>Ga0209577_10003578_pt1 | contig 14668 bp, 16 predicted proteins | sample GraSoiAngelo_109_FD_185874 | JGI IMG/M metagenome (GOLD analysis project Ga0209577, IMG submission 185874) | Grasslands soil microbial communities from the Angelo Coastal Reserve, California, USA - 14_0903_12_20cm (SPAdes) (version 2) | ecosystem: Environmental > Terrestrial > Soil > Grasslands...
GCTTAAGATCTGTGATAGTGCCGAAACCTTTACCAAATATGACACTCTTCAGCTCATCTAAGCTATTATCCACTTTATCTGCTAGAGTGCCAGTGAGCACTAATCCATCCCTATTCTGGTTGAGTTTAAAATAATAAAGATTACCTGTGTTGACGTCTCCAACAAACATATCATTTTGATACTGAGAGCCGAGTTTCGCTGAATTGAGAAATTTTAGTGCTGTTGGACCGATTGTTGGTAGCCAAGAAAATTCAGGGGCTCTGTATACTCCCTTGCCTCCAAAGGTCACCAAATCATTAGGAGGATTATTATTATCAGCTCCAATAAGAGGCCCAGGATTAGTCCCTGCCTTCCATATTCCTGCTACTTGTGACCAACCACTATTAAATCCAGGATTAACTAGATTAATTTCATCGCCAAATGTAGGACCATTTTCAGTATCCCACAACTTATGCGTTACAGGATCAAAATCAATACCAAAACTATTCCGTATGCCATCTGCATAATACAGACTTGCAGGTTCGTCTGAACCAAAAATGCCATTTCCTACTGCATCTCCATCTTGTGTAACCCTGAGTATACCACTTGTCCCATCAAGTTCATCACCATCCTTTACATTCTGAGCTTGTCCTTCTCTACCTCCTACGTCTCCAATAACTGTGTAGACATTATTGTCAGGCCCAATTACTACTTTACCACCGTTATGGTTATTATTTTCACCAGACAGATTGGGAGAAACTGCTGGTAGAGTTAACAGTAGTTTGGCATTTGTTAGGCGATTATTTGCCAATTCATATCTATACAATTTATTTTGCTCCTGGTTACCGTTTCCTTGGGTATAATACAAAAACACCGATGCGCTACCTGGTTCATCCTTTGTGTTATCATTACCATCATTATGTTTATCATTACTTTTTTCACTAGTGGCAGAAGAAGTAGTGGTAGCAGTAGCAAGACTGCCACCATTGTTGGCCCCAGCTACAGCAATTCCTAGCATACCATGCTCTACTTCTGTAGCAACATTGACATGCAATAATGGCTGTTTTATCATGTTTCCGTCTACAATCCTGTCTACGGTTCCTTTGTTTTTCTCTAATACCAGAATGTCGTTTGGACCTAGAAATGCCATACTAGTAGGGACTTCAAGTCCTTTGAAGACTACTTCTGCCTTTAGATTTGGATCGATAAGTGTAGGTCCTCCTGCAATTGGGACAGCCTTGGTATATGCAGCGTATGCATTTTGGAAATAAAGTCTACTACTATTTGTGGGTGTCAGTAGAAAGACTACGGCCAAGGCTAAACAACAATATGGAAATAACCTTAATTTCATATGATAACTACGCAGCATTTTGTCTGTCTCTCGCAGTCGTTACTACTTTCAAGCTATTAATCAACAATCGAGATATATTTTGTTTAAGAGTAAATCTTCCAAGACAATCTATAAGATAATGATTCTGATTTTTTGTTGAATTTAGGTTCTTGCTATCTGATAATGTCTATTAGCGAATAAAAACAGGACACTATCGAACCTATCGGTGTTGCCTACATTTGTCAGTCAGCAGAAACCATGATATAGAAATATTCCTATTCTCATCGAGCGAGAATATGCGGTGCAAAAGATAAGTCAAAATCAAGTAATTCTTCTGGCATCGGTTGTTGCTGTTGCAATTGCAGTTGGATTCATTCTTTCTATTCTATTCTTTGGATTGTCCCATACCAGGCAGCCTCTGACAAAGCAGCAAAATGACCCATCATTGCAAGGCAGCTATAAAAAGAATTTAAAAATAGAACTGGTGACTGAAGGACTGTCTTTTCCAACAAGCATGTCATTTGTAGATGACAATAAAATCCTAGTATTGGAAAAAAATACTGGTCATGTGCGTCTAATTTCAAATGGTATTATGCAAAATGAGCCTGTACTAAAAGTGAATGTTAAAAATGAAAATGAATTGGGATTGCTGGGAATTGCCATTCTAAAACATATGGATTATAGGCAAATCTATAATCAGGATGATCTTACCACGAAGAAAGTAGCAAATGCGGTAAATAATAATACTGCAGCAAAAACCAGAGAGACTAATAATACCACTACCTATGCATTTCTTTATTTTACTGAGCCAACAAATAATACTAATGGTGAGGACATCTTACGAAATAAGATCTACAGATATGAATGGAATGGTAAAAATCTTGTTAATCCCACTTTGATTTTTACTCTACCTGCAAAACCAGGATTATATCATGATGGTGGCAAATTAGTGATTGGTCCGGATAATAATCTCTATACTGTAATAGGAGATTTAAATTCTATATATGGAACTGCACAAAATCATGATAGCAGAAGAGAATCTAATGGTACGTCCGGGATTTTACGGATTAATCCAATCAATGGATCTCCTGTTAAGGATAATCCCTTTATACCACAATATTCTGAGAATAACAATTCCAATAATGCAAAACTGACGCCTTATTACTATGCATATGGAATCAGAAATAGTTTTGGGATGGCATTTGATCCTGTGACTAGAATTTTATGGGATACTGAAAATGGAGAGGACAAGTATGATGAAATCGATATGGTTAAACCTGGTTTTAACAGTGGATGGCACAAAATTATGGGACCCATTTCTGCAAATAAAATGACAGAAAAGGATTTAATTAGTGTTCCTGGATCGCATTATTCTGATCCAGTATTTAGTTGGTATCATCCTATTGGAGTTACAGATATAGAATTCTTGAAATCTTCAAAACTGGGAGAGAAATATAAGAACAATATATTTGTTGGTGATATCAATAATGGCAATCTATATTACTTTCAGCTAAATGACACTAGAACTGGGCTAAAATTTAACTCATCAGGATTGAACGATATGGTTGTAGATAATATGAATGAACTATCTAGAATAATCTTTGCTTCTGGTTTTAAAGGAATAACTGACATTGAAACAGGTCCTCATGGATATTTGTATATACTTAGTTACTTAGATGGGAAGCTGTATAGAATTGTCCCTAGTTGAACTTTATTGGAGAAGGTGTTATTTATACATGACTTCCGGATCATCATGGAGAAAAAGGAATTCCCTGAATGTAGGACAACTATGAGAAGACCCTGTTGTAATTTATTGTGGTTTGACTCGTGATAAGCGACCATAGGCTCTAAAGCCGGGTATTTCGGACCAGCAGTGGACGGTGGTGGGGATGCTGTAGCTTTAGGCGTTGCAGAAGAGGAAGAGGATGAACTCGAATTTCCGGCTGTCGTATTACCTGCTGTTGGATTACCGCCACTAGCGGCAGTCTTGTTTCCTGTCGTATTCTGCGCGAATGTTGAGGTCGTAAAACGATATATCATGCTTTATCAAATCCCGAAATCTTTGCTTGTATTTATTTGAATAAAGTATAGTTGTTCCGACTAACTAACCCAAATGAGGACATGGACAGACTAGGATGGTATTATTTGTATGATACCTTGACAAGCTTTCTTAGTTGTATTTTCTTTTTAGCTAAATATTGATTGACTGACCTTGATCGTCTTGATCGTAATCTCCTTTCCCCGTCTGATAACTAAGTCTCCTTTGCGATCTTGTGGAGATTCTTATTCCTATTTCAGAACTTTGATGTCGTGGCCTTATTCTTAATATGAATCCGCAGCAAGGGCACTTCGAGCCTTGCCAGCTTAGAAATATTTCACATCTGGAACAGCGCTTATAACCTTTCTCATAGTAACTACCTCTTCGCTCTTTATTGATTCTATAACGTGTACAGATATTTCTACAGCTCATTTTACTGCAGACTAATTTCCTTCGATCGCAGACTAGATAAAGTTATCAGGAGATTTTTGCACCACTCTCACCGACTACTTGGGGATCTTTTTTCCTTTACGCAATGACGATGTTTAGACATGTTAGTAATTTCCGCGATTTTCATAATATCCGGCCCTGCAATATAGCCTACACCTATGATTGATGTCATAGATTAGCTTATGGTTATCCAGTAATAAAACAAAGCTCGTCTCTAATTCTTCAACTCATCAAAAATAACCAAAGCACTTTTTTGATCAAAAATAATTTTAAAGTGTATCTGCCATGCCTCATCCCGGCGAGGATTAGTTGATCAGGAGCATTAAGGTAGTAAACAGAAAATCAGGAAAAATGTCTACAAAATTCGTGATAAGGTCAGGGATAGAAAATGATGCTTTATTTGATAAGCGCATTTAAATAGATTTTGTATTGTTAGTCATTTATGCATAAACAACTGCAGTGTCTGTGCTGGAGTAACCTCATTTATGGAATCTTTTCATCTCGGCGTTCGCTAGCTGCTGACAAACCAATAGCACATGGTATCTTACAGTAAACCTTACGATTTCCTATCTATGGCTTTGCCTCATATACAATGTTGAATGGTGTCTGAGTTGCACGTCTAAAGCGCCTAAATCCACCAATCTTTACTACTTTTGATATACCTGATTCCCCTGCCTGTGCACCTAATGCAGGCCCATTTTGGCTCAACGATGCAGGTATACAGACCATGGTTGATGCGGCATAAAACAAACGACCTACAGGATTCAGGTTATCTTCCAGTTTATCATTTGCAAATGGCTCTACTATCATTACAGCTCCATCAGGTTTCTTGAGTGTTTCTAAAGCATGTGTTGCTGCTCCTTGTGGGTCTTCCATATCGTGTAAACAGTCAAAAAATGCAATCAAGTCATATGCGCCTCCGAGTTCAGCAGACGGAAAATTAGTAGATGATGCTACTTCAAACTTTATCCTATTTTCACCTAAACCTTCTTCTCTTGCCTTGTTTCTTGCATATTCTACAGAGGGGGGATGGTTATCAAAGCCATAAAACTTTGAATTAGGAAAAGCCTTTGCCATAAGTATAGTGGAGATTCCATGACCACATCCGATATCAGCGACATTCAGACCACCTTTCCTGAGCCCATCCTCCATTTTACCATTATCTAGAGCTGGAATCCATGAACTTACCAGATTAGCAGTATATGCAGGTTTGAAGAATCTTTCTGTTCCTTGGTACAGGTCTTTATCATGATCTCCCCATCCGATACCTTTGCCTGTCTTGAATACTTCTAACAATTTTGCCTCATCCCTATGAAGGGACATCATAATTTGAAAACCGCCCGCAACATATGCAGGACTATTTTCATTAACCAATGCTTGAGCATGTTCAAGTGGAAGGGTATATCTCTGAGATGATGCATCATAAGTTAGATATCCACCTGCGCCCTGATTTGCAAGCCACTCTCTTACGTAGCGTTCAGAAGTTCCAGTAAGATTAGCAAGCTCTTGTGACGTAATCGGCTTTCCAAAATCATACATAGCTTTGTATAATCCAAGTTTGTCTCCGATGTATGCTAAAATAAGGCTTGCAGCTCCTCCGAAATCGGATAACACCTTTCCCATGAACTGCTCAAGCTTTTCATTATCTATTGTTGGTGTTGACGTTGAACTCATGTTGGGTTTATGCAAACCTGCTCCAACCTATAAATATGACTCCCTAAATAACATTTGATTTTATTCTCAAATCGTCAGAAATGGTTTCAAATGTTTCAATATTGCATCTATTCATCTTATGATGTAGGCTGAATTTCTCTTGCACTAAAGCACTTGTCCATGTTATTCTTACAACGCAGGGAGAAAGTACATTAAAAATATTTGGAGAATAATTAAAAATTATGGCGGGATATAGTCGTTAGTAATAGTGGAAATCCTAGTTTAAGCAATATCGATATTTCCCGTACAGCCGTTAGATCTAATCTCGGAATAATCTAGAATAGCATCGTGAGGTTGAACAGTGTAATTACGAGTGTCTGTCGCATCGCCTATTACAAAGGTGTTCGTATTGAAGTGACATATAGCTCTATATAAGAGAAAATCTAAACAAATGCACTGAAGGTTGGTTATCGCCCTTTTGCTTGCTTGCTTGAAATATTTTACGTTTTGCCTATATGTGAAGAAAATCAACTTTTTTCATACGCTTGTTTGATAAGAGACATAGCATATGGAATTTCGCCAATGTCTTGAACCGTTATAATTGTGTGTTTACCACCTGATCTAGGATCATTTACTATCTTTGCTATCTTTAAAGGATCAGTGATCTGTTTTATTCCAATATTAAGCCATACTTTAAGGTTTGACCTAATGAAATCAACTGCCACGAAATTCTGCTTACGACGAAAAACAATATAGTATTTCTTTGGCCTTACCTCTATATCTTTACCTAAATTAAGAATAGCAGATTTCAATTCTGAATACAACCCTTTAGGCTTATTACCAACTGACTTGAGATGATCCCCTTCTGTGTATACCTTAATCTCCTCAGAAACCTTTTTGGCAACAGCATTGTTTTTTGCAATGGTTGCAATAGGTTCTTTGGTAGAAGGATATTTTACTTCATTGAATACTAGCAAATCATTATTGTACTTGTGAACCTCCCATAGCTGAATCCCAAGATCTCTGAATCCTATAGCACGTTGCTGATATTTATCTTGAGATGAAGATCATTCTTGACTGTGACCAATCTACTTCTTCACGTTTTAAGTTGTGAGAAGAATGGGAGCTTTCATTATACTCTAAGATAAAATCAGCTTTATTAGTTAGCATAAGATTAAGATAAGCCATACCTTGATCCACTACTGACAAATTCCTATCCTTTTTATACTCTATTATAACAAAGGCTTTAGACTCATTGTCAAATCCAAGAGTATCTATTCTCAAACCATGAAGTTCAAATTCAGATTTTACACATTCAAGTTCAAATATGTCATGCAGATTTGCTTCAATTAACCGCTGGATCTCACTCTCTAATGGAAATTGCTGCTCCGTTACTTCAGCGAGTTTCGTCCCATTTATACAGAAAATCCGCAATACTGTGTATATCCTTGTAGGTAGTCTAAATGCTTTTTTGCTTGTGCGTATCTTAGACGCAGGATTCCTAATGTTCCCAATGTGATAGAGGAAACAAAATGAATATTGAAATCTTAACAGCATACGATATGAAAACAGTTAGTAGTAACAACAGTTGCTGCAGCAAGTCAGAACAACAATCTGAATATGATCTTCATGCAGAATCAAAATATTTCCTAATATGCAAATCATGTTTCTGGTGTGCTTCTTGTTTGAACATGAGTAATATCATTACCAGATGTCCCATGTGTGATAATAACGATGTTGGCTTGTTAGATATACTGCTTATTTCACCCAACTATGTTAATAAAATTGATTATGGCAAGAACGTCGAATTACTCTAGAATTTGCTAGCAATGATTCAAAATATGAAGGAATTCATCAACTATTTTCATTAGCTCTTTAAAGGATCGGATGTTCTCTATGGTTATCTCAGTGATAAATCTTATTTTGCCAAGGTTAGAAACGCTACAGGTACGCTAGAAAACCAGAAAGCAGTAATTATATATATTATGATATACGCACGTTAGACGTTAGCAGAATCGTTGTTTTGAAATTGCGGTTATGTATTGGCATCTTGTTGTTGAGGAGATACTGGCAACCATTCTCCGGTTTCAGGGTCAGGTAATCGCACTATAGGTGCATGATAATCTGTCATTGGATAGACAATCTTATTCTTGCTTGAATTATTACTCACGTCGCTACTTGCGTTCTGCTGCTTGTTTATAGAAACGAAGATGATTGTCAAACTTACAGCCAATACCATCCACATAGCTATGATTAGTGGGTCTTTTGCGAACCTCCATTGTTGTTCCATAGCGTATCTCCTACAGACCAACTCTTTCACAAGGTCAGTGACAGTGATACCAACTCTTTTACAAGGTCAGTATATTGCTTTGTAAATTCCCTTCCTTTGCTAGTTATTGTTATCAGTCCTCTGTCTCTATATATCATTCCTCTTCCTTCTAACTCATCGAAATGGTTCATCATCTTATCGTAAGATAGCCTAGAAACGTGTTGCGCGAGAGTAGGTCTTGCACCTTGATTTTGTATTGTGCCTTCTTCTATGGCGCAAAGTATTTCATAAAAAAGTTGGAGTTTATGTCTTTTTTCTTGCTTCAAATCTCCATTTCCCTCTTCACTCCACCAGACATTGCGTAATGTATAGCATAGACAAACAGGGCTAGTCCTGCCAATCGTGCAACTATCGATCCGATAAATGGGATTGAATCGTTATCAAAATAGTTAATCATCAATGAATACTGTCCAAGCCAGAGTAATGCAAATGCAGCTGGGACGTAGAGTAATTTAATATTGGCTCCCTTTACCAAAGATACTATGGTACTCTTGAAAATGTAACCGAGAATTATCATATCAAATATTTTCGTATAAAAGCTCAGATCTGCAAGTTCAATGTAATTGAGGAATGGTTGCACGAAAAGCGCAGATATGGTGACCATGAATGGAATCGAAATTACAGTCATAGGCAAAATACTAATCAAAAGATCTCTGGCTTTTGTAGACATGTTATCGTGAATCAGTACTTTTGAGAGATCTAGATCAATAGTAGCATAATCATCTTTACCCCAGCCAACACGTTTTTTTAACATATACGACAAGGCTATTAAAGCCAATGCTTCGGACTGGAGTGATAGCTGCATCCAAAAGAATAGATGATATAATAGATGATTAGTGTAATAGCTCAAGCTCAAGTGTTCACACACAAATGATGTTCCTAGAACTGCAAAACCCATTGGTAATCCAAGTAGGTATCTAAACCCAGAAAACTTGTATGATCTAAAAAAGTAGAATGCAATTATGGAGCACAAAGAGACAGATGCAATTGTTACCAAAAGACTGACTGGAAATGCAACAGATCGATCCAGTAAAATAAACGCATTTAGTATATTTGGATCCTGTACAGTCATTTAGGTTTACCTCACTACCAAGTTACATTTCCTGCAAGATAAAAATAAGCATTCCTCACCTCAGGAGAGTCCTAAAGATATGTCCTATGAGTGAGCAAGTGATAAAACAAAGAGATGTGTATTGCAGGATTATAATGTCATTTTTATCATCACGATCACAGATCACAACCACATCATCTGCAGTAACATCAACAACCGTGAAGGGTTTTTTAATATATGAGAACATCGCCCATAATGTATCAATACAATATCCATCAGACTGGAATAAACATGAAATACTAAATAATGATTTTACGGCGGTCGTAATGTTTCTTGTTCCTATTAAACCAACTTTTTCAAGTAGGGAAGATTCAGAAATAATACTTCAAAAAATAAGAGATATGGTGTATAATGAATCCTCCACTACAGTTGATCTCAGTATTAAAAGAAGTTTACCTGTCCACGACACTTGGGATATATTACAAGCTATTACGAATGATCAAATACACCTATTGGATATTTGCTTTGGTAACGTCAATCTTCTAGAAACATCATATGATAGAAAGATGGGAGGAATCCAGGCATCAAAATTAATTTATACTTATACAGATCCATTAGACAACCACATAAACAAAAAGGGCATGAAAATTATTTCTGTACAAGGCCATAAAGAACTCGTCATAACTTATAGTTCTCAAAATCAAGATTTTGATAAGTTCATATCAACTGTAGACAGCATGGTTGATACATTTAGAATTGTGGAACAACCATAATATTGTATAGTCTGCTCTCCACCTACCCATCTGATATGTTGAGTATTGGCTATCCAATTCTGGAAACATACTTTTGGCGCCGTCTCAAGAGGGAAGAAATCAAGAGGCAGCTTTCGTCCAAAATTGTGAGCTTTCGTGAGACCTTGATCTAAGATCAAGGGTGATGTTATCCTGCTGCCAAAAGTGTCGTTGGGAAATGCCATTACGAAGATGGCAAGTGATGTTGTAGAAGGAGTTTGATATCGTATTATTAACGGAAAGTTATCAAAATACACAGCATTATACATTCTTGTTATCTTTGCACCAGTAGCTTTGGTTTTCTTTCGTTATAATTAGCATATTTTAATTATTATAATCAATGATAAGTTCAAGTAGACCCATTTTTATCTGCTGGAGGTGTATAATGAATCTTGTTTATGCACGAGTACCTCTCTTACTAGTAAGTGATCCTCTTCGCTGTGCTTCGTCAGCAGCAGATATCTGCTCTGATTATGGGTTTACATTGATTTTTGCTCAGCTCGTCCGTTATCATCGTAATCCTAGGGCGTCTCTCAGATCTATTTCGTGATCTTGTTCCTGCGCGATAATATCCCTTAATGCTTCAGAGAGTGCAAATTCGCCAGAGCGTTCCGCTTGACGGATTCTCTCTCTGTAGTGCTTGATAGTTTCTTGTTCTTGCTTCAAGTCAATTTCGAGCATCCTCTTTGAATCCTGGGAATATTCAGCGTCTTTAACTTTCACGGTCGGGTCCCCGCCTAGATAGTCGATCTGCCTGGCCACCTCCAGAGCGTGTGCCAGTTCCTGCGAAGAATGCACTTTCAACTGTTCTGCGATATCTCCGTACTCGGCGCCCTTCAACGTGGAACTGAAGACGACATACTGGATAATCGCTTTGTACTCCCTTGCCAGATCTTCGTTCAGCCCTTTGATTATCTCATCCTTGTTAGAAGATGATGCTCCTTCAGCATCCGCTGCTTCAGAACTTTTTGACATAGGCTTTATGTCTGTGTCAATCTTCTTAAAGTTATCGAGGTAAACGATATTTTGGTTGCTGTTTGTATTTTAGTCAGTACTACTTGATGTTTGTAATTTTATAAAATGACTACTTGATGCTTGAGAATACACAGAAAAACGAGGAATCCAGTTTATCAATCTTGAATAATAGAATAAAAGAATCAACCGGCATGCATAAACCATTTTTAGAGGAGATGACAGAGGCCACTTGCTTGGCGACTCGAACTAGGCGCTGATTTTGGAGCTGTATAAGGAGTACATTGTCCATTTCGGACCATATCGTTTTATTACCTTCTATCTAGACTGAAGAAAACTGCATATCATATCTGTTTCTTAACCATAGACACTATTATTGCCTCCCAGATGTGCCATTATTTTTGACTGCATCTGAGACTTTGATGCTGCCCCTACAAAGCCATCTATTGCTCTTCCATTCTTGAATATAGATATGGTGGGTATACTATGTATTCCAAAAGTACTAGCAATTCTTGGATTTTCATCTACGTTTAGCTTACCAAATACCACTTTTCCTGCAAGTTCGCTAGCAAGCTGTTCTAATATTGGGGAGACCATTCTACAAGGTCCACACCAAGGAGCCCAAAAATCAACTACTATGAGTGGGTATTTCTCAACTGTCTGATTAAAATTAGAATCGGTTAGCATGATGGGGGAGGCTATATTGCTATTACTTTTTTGTTGTGTCTTCGCTATCAATTCATTTTTCTTCCTTGCTAGAATATCATTTAATTCATTATCGTTACCGTAGTTTTGCACGATTTTGTTATCACCGTACAATATAGGTCATGGCAACTATTAAACGTTATGCTATAGTATTGCCAATACTGTACAAAACCTTTATTAGAGTATAAATACTATTCTCTAGTGTATGCCCACGTCCTCTATTAGTATATTGACACACTTAGATTCATCATGTGAAGACCTTTTTGCTTGTCTCTATAATTTATCTAGTTCAGATTTAAACCTGTTACGTATTTTGTTAAAGTATAAAACACAAGAAGAAGGATTTACTTTAGACTCTCTTGCCAAACAAACGAATAAGGATAAAGGTACTATCTTTAGGTCTCTGCAGAAGTTATTAGTATTGGGCTTTTGTACCAAACATGTGAAGATTCCGAAGGAGGGTGGCTACTATCATGTTTACAAAGCTGTAGATATCAATGCAATAGAAAAGAGTGTAGATTATCGAATAAAGGAAGTTCAGCAGTCTCTGAACAGAATTAGGAAAAGGTTCGGAGAAGATATCAAAAGAATGGTTTTGCGATAAATTTCTTGAGAACAAACCAATAATGCAAATAGAGAATGAACTGTCATTCATTGAAAATATGATTGCATTGAATGGCACTGTCATTCTAGATATTAAAATATAAGTCAGTGCTGTTATTATGTTATTGCGAGGACTTGATATGGTATGATGAATAGCGACTTTACAGCTGGCTCATGTGCGTACAGAATGGTCGCACTTAACCCTAGGATATTTCATAGACTAAGGATTATTCTAGCAATTTCTTTCCTTTCTATCCTTGTGGTGGTAAATTTACCAAATGCATATGCTGCTAGTAATAATGGTGACAATTCTGTTAAGATGACAAAGCAAGGTTCTTTTATAGATTCTTATGGTAATCTAAATGTCGTTGGAGCTGTCGACAACAATGGTAATGCGCCAATTGAAGTTACAGTTGGGCTTAATACTACGGCTAACAATGGTTCATCCCATAATATCAAAACCATAATAGAGCCGACATACGGTACGATTATTTATCCATCTACTGGTGGGGCACCGTTCAAATTTGTAATCCCACATAATACGCTAGCTGTCGGTCAAGCGTTTATAGCTGCCGTGAAAAAAATTCAAGTCCCTTATTACGATGTTGTGGTTCTTAACTATAACAATACTGCTACGGGAACCGATAGAGCACTTGTTGGAACAGCAAAGAACACTGGATCATTTGACATCCACGATCTAGTAATATACGCATCTGCTCATGATTCTAATGGAGCATGGATCGATTCTGTTAAGAGCAATATTATTCCTATTATAAAGCCTGGTGAACACATAGCATTTAGTGCTAAACCTGATACATCTATCAAGTCAAAGGTATCATATTTCAGCTGCGCTGGCTTGGCTTTTCTGGAACCGATTAATACTTTAAAAGTAAATGATACCCAATATATCGCATATGATTTGGAAGGGCTAGCCAAGGTTAGTGACCTTAGATATGACAATTCTACTAATAGTATAATGTTTGGAATAACACACTATAATCCAGCTGGTGGTTCTATGACTCTAAAATTGCCTCAATATTCCAAAAGTCAAGCTATATTTATTATGATGGATGGAAAGCTATACAAACAAGCAACAGCCCATATGAATGGAAAGACGATATTAATCGACTTTTTCGTACCCCCGGGTGATCATCAAATGCAGATTAAAGGGGCAGGAAATACATCTTAGTTTGAATATTTTATGAAATTCTATCTAGATAGGATTTTTTGGCATGAAGAATAGCACTTGCCATTAGGAATTGATAGCTGAAACTATCGACTACTGGAAAAATGTTCACATATTTCTAGTATCTTGTGTATTTTGGTCGCATCAACTTCAGCATTACTTTTGAAAGCTCGAATTGATCTTCTTTCTCTCAATACGTGGTTGAAAGATTTTTCTTCTTGTGCCATAGTTAAGAGCATTTACTTGATTTTTGTGATTGCCTACGGGTAAGATTGCTCTTTTCTTACCCTAGAGCGATTGAGAAATAATTTGCAACTACGACAAGACCGCTCTCTCTTCAAATATAGGGATGCAGCTTTTACTTTATCTGAGCATTAACCTTTATCTCATGAGACATACTATACATAGCAGGACATCTTTCCTCTGCCATTTTAACCAGTTCCTGAAGTTTCTGTTTATCTGCGTTATCGCTTTCAGCAGCTATTTCAAAGTTAATACCTTCGGTTATCGGCTCATCAGCTATATCAAAAGTCTTGGCAAAGTTAATCATACATTCTGCATTGACATTAAGCTTTGTAAGCCTTATCCCTTTGCCTGCCGCAACATTTGTAAATGTAGCTATGAAACATGATGTAATACCAGCTACACAATATGCCATTGGACCCAATCTATTACCATTTCCACCTAGAAATGAAGGTGAATCTATTTCAATAACCTCTTTTCCTTTTTCATACGATAATTCTGTTCTAAATTGGTAGTTCTTGCTTGGATCTAGAATCCATTCACCTTGCAACTTGACTGGTTTTCTTAGAGTTTGCTTATCTTTCTTGCCATTTGCAACAGTTTGGGCTACTTTATCCAAGTCTGTATTGTTGATAACATTGGCCATAATACTAATGAATTTGCTCAGTACTTGTTTGTTTGCCTTGTGTAGATCATAACTTTTTGTCATTAGTTTCATTATTCTAGTTTTCTTATTGAGAGAAAGTGTGGCAGCAAAACTTGTGATGCTCATTATAAAAGCGTTTCAATGTAATGCAATGTGCGAATTCTTTTTATCTTATCCGATTACATATAATATGCTAAGAGTGACAGAAAAATACCAATTGATCCAGTTCACATTACTGAACTCATTTCAAATCCAGTAATTGTCAGAATAGTAAGTATTCTAGACTTGGCGGAAACGAGTTACCTATTGTCAGCCAGAATGGCTAGAACTAAAAGTAGAAGTAAATTACTGGCAGAAGTACTAAATGAGGAGCATGGTCAGTCATACGACGCTGTCACACAAATAAATGAGGAGGAGAAGAATAACGATAATCTAGGAGTTGGGCACGAAATCGAATGTCCTCGATGCCATGACATAATGACATTACAGTCCGAGTTCGATAGGCTTGGCGATGCGTGTGAAGAATGCGACTTTCTTCACATTCCTGTCCGTAAATAAGTGTCTTTAAAAAACAGCCTGATTAATTTTATCTCTCTTCCACCCCCTCCCCGCCTCCTAGGTACTTTTCAATATTAATACCACCAAAAAGGAAGACGTAATGACTTGATAGATAGCAATGCAAAAGAACCCTC
>Ga0209577_10003579_pt1 | contig 14667 bp, 11 predicted proteins | sample GraSoiAngelo_109_FD_185874 | JGI IMG/M metagenome (GOLD analysis project Ga0209577, IMG submission 185874) | Grasslands soil microbial communities from the Angelo Coastal Reserve, California, USA - 14_0903_12_20cm (SPAdes) (version 2) | ecosystem: Environmental > Terrestrial > Soil > Grasslands...
TTGACCCGATCGGACCATTGCCGCAAAGCCAGCCATGGAGTGCGTGTGTAAGGCTGCGCGAGGATTGCTTCAATGTACTTCCGGCGAGCTTCGTCGTTCTTTCCGGAAGCGGCTAAAGCGTCGGCCCAATAGCGGTAGGCCGTCTCTTTGTCGGGATCCAGTTTGATGGCCTTGGCAAACCACTCGCCCGCGCTGTCGTAGGCGTGCTGCGAAAAATACGCGTCGCCGACATACACAGTGGCGTCGTAATTCTTGGGGTCGATTTCCAGCACGTGCAGGTAACCTGCGCGTGCCTTGTCGAGATCGCCCTTGGCGCGATTCGCCTCCGCCGCTTTCATCGCCTGGTCGACGTCCGGGCGTTCCGAGAACTTCAGATCAGAACCGTCTTCCGGAAGAGCCAGCAGAACCTGCAACAGTTCGCCCGCGTCACCCAGTTTTTGTGCCTCAATGGCGAGCGAACGCGCTTTCACGCGCGACGCTTTCCGCTGTTCGGGGTCAGTCTGGGTCTTGGAGTACTCAAGAATGCAATAGGCCCAATGCTCCTTCAGCACAAAATCATTGGGACTTGCCATCGAGAGCTGACCCAGCAAGGGCATCGCATCCACGAACTTGCCTTGCCGATAGAGTTCCAGAGCCTTCTTACGAAGGGCGAGCGTGGCTTCATCATCCGACGGCTGGCTTTGCGCCGAGGTCAGGCAAGCGCTCGTCGTGAGGAGCGCGAACAGCAAGGCATAAGCCGCCAATGCGGAATAATGGCCTTTCCTACGACTCATGCCGGAACCTCCCCGAGAGCACTGTGGTTGAGTATTTGCAATCATTCAGGCTAATACGGAAGCACGAAGCTGCAAATAGCACTTGTGGGTTGTTCACCGGGTGCAGAATCGCTCGTACTGCTCATAGATGAAGTTATCGGTCATCCCCGCGATGTAGTCGCAGACGATGCGCGCCAGGGGCTCTTCCTGGGCTTTCTCCTGGTACTGATGGGGCAGCGCCGAGGGCCTTTCCATCCAATAGGTGAACAAGGCCCGCACCACGATCTCGGCGTCATCTTTTTCATCGGACAAGGACGGGCTGAAATAGAGGTGCTCGTAGAGGAACTGTTTGTTTTTGCGGCGCTCTTCTTCCACTTCGGAGCTGAACGCGGCCAGACGCTCGGAGTGGCCCCGCACAGCTTCCAGGCTCTGGATGCCTGCATTTTGAATGCGACGTTGCGTGTTCTGGATCAGGTCTCCCACCAGCCGGTCCAGCATGCGCTTGACGGTCTCGTTGAACTTCAGCTTATCGGCAGCCTGCGGATAGATGCGCTCGACTTCCTGATAGAAGCGTTCGAAAACAGGGACGCCGGAGCGAATATCGTCGAGCGAAAGCAAGCGCGCCTCGAACCCATCGTCGAGATCGGCGGTGTTATAAGCAATTTCATCCGCCAGGTCGATGAGTTGCGCCTCGAGCGGAGGCCGCTCCGCGAGCAGATACTCCGAGAGTTCCGGGAACTTCGCCGGATCATAGTCCCGCGAGTGCTTGATGATTCCTTCGCGCACTTCAAACGTGAGGTTCAGGCCGCGGAAGGCAGCGTAGCGAATCTCAAAGTCCTCGACGATGCGCAAAGCGTGCAGGTTGTGATCGAAATGCAAGCCGCGCGCTCGCATGGCGGTGTCCAGGGCTTTTTCGCCGGCATGCCCGAAGGGTGGGTGGCCGAGGTCGTGCACCAGCGCCAACGCCTCCACCAGGTCGACGTTCAGGCCCAGGGCAGCGCCTACCGTGCGCGCGATCTGGGCGACTTCGAGAGTATGCGTCAGCCGGTTGCGGAAGTGGTCGGAGTGCCGTCGCGTGAAAACCTGGGTCTTTGCCTCAAGGCGGCGGAAAGCTCGCGCGTGAATGACCCGATCGCGGTCGCGCTGAAAGTCGTTGCGGTAGGGATGCTGCGGCTCGGGGTGACGGCGCCCGCGGGACTTTTCCACGCGCACCGCATAATCAGCGAGCATGGCGAAAGTCTAAAGTCAAGGTTTCAATGTTTCAAGGAGGTAGTCGCCAGTCGCCGGTCGCCAGCAAACCCGAAGTGGCTGATGACTGGCGACTGGAGACTAGCGACTGTTCTAAGGTTTTTCCGACTGCTCGCGGGCCAATCTCACTTTGGCCGATTCGAGTTTCTTCTGCACGCTGGCAAAGAGATCGGTGTCCACTTCGGGCGCGACCGTCTTGTTCCACTCTGCGACGGCACGCTCCCAGTGAGCGACCGCCAGTTTCAACCGCCCGGTTTTCTGGTAGACATCGCCCAGGTGATCGTGCACGGTAGGATCGGTACCAATGCGCTGCGAAGCCTTTACCAGCTGTTCTTCTGCCTGGTCATATTTGCCGAGGCGAAAATAGGCCCAGCCCAGTGAATCCAGGTATGCGCCGTTCGAAGGTTCCAATTCGACGGCTTTCTTGATCAGACCGAGCGCTTCTTCCAGTTTTACGCCGCGGTCGGCAAGCATGTAGCCGAGATAATTCAGAGTCATCGAATTCTGCGGATCGTTCGCCAGCACCTTGCGGAACATCTCTTCCGCCTGATCGTATTTCTTTTGCCGCTCAAGGGTGGAGCCACGCAGGAAGTAGACATACTCCTTATCGTCCGGCTTGGTGGAAAGCTGCTCGGCCTTGTCCAGCGCATGTTGGGCATCGTCCCAGCGCTTCAGGCGAGTGTTCATCTGGGCGAGCGTAATGTAGACATCTCGATCTTCGGGCTTGTTTTTCAGCAGGGACTGCACTTCGGCGAGAGCTTTGTCCGTCTGTCCGCTGTCGGCCAGTTGCGCGGCGTACACCATCTGGAGGCCGCGATCGCCCGGCATCTTCTGGACCGCTTCTTTCGCTGCCGCGGTGGCTTGCTGCCACTGCTTGGCCTCGCGATAGGTGTCGATAACCTGCTGGTACCCGCGGACGGCATTGTCATCCCCGAGCGCGACCATCTTGCGGAAAACCTCGACTGCCTCGGGATACTTGCCCTGGTCGCGATAGACCGTGCCCAGCCGCTCCAGGAACACGGCGCGATTGTTGCGCTCGCCCTGGGTGTAGCTGTTATCCGGCTTCTCGGTCTTCTTCAGCAGATCCTGTAACGTCTGCACCGCTTCGTCGAACCGTCCCTGTGCCTGGTAAACCGCCGCCATGTTGTAAGGGACTTCGATCGAGTCCTGCACCATGCTCTCGGCCTTTTTGAGGTTCTCGAGGGCGAGGTCGAATTTTCCGCTCTTGCGGTAAATCTCGGCCATGTGCAGGTAGGTTTGTGCGTCTTCAGGATTCGCGTCGGCGATGATCTTGTACTGTTCGAGCGCGGCGTCGGTCTGGCCGTCGTTCATCAGGTTCTCGGCCAATCCGCGGATCGCGTCGAGATTGTCGCGATCGACCTCGATCGCGCGCCGATATGAGTTGATGGCTTCCTTGTATTGCTTCTGCTGCTCGTAGGTATAGCCGAGCGCAGAGTACATCTTGGCGGAACGGCCGGCGTCGGGAACGGCGCTCAGCGTCTGCACCGCCCGGGTAGCATCGCCTTCTTCGTTGTAGAGGTACGCCAGTGTGGTGACGGCTTCTTCCGAGTCGGGCTGCAACTTCACCGCGGTCTTGAACTCGCTCTCTGCCTTCTGCAGGTCGTTATTCAGACGGTAGAGACGGCCGAGCAGAAGATGATCGTCGACATTGCTGGGCTCGATTTTGATGATCTGTTCATACTGCTCAATCGCCAGCTTCAGCACGCTATTCGAGCTGCCGCCGCTGTTGCCGGACTGCATATCGCCTAGCGAACGCAGATAAATCCGGCCCAGTAACTTGTGTGCCTCGAGATTGTTGGGATCCCGCTTGAGGATGTCCTGCGCCTCAAGCACCGCGTCGCGGATGCGTCCAGTCTTGGCATAAAGCTCGGCCAGGCCAGAGGTCAGGTACTCGGACCCTGGGTCAGCCTCAATCGCAGCCCGATATTCCTCAATGGCTTTGTTGGCCAGATCGCTGCGACCATATACCGCTACCTGTTCCTCGTACATATGAGCCAGGGTGTAGTGGTAATAGGCAGCTGCCTTGTCCACTTTGCGCACGGGAGATGATTCCGGTTGCTTCGTGTCTGGGGTAGTGGAGGACTGGCCGAAACTGGCAGCTGTGGCCACCAGAAGCAGCGAAAAGGCAAAAGAAAGTCTCTTCATGAAATCCCTTAGATCCCAAAGTCTCAGCGATTTAGATGCTGAACCGCCGCGCGTGGGTGTATTTGAATTGTACTCTCCGAAGAATCGAAGCGAAAGAAAACGGGCCTTCCCAATCGAGCGGAAGTAACCACGGAAGGACAGGGACCAGCGGATCCCTTTCTCATCGTTTTCTGCACGACGCAACTCCCGCGTCTGTCAGGACTTGCGTGTCGGACGCACATCGCTAAAGCGATCCGCCATACTCCAAAATCAGTGCCGGAAATGCCGCACTCCAGTAAAAATCATCGCCATGCTGTGACGATCGGCCGCTTCAATCACTTCCTGGTCCCGCACAGATCCTCCGGGCTGAATGATCGCCGTGGATCCGGCCTTGGCGATTTCCTCGACCCCGTCCGGAAATGGAAAAAACGCGTCCGATGCCGCCACCGTGCCTTTGAGCGGAAGCTGCGCCTTCATCGCACCGATCTTGCACGAGTCGACCCGGCTCATCTGCCCGGCGCCGACGCCTACGGTCTGGCCGTCGCGCACATATAAGATCGCGTTCGACTTCACGTGCTTGCAGACTTTCCAGCCGAATAGCAGCGCCCGCTTCTCTTCCGGAGTGGGAGCGCGTTTGGTCACTACTTTCAGATCGGCCTCCGTCAGAGGCCGTACATCGGCATCTTGCAGAAGCATGCCCCCCGAAACATTCTTGAGCACCCACTTCTGGTCTGACGGAGCTACCTGCACCAGGCGGAGGTTCTTTTTCGCCGCAAACTTGACTTTGGCAGCGTCATCAAAGCCCGGCGCCGCAATGACTTCCAGAAACAGCTTAGCCATTTCTTCCGCGGTTTCGCCATCAATGACGCGATTCACCCCAATGACACCTCCGAAAGCAGAGACGGGATCGCATTCCAGCGCCTTCTTGTAAGCTTCGAGCAAGGTCTTGCCGGTAGCCGTGCCACACGGATTCGTGTGCTTGATGATGGCGACTACCGGCTCTTCGAATTCCTGGGCCAGATCCCACGCCGCCTGCATGTCCACAATATTGTTGTAAGAGAGTTCCTTGCCCTGGAGTTGGTGGCCGTTGGCCACCCCGTTGCCGGACCCATCGGAGTACATGGCCGCCTTCTGGTGAGGATTCTCGCCGTAGCGCAGGTCCATGGTTTTCTGAAAGGACATGCGCAGAGTGGACGGGAATCCTTCCTGGGGCCGAAGTTCGAAGTGCCCGTTCGAATTCACGCGCTCCAGCGTCGATGCGATGGCGGAGTCATACGCCGCCGTCGTCGCGAACGCTTTCTGCGCCAGCCGCCACTTGGTTGCTGAGGAAAGCTGCCCGCCGGAGTTCGCCATCTCCTGCGCCAACGCATCGTAGTCGGCCGGCGAAGTCACGACCGCGACATCCTGGAAGTTCTTCGCCGCGGAGCGGATCATCGACGGCCCGCCGATATCGATGTTTTCCACGAGTTCGTCGAAGGGCACGCCGGGCTTGGACGCGGTCTTCTCGAACGCGTACAGGTTGACGACTACCATGTCGATGGGCTGGATGCCGTGCTCGGCGACCGCCGAACGGTGGGCAGCATTCTCGCGGCGGTGCAGGATCCCCCCGTGCACCTTAGGATGCAGCGTCTTGACCCGGCCATCCAGCATCTCCGGAAGGCCGGTCAGATCGGAAATGTCCTTCACCTTGATCCCGGCGTCGCGCAGCAGCTTCGCGGTTCCCCCGGTCGAGATAAGTTCCACATCCATGCCGGCCAGCTTGCGGGCAAACTCTACCAGCCCGGTTTTGTCGGTCACACTAAGAATGGCACGCTGAATTTTCGACATGAAAAAACCTCGCAGGAGTAAGGAATGATGACGCGGAGAGCGAAAGAAAATTTTACATCAGTCGCCAGTCGCCAGTCGTCAGCAAGGTTTTCGCTACGACAGTTCGCGTAGGGGCAGACGCCTCGTCTGCCCAGCCGAGCGAAGCTCGGCTTCCGCCTCCGCGGCTGCGATCGCGGGATTCTTCCAGATCGTGCTAACTCGTGTGACTAGGTTGATAGCCACGATGTGGCCTCAGCGGCTCTGGTATTCGACATCGGGCGCGTAAGGCTCGGGTTTCGCGAGAAATTCACGATTGGTTGCCGATTGTATCGAAGCGACCATCTGCCGGGCTGGCGCCCGGCCGCAGAGACGAGGGCGTCTGGTCCTACGTTAACGTAAGAATTGCTTTCGGCATTAGGTGTTTAGCCGACGACCGACGACTGACGACCAACGACTAGCTTTTCGCTTTGGCCTTCAACTTCACCTGTCCGTCTTGCAGTTCCACAGAATATTCCACGGCCTGGCAGCCGTGCTTTTTTCGGATCTGGTCGGTTTTGTTTTTCACGAATGTCGCAAAGCTATCGAGATTCCCGCTCACGGCTTCCCCAGATTTCTTCTTGGCGGCAACCAGGGCATTGTAGAGGCGCTCCACGTCCTCTTTAGGCGCATTTTCGGAACACTCCATCGTGAATGCGCGAGGCTCCCCGGCCGCATTGGCTACCCCATACACATTGTGGTGCTTCTGCTGCTGGCCCTCGGCACGCACGCCTTGCACCGATAACAACGCGTCCTGCGGACGGCGGTAGCCTTCTTCCCGAATGCGCGTTTTCTTGCGCCACAAGTCGCTATAAATGGCATAGCGCTGCGCCATTTCGTTGTAGCGGAAGCGTTGGCTGAAGCTTAGGCGCCCGCCGTCGGAGTGCTTGCGGATCAACGCCACAGCCTTCCATTCCAGGTCGGCAGGCGGGCGTTTGGCTGGGTTATTGAAATACACCTCGTACTCGATCTTCAGACGACGAAGCAACGAGTCGAGGTGGTTGAGTTCCTCGTCGATGGTCAAAGGCGCGCCCTCAGCTGAGACCAGTGTAGGCACGGCTTTCGGGGAAGGGCAGATGCCGGGCGGACACGAAAGGAAGTGGACGAAAGTAACGAAAAAGCAGCTACGAGCTACGGGCTTGGAGCTTCGAGCAAGGAATCTTAATTATCGGAGGTCGATCGCGAGATATAAGATTTGTGAGTTAGCTCGCAGCTCGTAGCTCGAAGCTCGCAGCTTTATCGCGCCGCACTCGACGCCATCTTCTTCACCATCGCAAGCACCAGTTTGCGATCGCTGTCGTTGAGGCTGGTGGAATAGCGGCGGATCTGGCTGAGGAAGCGGACTTCGTCCTCGGAGAGTTGCGGCAATCCCTTCTGGTGTGGCCCGCGTCGGAGAAGAATTGCGACAACGGCAACTCCATGGCCGTGGCAATCTTCGCCAGCGTGTCGAGCGATGGGATGGTGTGCCCATTTTCCACTCGCGAGAGGTAACAGCGCAGAAGACCAGTGCGCTTTTCGATATCGCCCTGCGACATTCCCTTTTGCAAGCGGTAGTTTCGGATGGTCTCGCCGATGTTCATAAAAAGCGGCACTACATCTTAAAAAGCTCGACGTGAGTTGGACTGCATAGTAACCAGAGTAGTAACTTCTGGCAAGTGGAAATTGGTAACAGCTGAAAACCGTTTCGCGCTAGCTGCTTGTAACAAGATGGTTGAAGTAAGCTGGAACTTCCGACCGCCATAAGCTTGCATTATTTCTTCAAAGTGGTAGCCAGGAAGTTGACCGTGCGCTGCCATGCGTCGGCAGTGTCTTCTGCTCGGTAGCCCGACTTATTGTTCGGATTTTGGAACGCATGCCCGGCGTCGGGATAGATTTTGATGTCGGCCTGTTTGCCCTCTTTCTTGAGCGTTTCCTCGAACTTCTTCACATCCTCGGGCGGAATGCCGCGATCCTGCCCGCCAAAGTTGCCAAGAATCGCGGCATGAATTTTCTGGATTGCCGCCGGGTCGGTGGAGAGATGTCCATAGTTGATGACGACGGCCGTCAACGTAGGCTCGCTGAGAGCGAGGTTCAACGCCAGGCCTCCGCCCATACACCAACCGATCGCCGCGATGCGATCCTTCTTTACGTTGGGACTTGATTTGAGATACTCGACCGCGGCGTGCAGGTCGCGAGCGGCACGATCTTCAGGCAGGCCTCGCATCAATTCATGAGCTACGTCCGGAGTATCGGCCACCTTGCCGCGGTACAGGTCGACCGCCAAAGCTGCATATCCCTGGTCGGCCAGTTTCGATGCCTGCTCCTTCACCCAATCGTTCAGACCCCAATATTCCTGGATCACTACAATCCCTGGAAAAGGACCTTTCCCCGGGGGTGTAAACAGAAGACTGTGGACGGTTTCATCGCCGCTCTTGTAGGAAACATCCTGGCTGGTGGCTGCGAAGGCTGCCGGCAGCAGCGCGCAGCAGCAGAATGCGATCAGTAAAGTCGTCTGCGCGGCGGATTTCATGGTTCCATCCCTGGCTTGAATTTGAAACGCAAGTTCTACTGATTGTCCGGAAGCGTGTACTCGAAGTCGTACGAGTGTTTACCGTCGGCGATTTTGATGTTCATCGTGCCGGTGAGACCGGTCAACTGTCCAGTGCCGGAATCGGGCACAACCGCAATCTTCAACTCGGGCGTGCCGCGGTTCATGATACCAGTGTGCTGCAAGACGAAACTTCCATTGCGCCCGCGCAGCGTGCCCGTAACGCGCTCGATCGCCACATAGGCGCCTGAACCTTTCATACCGGTTGCCGCGGTCAGCATCTCTCCTTTGCTAGTGGCGTCGAGGTCGCCATGAAATTGCTTGTTGAGCGTCATCCTGCCGAGGCTCACGTCCGCGGCTTTGTCTGCAAGCGCTTCGGGAGAGACTTTTACGTCGAATCCTCCGGTGGCATGAGCGGTCACTGCTTTCTCCCTTTGCGTCGCGCTGCCGCGCGGTGTTTGCGCAAACAGGAAAACGCTGAACAGGAAAGATGCGACCACGGACACGAGAATTCTTTTGACAGGAAATGGAGGGACGGGCGTCTCGTCCGTCCAGGCGGGCGAGGACGCCCGCCTCTCCACAAAAGCGCTCATGAAGAACTCCGCGACGCGCTCGCGCTCAGCACCAATTCCATATACAAAGTGCCCTCCATTGGATTCGCGCGGTAAGGAGCGATCTCGCGGAAACCGAGCGCGCGGTACAGTCCAACCGCGTCCCTCATCACCCGCTCCACCGTATCCAACCGCAAGCTTTGATAGCCTATGCTGCGCGCCTCGTTCAGAATCGTTTCGGCCAACCTTCGTCCTAAGCCTTTCCCACGGAACGCCGGGCGCAGGTAAAGGCGCTTCATCTCGCATATTCCTGGCTCGAGTTTGTGGAGCGCGACGCATCCTGCAACCTCACCCTCGTACTCCGCGATCAGCAAGCGGCCCTCCGGCGGAGAATAATCGCCCGGTAATCCCGCCAGCTCCTGATCGAAGCTCTGGAAGCACAGGCTGAAGCCCAGCGACTTTGCGTATTCCAGGAAAAGCTCGCGGACCTGCGCAATCTGCGCTGGAGAGGAAGCCTGCGTCATGCGAAGTCCAGCAATGCGGTCGCGCTCGTAGGTTTCGGACATCCGTACTCTCGTAGCGCCGGCGTCTCGCCGGCTCTCGAACTGGCTCCCATCGCCGCTTTCGCGCAACAACCGATGCCGGCAGGATGCCGGCGCTACCTTCTTTGTCTTACCCCATCAGCATGCCGCCATTAATATTCAGCACGTGACCGGTGATGTAGGATGCTTCGTCTGAGGCAAGGAAACGCACGGCGCCCGCGACGTCCTCCGGCGTTCCAATTCTTCCCAGCGGAATTGCCTTCAGCCCGCTCTGCTTGAGTTCGTCCGGCAACCCGGCCGTCATAGCCGTTTCGATGAAGCCCGGAGCGATTGCGTTACAGGTTATGTTGCGCGACCCAACCTCACGCGCGATGGCCATCGTCAACCCGATCAATCCTGCTTTCGAGGCGGCGTAGTTTGCCTGCCCAGCCTGTCCCATCTGCCCGAAAATGCTGGTCACGTTGATGATCCGCCCCCAGCGCTGTTTCAACATGGAGCCAATCGCCTGCTGGATGCAGAGGTAGGCAGAGGTCAGGTTCGTGTTGAGCACAGCGTCCCAATCGGCGCGCTTCATACGCATGACCAGCTGGTCGCGCGCGATGCCGGCATTGTTGACCAGGATGTCGATTTTTCCGAACTGCGCGATGGCCGTTTTGAAGACAGACTTGATCTGTTCTTCCTCGCCGACATCGAGGACAAACGCCGCCGCTTTTCCGCCGGCAGCCGTGATTTGCGCGACCAGTTCATCCAGCTTGCCTTGGTTGCGCGCGGCCACCGCCACAGCTGCACCCGCTTCAGCGAGCTTCAGCGCACAGGCATGGCCAATACCTTGCGAAGCGCCGGTAACCAGCGCCACGCGTCCGGAAAGGGTCATTCGCAGCTCCTATGAAGGAAAACGTTGTAACGAAGAATCGCAAATTATACGCGTTGCCGATTCGCTCTCAAAAAATCGCAGACGGAATCCCATTGAAGTTGTGGCGGCACCAGAGGCCGCAGCGATTCGAATGCAATCGGCCAGTGCGCAAACAGGAGATCATGCCAGACCTGCACCATCACCCACGGGCCAGCGGGCGCAGGCCACGGCCGGTGCGCCACGGATTCGAGCGCCGGATGCATGCGTCCAATTGTAGAAGTGATGCGACAACCAGAAGGAGAGGGAAGGAAAGCCGAGATCCGGAAGTCAGAAGCTAAAGCCCAGAGCCTGCCCTCTCACATCGCAGGCACTTGCCGCGCGCTCTGCGTCGTAGCCGCCGGCGCAGCCTGGTAATCCCGATGCGTGATATCGACGATGGTCCGTCCCACGATGCGCGCCCTGGCTTCCGAATGAATGTGCGCCGGCAGCGTGAAGGATTGCACGTCGGTGTAGTCCTGCCAGAATTCAATGTGCTTCACGAAGAACGATGGCGACTTCACCACGCTGCCTTCCGCGCGCACCAGCGCCCCAGTGTGCGCATCCAGGTAAACACGTCCTTTGAAAAGTCCGGGGCGCTTTTTATGCGGCTTCACCTGGTAGACGTGCACCAGGCGGTCCTGAACACGGCCCGCTCCCTTGTAGGAGAACTTGTAGTTCGCGGGGCTGATTGCGGTCTGTGAGGGATCATCCTTCAACACATGATCGACTTCCGATTGCAGCAGCCGCGTGATTACGTTGCTCTTGACGAAGTTGTCTCCGGTGTAATGTACTGGCGTGAATTGCAGTGTGTGTGGGGCCTCGAATTTACGCTGCAGTTCGAACTCGCCCTGCTGCGAAGTGTCCGGCAACTCGGCCCGCACCACGGTCACGGCGGAATAGGCGGCCAGTTCGGCAGCCTGGAGCGCGATGCGATGCTGGTAGGTCGAGAGAGTCAACTCCGGCGACATCAGGGGCAGCTCGTCCGTGCTATCCAGGTTTGGGGCGGGCGGGGCCTCTGCCAAGGCAAGCGGGTACGCAGGCAATGTATCGTTAGCCACGGATGCGCTGCCAGCCGCGGCTCCCGCGAACATTGCTTGTGCAAAAACCCTGCCCGGCAAACTCAATCCCAGGAGGAAAACTATGAGAATAAAGCGTTTCATCAAAGACGTCAGGAAAGTACGTTTATATAAGATTCAGCAATCGCCTGAAAAGTAGCAAAACGATTTCGTACCACAAACCACATCGGTCGCATCAGGGAATTTGGAAGGCTTGTTGCACGAAATGTCTTCCAGCGCACGCATTGCGCAACCTCCCTCCACCAGATAACATTCCACCACTCCTATGTCTGATGTGATGACGAAGCCAGAGCCCATCTTCAAGAAAACATCTGCCACGGATTCTCCGTCAGTTGAAGTATTTGCAGTGTACGGCGTCGAACCTGAGGTGCAGGCCTACGCCATGGCAAAGTATTCGCGCTCGGCGCTCTCCATGAAGGAGTCGCTGAAGGAAATCAACACACAAAAAGCGGAGAAGTTCCTCAATACTTTTTACTTTCAGTACGGCCACCGCTCCATTGCGGATTTGGCGCACGTTGCGCTTGCCATTGAGAAGCTGTCGATTCTGGCGGCGATCGCGGTAGCCGACGAGCAGCGCTGGGACGGCCAGGAGCGCTCCACCCGCTACCAGGACTTCAAGAAGAGCGGCTATTACGTCCCCGATTTCCCCGGCGACGAGCAAGCTCGCACCTTATATCGGAATACGATGGATGGGTTGTTCGAAGTCTACCAGGCGCTCTCCCAACGCACCTACGAGTATCTGGCCGAGATTACGCCGCGTCCGGAGCAGATGAAGGCCGAAGCCTACGAGCGCACTCTCCGCGCCCGCGCCTTCGATATCTCGCGTTACCTGCTGCCCCTTGGAACCAACACTTCGCTGGGTGAGATTGTCAACGCCCGCACGCTCGAATCGCAGGTCGCCCATCTTCTCTCTCACACACACGAAGAGATCCGGCACCTGGGTGAGCTGCTGAAAAACGCGGCCCTCTCACCTGCCTATAACGTGAACCGCGAAGCGCTGGAGCAACTGGTCGCGGAGATTCGCGCCGTCTCGCCCGAATTGGGTGCCAAGGCCGAAGAGCAGCTTCTTAAAGAAGTTCGGGTCGCGCCAACACTCGTGAAGTATGCGAACCCGAACTCGTATGAAATGGAAACGCGGCGTGCGCTGCGCCAGGCCGCGGTCGAGTTGATGGGACGAACGCAGGTGGCGCCCTCGAAGCTGGTTGATCTGCTCGATGAAGAGCCGCTCGAGGTAGAGTTGGCGTCCACGCTTCTTTACGAGCACTGCCATTACCCCTACCGCCAGATTCGCCAGGCTGTGCAAGCTGCGGGCGAAAAAATGCGGCGCGAGATTATCGACCTCGGCCTCCGCGGCCGCGGTTCACACGACGAAATACTCCGGCCGTTTTGCGCCGGGCAGCCGTTCCGGTTTGACATTCTCATGGACATTGGCGGCTTTCGCGACATGCACCGCCATCGCCGCTGCATTCAGATCGGCCAGGGCTTCACGACTGCCCACGGTTACGACACGCCTCCTGAAATCGAGGCCGCAGGCGCACGCCCGGGCTACGACGCTGCCATGAAGCACGCCGCCACAGCGGTCCAGCAGATCGCGCGACGGCCTGGAGAAGAAACGCTGGAAAACTCGCAATACGCCATCCCGTTGGGCTATCGCAAGCGCACGCTGTTTAAGATGGACTTCGCCGAGGTTGTCTACATTTCGGAACTGCGCACTGGCCCCGCCGGACATATGTCGTATCGCAGCGTCGCGTACGCGATGTACGAAGCAGTAGCGCGAAAATACCCAGCGCTCGCAAAATATTTCCGCGTGCACGACGTGAAGGAACCGATCGATTTGTTGAAGCGGTAGGGGCAGCGCAGGTTGTTGCTCGTGACATTCTGATCGCCGGAGCCGCGAGGGAGACGTTTTTTAGTCGGTAGCGAAGGTGGAATTCCACGCCCCCCGGTCCTTCCAGGGGACTTCCTTCCCCCGAATCCCCCGACCACCGACGGTGCCCGGATGGTGCCCGGATGGTGCCCCAGGTTCGCGTCCGTTCTTTGGACGCTAACCTGGGCCTACCACCCATCCGGAATGTTTAACGATCACTGTGTCCGCTCCAAGCCGAGTCGTAGTTTCTGACTATGCCCCGCGGACTAAGACGTTTCCACGAGTCCCAACAGTCTCACTTCCTGACCTTCAGTTGTTATCACCGTCAACCCAAATTCAACTCTCCAGAGGCCTGCGACTTGTTCGTGCAGTGCCTGGAGGAAATGCGTCACCGCTTTGCCATGCGGATTTACGGCTACGTGGTCATGCCCGAACATGTTCATATCCTGGTCAGCGAACCGGAACAGGCTATGCTGGCCGACGCGATGCACTTCCTCAAGCTGTCTTTCGCGAAGCGGCTGCGGAGCCGAAACCGTACGTTCCAGTCAGTTCCTTTCTGGCAGAAACGCTATTACGACCGCAATGTTCGCGACGCGCGCGAATTCACCGTGAAACTGCGCTATCTGCATCGCAATCCCGTAGCCCGCGGTCTGGTGAATGCACCGGCCGACTGGAAGTGGAGCAGTTTTCGTCATTACGCCCTGCGAGAGATGGGAACGGTGGAGATCGAATCGAAATGGACCGCGTTCGACCGGGAAACGAAGACCTGTGGCGGATCGCCTGGTGCCCCAGGTTCGCGTCCGTTCTTTGGACGCTAACCTGGGCTAGCTCGTAAGCTCTCCAACGACCTAAAGACCAACGACCGCTTTGCCGACGACTGACGACTGACGACTAATTTTTCCCCGTCAGCATCTCGACCACCCGGTCAAAATCCTCCAGCGTCGAGTACTCCAGAGTGATCTTGCCCTTGCCTGGTGCCCCAGGTTCGCGTCCGTTCTTTGGACGCTAACCTGGGCTAGCGTAAGCTCTCCAACGACCTAAAGACCAACGACCGCTTTGCCGACGACTGACGACTAATTTTTCCCCGTCAGCATCTCCACCACCCGGTCAAAATCCTCCAGCGTCGAGTACTCCAGAGTGATCTTGCCCTTGCCTGGTGCCCCAGGTTCGCGTCCGTTCTTTGGACGCTAACCTGGGCTAGCGTAAGCTCTCCAACGACCTAAAG
>Ga0209577_10003580_pt1 | contig 14666 bp, 19 predicted proteins | sample GraSoiAngelo_109_FD_185874 | JGI IMG/M metagenome (GOLD analysis project Ga0209577, IMG submission 185874) | Grasslands soil microbial communities from the Angelo Coastal Reserve, California, USA - 14_0903_12_20cm (SPAdes) (version 2) | ecosystem: Environmental > Terrestrial > Soil > Grasslands...
TGAGGACGACATTCGCGACCGGAGCGAAGAAGAGAGCCATCCCAGCGCCAGAGATCACGAACGGTGCGACCAGGTCAGCGTAAGGCACGGTCGCCGACTGCAGCGCCGCCAGCCACATCAGCCCGCCTGCCTGGAGCGCAAGCCCGACGGTCATCAGTCGTTGGCCGCCGATCCGATCGGAGAGCGCACCCGCGATCGGCGCGACGAAGATCGGCATCGCCGTCCACGGCAGGATCCGCAGGCCGGCGTCGAGCGGCGACATGTGCTGCACGGTCTGGAAGAACTGCGCGAGCAAGAAGATCGAGCCGAACATCCCGAAGAACATCAGGAGTGATGCGACGTTCGTAAGCGCGAACGTTCGGTCGCGGAAGAAGTGAAGCGGGAGCATCGGCGCCTTCGCGCGCCGCTCCCAGGCGACGAACGCGGCCACGAGCACGAAGCCGGCGGCGATAGGGAGGACAACGCCGAGGCTCGACCAGCCGTGCGCGTTGCCTCGTACGAGGCCCCAGACGATGCCGAGCAGTCCGGTGCTCACGAGACCGAGACCAGGCGCGTCGAGCGCCGCATCCGCGCCGCGAGTCTCCTCGAGCCGTGCGAGCGCGAGCGGGGCGAGGACGAGACCGATCGGCACGTTGAGCCAGAAGATCCAGTGCCACGAGACGCCGTTCACGATTGCACCGCCGACAAGCGGTCCGATCGCGATGGCAAGCCCGCCGATGCCTCCCCAGATCCCGAGCGCGAGCCCGCGCCTTTCGCGCGGCACCGCCGCCGAGAGGATCGTGAGGGTGAGCGGAGTGACGATCGCGCCGCCGACGCCCTGGAGCGCGCGCGTGATGTCGAGCGCGTCGGCGCTCGTCGAGAGAGCAGCGGCCGCGGAGGCTCCCGTAAAGAGCAGAAGCCCGAACGCGAACATCCGTCGTCGGCCGAAGCGATCGCCGAGGGCTGCGCCCGTGAGGAGGAGCACCGCGAACGTGAGCGTGTACGCGTTGACCGTCCACTCGAGCTGCGAGATCGTCGCGTGGAGGTCGCGCCGGATCACCGGCAGCGCCGTCGTGACGACGAGGTTGTCGAGGCTGACCATGAAGAGCGCGACCGAGGTGATCGCCATCGTCCAGAACATCGAGCGCTTTTGTGTGTGAGTCATCACTTCCTCCAGGGTGAAAAAAAGAGACGGTCAGCCGCCTTTGCCGCAGCCGCTGAGCAGGTCCTGCATCCACTGCTCCGGCTGGTCGTCGACGTGCATCGAGGCAAGGACGTTGAGGAGCATCCCGGTCGAGAAGAAGCTCCAGACGGTCGGCCAGTCGGCATCCGAGACACGCCGCACATAGGCGACGAGGTCGCCGTAGCCGGCTCTAACGACTTCCCGGATCTCCGGGTCGTCGGATGCGACATACGCGTGCATCTGCGCCCGCAGCCGCACGCGATCGGACTCGAGCTGATCCTTGTACGCAAGTCCAATAGCCTCGAGGGCTTCGCTGCCCCGCTTGCCTTCCGCGGCACGCTGGAACATCTCGAGCGTCTCGCGCAGACAGCGGGCGACTGAGGCCTTGAACAGCTCCTTCTTCGTCCCGAACAGGCGGAAGAGGTACGGCTGGGAGATGCCGGCGCGCCTGGCGATGTCTTCCGTCGAGGCGCCTTCGAACCCGCGCTCCGCAAATTCCACGAGGGCTGCGTCGAGGACTTCGTCCCGACGGGCCGCCGCTGTCGATCTCGTCGTTGCCATTTCCATGCGTGCGATGTTAGTGATGACTCACAAGCTTGTCAAGCCGACCGGGAGCGAAACTAGGGTTCTCGGCCGTGACCGGGAGCGCCCTTGCGACAGTACTCGCGATAGCGGCTGGCCTCGCGGGCTCCGTGCAGGTCGCGCTGATGTCACGGCTCGGCGAGCGCATCGGCGTCCTCGAAGCACTGGGTTTCTCGACCGTTCTGACGGCTGTCGGGGCTTTCGTGGTTCTCGTTCTCGCACGTCGCAGCGTGGCCGGTTTCGAACGCGCTGTCCACCAGCCCTGGTGGATGCTGCTCGGCGGCGTGATGGGCCTCGTCATCGTGTTCACGATCACCTACTCCGGCCCTCGCATCGGCGTCGCGGCGACGGTTGGGATCCTGATCGCCGGCCAGCTCGTGATGGGCGCCGCGATCGACCGTTGGGGGCTGTTTCGCTCGGAGAAGATCCCGCTCCACTGGCCTCGCCTGATCGGAATCGCGCTCCTCGCCGCGGGTGCAGCGCTCTCGCTGCGAAAGTAGTTGGAGCCTCAGCGCTCGTCGCACCGGTGGATGCGGTAGATTTCGGATCCGAAACCGAATTGGAGGAGACGAGATGCCGAGCACAGTCCGCGTGGAGGCAGCACGCATCCCCGATCGCGACCGGCTGCTCGCGGCACTGAAGGACGAGGGCCTCGACGCCGCGCCGGAGGACGAGGTCGGCATCGTCGTCCCCGTCAGTGACAGCGACAGCGAGCTCTTCCACCAGGTCGAGGGCCTTGTCTTCAGCGTGGGCGCACCCTTCGTGCCGATCCAGCACGAGGGTGTGATCTACATCCGCCCGCCCGTCGGCTAGATCCGCTCGAACAGGGCAGCTTGGCCCTGGCCGACACCGACGCAGAGCGTCGCCAGGCCGTAGTGCCCGCCGCGGCGGCGAAGCTCGTGCAGAAGCGAGACGACGAGGCGCGCCCCGCTCATCCCCAGCGGGTGCCCGAGTGCGATCGCACCGCCGTTGACGTTCACCTTCTCCGGGTCGAGGCCGAGCTCGCGGATCACGGCGAGGCTCTGCGAAGCGAATGCCTCGTTCAGCTCGACGAGATCGACCTGATCGAGCGAGACGCCGGTGCGCTCCAGCAGCTTGCGCACGGCGGGTATCGGGCCGATGCCCATCAGGCGTGGGTCGACGCCGGCGACGGCGCCACCGGCGAAGGCACCGAGCGGTTGGACGCCGAGCTCACGCGCCTTCTCCTCCGTCGCGATCACGAGCGCCGCCGCGCCGTCGTTGATCCCGGAGGAGTTGCCGGCCGTAACCGTGCCGCCCTCGCGGAAGGCGGGCTTCAGCGCGGCCAGCTTCTCGGCTGTCGTATCGGGGCGCGGGTGCTCATCGCGCGTGACGTCCCCGACCGGGACGAGCTCGTCTGCGAAGCGACCCGCCTCGTCGGCCGCGGCCCAGCGTCGCTGCGAGTCGAGCGCGAACGCGTCCTGCTCTTCGCGCGTCACGCCCCACCGCTCGGCGACGTTCTCGCCGGTCTCACCCATCGACTCGGGCGGGAACAGCTCTTCGAGCTTCGGGTTCGTGAAGCGCCAGCCGAGCGTCGTGTCGTAGAGCGGGCGGTCACTGCGCTCGAACGGCTTCTCGGCCTTCCGCGTCACGAACGGCGCGCGGCTCATCGACTCTTCGCCGCCGGCGACGAAGAGATCGCCGTCGCCAGCGATCACCGCATGGCACGCGCCGACGACCGCCGCGAGCCCGGAGGCGCAGAGACGGTTGACGGTGACGCCGGCCACGGCCTCGGGAAGCCCTGCGAGGAGCGAGGCCATCCGCGCAACGTTGCGGTTGTCCTCGCCCGCCTGGTTGGCGGCACCGAACCAGACGTCCTCGATCTTCTCCGCCGGCACGCCGGCGCGCGCGACCGCCTCGCGGATCACGAGCGCCGCGAGGTCGTCCGGCCGAACGCCCGAGAGCGCGCCGCCGTAACGGCCGATCGGCGTACGGACGGCGGAGAGGACGACAGCCCGGCTCACGCGGGCCAGTCTAGGCAGCGGCCGCGGCGCGACCGAGCAGCCGGTCGATCGCGGCGAGCCCCTCGTCGCCGATGTCGACGCTGTGCTCGTTCACGTAGAGCGCGATGTGCGCAGCGCACACCTCGTCCGAGAGCTCGTGCGAGAGCGAGCGGACGTAATCGCGGCTCGCTTCCGGATTCGCGAAGGCGTACTCGACCGAGGCCCGGATCGCAGCCTCGGCGGCGTCGACGAGCTCCGGCTCGAGATCGCTCCGCGCGAAAATCCCGGCCAGCGGAACGGGCAGGCCCGTCTCACCCTCCCACCATTCCCCGAGATCGGCGGCCGCGACGAGCCCGTGCTCGCGGTACGTGAAGCGGCTCTCGTGAATGATCAGGCCCGCGTCGACCTCGCCGGCGACGACCGCGGGGAGGATTCGGTCGTAGCGAAGCTCGACAACGTCGCCGAGCGCCGGTGCGGCGAGGCGAAGCAGCAGGAAGGCGGTCGTCTCGCGGCCCGGCACCGCGATGCGTCCGGCAGCAACCCCCGCGAGGGAGCCCGCGTCCCGCGCGACCACGAGCGGGCCGACACCGCGGCCGAGCGCGGCTCCGCTCCGCAGCAGCCGGTACCGATCGCCGGCTGCCGCCGCGGCGCCGAAGCTGAGCTTCGAGAGCTCGAGCTCGGCGTCGGCTGCACGCTGGTTCAGCTCCTCGATATCCAACAGAACAGCCTCGACCTCGAACGGCTCCGGGACGAGCCGGTGCACGAGCGCGTGGAACGCGAAGGCGTCGTTCGGGCACGGGGTGAAGCCGAAGCGCAGCGTCACGAGCGGCCGAAGAACCACTTCTCGAGGGGCTTGAGCAGCTCCTCGCGAGTGAACGGCCGTACGCGCTCGTCGTGACCGTCACGCTCCGAGACGGTGAAGTCGTCCTCGAGCGTCTCGTTCGCCTCCTGGAGCGCGTCGCCGAGCTCGTAGCCCTCGAAGACATAGTCCTCGGGCCGCGGTTCTTTCGCCGAGCGGTGGTCCGGATTGACGGCGCGGCCGACGGCCCAGACGCCACCCTCCTTGCGCTCGATCCAGATCACGACAGTCTCGGGGTCGCCGTTGGAGTCGACGCCGTGGAGCACCCGCTCCGCGAAGCGTCCACGATCCGTCAACGCCTTCACGCCCGGACTATGACAACTCGCGCCCGGCGCCCGCGGCGCGCGCACGCTCGACGACCGCCGCAGCGACGGCGACGTCCCAGGCGGCGAGGCCGTTCGACTTGAAGACCACGATGTCGTCGTCCGACTGCCGGCCGGCGATCTCGTCCGCGACGACCTCCTGCAGCTCGTGCACCTCGAGCCAGTCGAGGACGCCGGACTCCGCCGGCTCGATCAGGTCGGCCGACTCGAGCCTCGCGTTCTCGCGCGAGTCGCAGCAGACGAACGCGGCGCGCTCGAGGACGACGTTGTCGAGCTCGCGGCGGCGGCCCTCGTTCGCGCCGACCGCGCAGACGAGGGCGCCGGGCCGGAGCCATTCCCCGCGCAGGACCGGATCCCGCGAGCCGGTGACGGTGACGACGACGTCACACGCTGCCGGATCCTGGTGGCTCTGTCCCGGCTCGGCGTCGTGCTCCTCGCAGAACGTGCGCAGGCTCTCTTCCGTACGGCAGTACGCCACCGCCCGCTCGAGGTCGGGAAGCGCGGCGCGGATAGCGGCAAGCTGCGACTCCGCCTGCCAGCCGCAGCCGATCACACCGAGGCTGCGCGCGGCGTCCTTCGCGAGATGCCTCGCTGCGACCCCGCTCGCCGCACCGGTGCGCAGCTGGCCGAGCTTGTCGGCTTCGAGTACCGCGACGAGCTCCGGGACGTCGGCGCGGAAGAGGAGCACGACGAAGCGCGCGCCATCCCGAAAGCCGGCGTAGACCTTCGCACCGGCATAGCCGAGCTCGAGGTCGGCGGCGGCCATGACCGCGAGCGCGCCCTCCTCGAGCCCGAGCCGGTAGCGCGGTCGGTTCTCCACGCTCCCGGCGGCCATGCGGCGGAAGCACGCTTCGATCGCCTCGACGGCATCGGCGGGAGATAGCAGCTCCGCCACGTCCTGCTCGGTCAAATACAGCGGCACGCGTGACTCGGCAGGCTACGCGCGGAGCTCGTCCTCAGGCGGCGTCGGTGTCGGGCAGCTCGAGCATCGCGGTCGACGAAGGCGAGAAAGGCTTGGGGCGCCGCGGCTCTCGGACGAAAGTGTCCGGCGGCGGCTCGTCGATGAAAAAATCACCGCAGCGACCGAGCGTCCGTTCGAGCCGTACGAAGCGAAGCAGACGTCGGAGCCAGTGGTCACGACATCGACGCACGCTCCGAAGCCTAGCGCTGCACTGGGAGCCGCGAACCGCGTCGACATGCGCCCGGCATGATTCGAACATGCGACCTCTGCCTCCGCAGGGCAGCGCTCTATCCCCTGAGCTACGGGCGCTCGGGACGGTCAGTGTAGCGAGGAGCTAGCTCCGGCCCAGCAGCCGAGAGAGCAACCCAGGGCGTGTCGGAGGACCGGGCAGATCGGCCGCTGCGACGCACTCGAGGTGCGCGTGACGGCGACGGCTCGTGTCTCCCTCGGGCGCGATGAGGACGTGGTCGCTCATCGCGTGGAGGTGGTAGCCGCAGAGCGGGCACGTGTACGTGGCCGGCTTCAGGCTGCGTACCGGGCGGATCGAATACCACTCAGCCGGTTCGAGCCGCGAGCGCGAGCGGCGCGTCATCCGGCACCTCCGTCCGCACGTACGCGAGCGCGACGACGCTGCCGTCCGCGCGGCGCGCGGCGCTCGTGACGCGGCCGACCTCGCGCCCGTCGTGCAGCAGCGGCGCGTCGTACTCCGGCAGCTCGTCGAGCTCGACGACCCGAAGGCCCCGATTCGGATGGCCGCGGAAGTGGAGGCGCGCGATCGGCTCCTGTCCGGGGTAGCAGCCCTTCGAGAACGAGACGTGCGTCCGGTCGAGACCCGCCTCCGCAGGGAGGATGCGATCGTCGAGCTCGCGCTCCCAGCGAGGCACCGCACTCTCGATCCGCCGCAACTCGAGCTCGTCCCCCGACAGCGTGGCCCGGAGTCCCGCGTCGAGAGCTTCTCGACCGGCTGGCCAATCGGTCACGAAACCGGTCGACGCGCCGAAAACGAGCGCCGATTCATGCTCCTCGACCTCGATCTCGCACTGCGCGCGCAACCGCATCCGCGTGAGGTGCGCGTGCACCACTTCACCCAGTCCCGGTTCGGTGAGGAGGAGGAAATCGTCGTCGCCCCGCCGCAGGACGACAAGCGGAGCGATCAAGCGCGCCTTCGCCGTGAGCAAGAGCGCCGGGCACGCCTCTCCGACCACGAGCGCTTCGACGTCGTTCGAGACCATTCGCTGCAGGTAGTCAGCGGCGTCGGGTCCCACGACGCGGACGAACTCCCGCTCTCTCGCAGCTACATCCATGCCGTCTAGTGTGCCGAGCGATGCCCCTCTTCCGCTCGAAAGCCGAGGCAAAGGTGCGCGACGCGGGCTACGATCCTGCGCGCCTGCCGCCCGGCCAGTACCTGACCGAGAAGTGGCCGATCCTCCACGCCGGAGACGTGGCGCACGTCGACCTCGCGACGTGGCAGCTGCGGATCTTCGGCGAGGTCGAGGAGGAGGTCTCCCTCGACTACGAGCAACTCCGTGCCCTGCCGGCGACGGAGATCACGACCGACATCCACTGCGTCACGCGCTGGAGCCGCTTCGACGCCGGCTTTCGCGGCGTCCGCTGGCGCGAGCTCGCGAAGCTCTGCCGGCCGAAGCCGTCGGCACATTTCGTAATCGAGCACGCCGACGCGGGCTACACGACGAACGTGCCCCTCGCCGCCTTCGAGGAGGAGAACTCGCTCATCGTCTACGAGGCGGACGGCGAACCTCTGCCGATCGAGCATGGCGGTCCCGTACGCGCGGTCGTTCCGCACCTCTACTTCTGGAAGAGCGCGAAGTGGCTGAACGGCCTCGAGCTCGCCGCAGCCGACCGGCCCGGCTTCTGGGAGCGCTATGGCTACAACAACGACGCCGATCCCTGGAAAGAGGAGAGGTACGCGTTCTGATGGGTGCGATCCTCGTCCACGAGTTCGCGACGCTCGACGGCGTCATCGAGGCGCCGACCTGGACGTTCGACTTCGGCTTCGACCCGAAGATGGGCGAGTCGATCAAGGAGCTGACCGATCGCTCGCGCGCGATCCTGCTCGGGCGCAACACCTACGAGATGTTCGAGCCTGCGTGGTCGACCCGCACCGAGGCGGACGACCCCGGAGCGCCGTTCTTCAACGACACGCAGAAGTACGTCGTCTCCTCCACGCTGACCGAGCCGACCTGGCGGAACTCGTCCATCCTCGGGGCGTACGAACCGGAGGCGATCCGCCGGCTGAAGCAAGACGTCGAGGGCGACGTCTTCGTCAGCGGCAGCGCGATGCTCGTGCGAGCCATGCTTACCGACGGCCTCGTCGACGAGCTGCACCTCTTCGTCTTCCCGCTCACGCTGGGCTCCGGCGCACGGCTTTTCCTCGAGGATTCCGAACCCTTGAAGCTGTCACTCGACGCAGCGGAGCCATACGCGAACGGCGCTGTCCACCTTGCATACAAGGGGGCTAAAGCCTGAGGCGGTAGAGGCCGATAGGGACCTCGAACCACCACCTCCCCCTACGAGAGACGGCGCTCACAAGGCGCCGTCTCTCTTTGAGGCTACGTTCTCGGCCGTGTCGTACGACCCCACGATCTACGCGGGCGCCGCCGCCCACTACCGGCCGGGCAGACCGCCGTACTCGCCCGAGCTCGAGGCGATGCTCGCCCAGGAACTCGGCCTGGACGGGAAAGGAAGGCTGCTCGACTGCGGTTGCGGCCCGGGCATCCTCGCCGCCGCCCTGCTGGTCGGCGCCGCACCTGTTCGGCGCCCGCGTCGGCGACTTCGCGGGCGAAATGCGCGAGCTGCTGCGGTCACGCTCTCCGAACGGTGCGTTCTGGGATTGGCCGGGCGACACCGAGATCGTGCTCGTACGACGAAGGGCCGGCTGAGCCGGCCCTTCGCACAAAGCCGCTGAGCGGCTCGTTACATCATCCCGCCCATGTCCGGCATGCCGGCGCCGGCGCCCACGGAGTTCTTCTCCGGAGCCTCGGCGACGACCGCCTCGGTGGTGAGGATGTTCTTCGCGATCGACGCCGCGTTCTGCAGCGCCGAGCGGGTGACCATCGTCGGGTCGCCGATCCCGCTCTTGAGCAGGTCCTCGACCTCGCCGGTCTCGACGTTCAGGCCGAAGCCCTTCTCCGCCGTACGCACCTGCTGGACGACGACCGAGCCCTCGAGGCCCGCGTTGTAGGCGAGCTGCCGGAGCGGCTCCTCGAGCGCGCGGATGATGATCTGCGCACCCGTCTTCTCGTCGCCCTCGAGCTTGCCGAGCACCTCGTCGCGGACGACGTCCGCTGCGTTGAGGAGCGCGACGCCGCCGCCCGGGACCTGGCCCTCCTCGAGGGCCGCGCGGGCTGCCTGCAGTGCGTCCTCGACGCGGTGCTTCTTCTCCTTCATCTCGGTCTCGGTCGACGCGCCGACCTTGACCACCGCGACGCCGCCGGACAGCTTCGCGAGCCGCTCCTGGAGCTTCTCGCGGTCGAAGTCCGAGTCGGTGTTCTCGATCTCCGACTTGAGCTGCTTGATCCGGCCCTTGATCGCGTCGGTTTCACCGGCACCGTCGATGATCGTCGTCGAGTCCTTGTCGACGACGACACGGCGGGCGTGGCCGAGCTGCGAGAGCTTCGTGTTCTCGAGCTTGAGGCCCATCTCCTCGGTGATCACCTCGCCGCCGGCGAGGATCGCGATGTCCTCGAGCATCCGCTTGCGGCGATCGCCGAAGCCGGGCGCCTTGACGGCGACGGCCTGGAAGGTGCCGCGGAGCTTGTTGACGACGATCGTGGCGAGCGACTCGCCTTCGACGTCCTCCGCCACGATCAGCAGCGGCTTGCCCGACTGGATGACCTGCTCGAGCACCGGCAGGAGGTCCTTGACCGCGCCGATCTTCGAGTTGGCGATGAGGATGAACGGATCCTCGAGGACCGCCTCCATCCGCTCGGGGTCGGTGATCATGTACGGCGAGAGGTAGCCCTTGTCGAACTGCATGCCCTCGGTGAACTCGAGCTCGAGCCCGAGAGTCTGGCCCTCCTCGACGTTGACCACGCCGTCCTTGCCGACCTTCTCGATCGCATCGGCGATGACGTCGCCGATCTCCCGCTCGCGCGAGGAGACCGTGGCGATCCGGGCGATGTCCTCGCGGCCGGAGACGTCCTTGGACTGCGCCTTGAGGTTCTCGACCACCGCGTCCACAGCCGTCTCGACGCCGCGCTTCAGCCCCATCGGGTTCGCGCCTGCCGCGACGTTCTTCAACCCCTCGCGGACGATCGCCTGTGCGAGAAGGGTTGCGGTCGTGGTGCCGTCGCCCGCGACGTCGTTCGTCGCCGTGGCGACCTCGCGCACGAGCTGTGCGCCCTGGTTCTCGAAGACGTCCTCGACCTCGATCTCACGTGCGATCGTGACGCCGTCATTCGTGATGGTGGGAGCGCCGAACTTCTTGTCGAGCACGACGTAGCGCCCCTTCGGGCCAAGGGTGACCTTGACCGCGTCGGCGAGGATGTTCACGCCACGCTCGAGAGAGCGGCGCGCATCCTCGTTGAACTTCAGCTCTTTGTGAGCCATGTCTTCTTCTGACCTCCGTTTGTGTCTCTAGGCAGTGGCGCCGGCCGGCTCGCGATCGCCGGTGACCTTCGCGAGCACATCCGACTCGCGCAGGATCAGGTAGTCGTCGGTGCCGACCTTGATCTCGGTCCCGCCGTACTTGGAGAAGACGATCTCGTCGCCTTCGTCCAGGTCCATCGGGACGAACTTTCCGTTGTCGTCCCGGCTGCCCGGGCCGACGGCGAGGACGCGGCCGCGCTGCGGCTTCTCCTTCGCGGTATCCGGAAGCACGATGCCGCTCGTCGTCGTCTCTTCCTCTTCGAGGACCTCGACGATGAGGCGGTCACCAAGCGGCTTCAGGTTCATACAACAGCCTCCTGATTGCTCTCGGTAACAGTTCCTGGCACTCTCCCCTCGAGAGTGCCGGGGGCATTGTACGGCTGGCACTCGGGCGGCGCAAGTGCCAACTGGTAGAACCGCACGCGTGGAGCGGGAGTTCTCGGCCGGCGGCGTGCTCGTGCGGACGATCCGCGGCCGGCCGATGGTCGCGGCGATCCGTCCGAACGGTCGCGACAGAGTCTGGGCGCTGCCGAAGGGCCGGATAGACCAAGGCGAAACCGCGGCCGACACGGCCGTGCGGGAGGTCCGCGAGGAGACGGGCGTCGAGGGACGGGTCGTCGAGAAGCTCGGCGACGTGCGTTACGTCTACACGGCCTCCTGGAAGGGCGGGGCGCGGATCTTCAAGGTCGTGAGCTTCTTCCTCCTGCGCGCCGGTCGAGGGCGGATCGGCGAGATCGCGGAGGAGATGCGGATCGAGGTGGCCGAGGCGCGTTGGCTGCCGCTCGACGAAGCGCCGCAGCTCTTGACCTACGGCGGCGAGCGCGAGATGGCCGCGAGGGCGCTGGAGCGAGTCGACGCGTGAGGGTCGTCGGCCTCCTGCATCCCGGCGAGATGGGTGCGGCGATCGGCGGTGCGCTTCGCGAGCGCGGCGAGACGGTTCTGTGGGCATCGGCCGGCCGCAGCGACGCCACCGCCGAGCGCGCGAAGCAGGCGGGCCTCGAGGACGCCGGCGAGATCGCCGAGGTCTGCCGCGGCAGCGAGGTTGTGCTCAGCGTCTGTCCGCCGCACGCGGCCGTCGAGGTCGCGCGAGCGGCAGAGGGGTTCACCGGGATCTACGTCGACGCGAACGCGATCTCACCGCAAACGGCTCGCGCGATAGCGTTCCACCAGAGCCGTTTCGTCGACGGTGGCATCGTGGGATCACCGCCGCACGAACCAGGCTCGACGCGGCTCTACCTCTCCGGCAGCGAAGCGAAGGCGGTAGCCGCGCTGTTCGCAGACACGAACGTCGACGCCCGAGTCGTCTCCGCCGAGCCCGGAGCGGCCTCGGCGCTCAAAGCCGCCTACGCAGGCTGGACGAAGGGGAGCGCCGCCCTGCTCCTCACCGTGCGCGAACTGGCGCGAGCGGAGGGAGTCGAGGACGTCCTGCTCGAGGAGTGGCGCTTGTCGCTGCCGGAGCTGGAGGAGCGATCACGCGCCGCCGCGCGCTCCGCGCATCGCAAGGGCTGGCGCTGGATCGGCGAGATGGAGGAGATTGCACGCAGCATGAGCGCGAGAGACCTGCCTGCCGGATTCCACGAAGCCGCGGCCGAGGTCTTTCGCCGCGCCGCCGAGGAGTCATAGGCAGTGGAAGCGCTTCTCAACGTGGGCGAGTTTCTGGAGGCGGCGGCGGCGAAGGTCGATCCGGCCGTCTGGTGCTACTTCGAAGGTGGGGCCGAGGACGAGGTGACGCTGCGCGAGAACGTGGCCGCGTTCGGCCGCTGGCAGCTACGGCCCCGGACGCTCGTGGACGTCGGCGAGATCAGTCTCGACACGACGCTCCTCGGAGCGGCCGTTTCGATGCCGCTCGGCATCGCGCCGTTCGCGCTCCAGCGGCTGCTCGATCCCGAGGCGGAGCGCGCCACCACGCGCGCGGCAGCGGCTGCCGGCACGTTGGCGACGGTGCCCACGCTCACGTCGTATCGCCACGCGGAGCTGCAGGCCGCCGCCGACGGACCGCGCTGGCTCCAGCTCTACGTCCAGCTCGACCGCGCCCAGACACTCGATCATCTTGCCGAGGCGAAAGAGGCCGGCTACGGCGCCGTCGTTCTCACGGTCGACCTCCCGCTCGTCGGGCGCCGCGAACGAGATGTCCGCCTCGGATTCGCGATCCCTCCGGAAATCCCACTCCATTACGGCACCCTCGTCGACGTCGACCCGACGCTCACGTGGCGCGACCTCGAGTGGATTCGGGCGGCCACGGATCTGCCGCTCGTGCTGAAAGGGATCGTGACGCGCGAAGACGCGGTGCTGGCCGTCGAGCACGGCGTCGATGGGATCTGGGTCTCGAATCACGGCGGCCGCCAGCTCGACGGCGTCGCTGCCTCGATCGACGCGCTGCCGGAAGTCGTCGAGGCCGCGGAGGGCCGGACTGAGGTCTACGTCGATGGGGGCTTCCGGCGCGGCACCGACGTGGTCAAGGCGCTGGCGCTCGGAGCGCGAGCCGCGTTCGTGGGACGGCCTGTCGCCGCCGGCCTCGCAGTCGGCGGCGAGGCGGGTGTCTCCCGCGTGCTCGAGCTACTCCATGACGAGATCGCACTCGCGCTCGGGCTCCTCGGGTGCACTTCACCGGATCAGGTCACGCGCGCGCACACCCAACGGGCGCCTGCGTAGCTGGCAGACTCCCCGCCACGATGTACGCCCTCAACTTCTACTCGCCGCTCGTTGCCGACCAGCTGCGGTCGGGACGGAAGTCGGCCACGATCCGGCTCGGCGACAAGTCCGGCAAGTACAAGAAGGGCATGGTCGTGCGCGTCCTCTGCGGCGTCCGCTTCAGCCCTCGGGAGCACGTCTTCGACGCGGTGATCGACAAGGTCGAGGTGAAAACGCTCGGCGAGCTGTCACCGCGGGAGATCGAGCACGACAACCCTGAGATCCGCCACACCGACGAGATGGCGAACTTCCTCGGCCAGCTCTACAACCGGGAGATCGGGCCGGACGATCTGATCACGGTGATCCGCTTCTCGCAGATCCTCAGCGGACCGGTCGTGCCCTCGTTCGAGGGCGACCTCTTCTAGTCGCTCCGGGGGCAGCGCGTCGCGCGACGAGCTGCGCCTCGGACACGGCTGATTTTCTAGCCGGCGTCAAAACCGACCGGCGCAGAGAGCTGATCCTGCAGGTGGTCGGCGCCGGGAAGGGTCGCCGTTGCAACGGCAGCTCCGGCGACGAGCGTCACCGCGACCGCGCAGAGCCTGAGCGCGAGGCCGGGATACCGCGCGCGGAGGGCGTCGCGCATTCGCACCAACCGAGCGAGCACGTGGATGGACGTCGCGACGAGCCAGACCACGAAGCTCGCCTTGTGGAGCCCAACGGCGGTGCCCTGCACCTCGTGGGTCGCGAGGAGGTAGACGCCGGAGCCGAAGAGGACGATCGTGGAGGCGACGACGACCGGCGCGACGAAAACGCGTAGCGGCCAAGCGGGCGGGCCGCGACGCACGTACTCCTCCCGGCCGAGGTAGTAGCGCGCCATGCGCCAGCCCGTGCTGCCCATCTTCAGAGCGACGATCGGGAGGAGAAACATGCCGACGAACGCGTGCACCGTGAGCAGCGCGCGCAGGTTGAGCAGCGTCGCTCCTTCGACCGCGACGAAGACGACGAGGAAAATCCCCGCGATTGCGGTCAGCTGCTCGTTGCCGCCCGGGTTCGCTCTCATCGCTTGCGACGGATCGGCGAGCCGAAGAGCTCGTTCGGCCGCACCGGGTCGCCGCATTGCTCGCAGTCGACCACTGCGACCGAGGAGAACGGCGCACCGCAGGCGCGACAGCGGCGAAGGAGCTCGCCGCCGCACTGCGGGCAGGTGTCCGGCAGCTCCGCCTCGAACTCCTCGAACCACCGGCGCGCCGCGCCGCAGCCCAGACAGAATGCGACCCAGTCTCCGAGGACCTTCCGACGCTCCTGCCGCAGCCAGTCCGCCGCTTTAGACACGCCCTGACGATAGCCGCGGTCCTCGTCGCGGTCGCGGGCTGCGGCAGCGCGAGATATCACTCGACGCGCGGAGCCCGCCTTGTCCACTTCACACTCCGCAGCCGGCTCACGCACCGCGATTTGCACGAGATCCGCGTCGTGCCACGTCGACATGGCGACTGGGTGCTCGTGCTCCTGCACGGCAAGGGAGCCGGGCCTACGCAGTTTCTCAGCCAACCGTTCTTCGACACGCTCGCCGCGCTCGGCC
>Ga0209577_10003581_pt1 | contig 14666 bp, 10 predicted proteins | sample GraSoiAngelo_109_FD_185874 | JGI IMG/M metagenome (GOLD analysis project Ga0209577, IMG submission 185874) | Grasslands soil microbial communities from the Angelo Coastal Reserve, California, USA - 14_0903_12_20cm (SPAdes) (version 2) | ecosystem: Environmental > Terrestrial > Soil > Grasslands...
GGCCGATGCACGCCCGCACTCGCGTCGAGAACAATATCTTCTATCAGCTGCGCCATCGCTATCGGCTGTGACTGTCCATTGCGCACTTGCTCACTGGCAAGCTGTTTCTCACGCGATCGTTTCCCCTTTGCGAAAGCTTTGACACTTTGTTTGAAACATCAACCGGCAAATCGGTAGCCGATCCCGGGCGCGGTCTTGATCAGCAACGGTTTCGCCGGTTCGGATTCAATCTTTTGCCGCAGATGGGTGACGTAAACGCGCAGGTACTGTCTATGCTCCTCTGATTTCGGGCCCCAGATTTCACGCAAGATATATCGGTGCGTTAGGACGCGCCCGGGATGCCTGACAAACAAGCGGAGCAACGCGTATTCGGTGGCGCTTAGTTTGATTTCGCGACCTGCTCGCGTCACCACACGCGCTGTAAGATCGACAATCAGATCACCATTCTTGAAAACGGAAATTTCTTCTTCTGGACGGGTCTTTCGTTGTGCTGCCCGGAGACGGGCGAGCAATTCCGGCGTGCTGAACGGCTTGGTTACATAATCATCCGCACCGGCATCGAGAGCGCCGACTTTTTCCTGTACGTCATCACGCACAGTCAGAACAAGCACGGGCGCTTCACTCCATTCGCGCAATCGCTTCAACACTTCGAGACCTTCGAGATCGGGCAAGCCCAGATCAAGGAGGATGACAGCGGGCTTGCAGTTGGCAATTTCGACCAGGCCTTGCTGACCATTCTCAGCTTCGTGCACCCGATAATTCTCCGCTTCCAGCGCGACTCGCAGCAGTCGGCGGATTTGGACTTCATCGTCGATGATGAGCGCGAGTGGTTTCATACTTTATTTTGTCATTCCGAGCGGAATCAAGGAATCTCCGGATGCTTCACTGCACGAAATATCGAGAGACGCCCCGACTCCGCTCGACATGGCAACTAAGTGCGTTTCACGCGGTCGCTTCGCTTGGCAATCGCATCGGTTCGCCTATGGGAATGCAAATGGAAAATCGCGCGCCGCCGCCTTCGCGATTCCGCGCAACGATCTCGCCGCCGTGCGCCTCTACGAGTTGGCGGGCGATGGAAAGCCCAAGACCTATACCGCCGGGACGTGTTCTCGGACCGCGATAAAACTTTTCGAAGACCTTATTTTCTTCACCAGGGGCAAGACCAGATCCACGATCAGCCACAGAAATAGTAAGCATGGACCCGTCGCGCGCAGCGATCACTTCGATCGGTTTATTGCTTCCCCCATGCGCGGCAGCGTTTGAGAGTAGCGCATTCAAGGCTTGTTGAATCAAACGCGCATCCACCGAAATAGCTGGTAGATTATTATCGACATTGATTCGAACGGCGTTGTCGTTTAATCCCGATGACGCGACGGCTTCGCGTACTAGCTCGGCCGGATCGCACCATTCACGCAGCGGTCGCAAGAGGCCCGATTCCAAACGGGTCGCATCGAGCAAATGATCCACGGTCCGGGTAAGGCGCTGCACGGCCTGCTGCAATTCGGCGCGGTCCGGTTGTTGCGAAGACTTTCCAGATTGGAGCGCGACCGACATCGCAGCCAGAGGCGTCTTCAATTCGTGCGAGACAGAATCGAAAAGCGCCTTCTGCAACTTCTGGGATTGCCGGGAAATTTGCGCTGCGCGACTCTCTTCAAGCGCGCGCTCCTTTTTCACGAACAGCGCCAGCTGCGCGGCAAAAGCGTCGAGCAATTCGCGTTGCTCGAGCGTAGGCGCTGTCGGAAGGCGCATAGTCAGCACACCTTCGGCGCCGTCACCCGTAATAAGCGGAACATGCAGCGATTCCGCATCGGGCAACGTGTCCGTCGATTTCCCGGCTGCTTGTTTTTTTTGAAACGCCCAGACCGCGACGCTTTCGTCTTTGCTCGACGGCATGAACGTGCTCGCCCAGTGATGCGACAGGCCGTTTTCGTCAGGCAACCAAACCGCGGCTTCGGATTGGAAAGATTCTTTGATCAACGCGAAAACTTTCGGCAACGCTTGATCCAGATCGCGGCTCGCGGCGAGCTCACGTGTAAATCGATACAATGCAGTCGCGCGTTGCTCGCGACGGCGCTCGGCTTGTTCGCGTTCGCGCAATTGTGTCGCCAGATGTCCGATGACAATGGCGATAACGAAATACGCGCCGAACATCATGAAGTCGTGAAAATGGGTGATATAAAAGGTGAAGCGCGGCGGGATGAACAGAAAATCCCAGAGAAGCGCGCTGAGTCCGGCGAGAAAGAGCGTCGGCCACCGGCGCAATCGCGTAGCGGCCAGAACGACAGCGAGCAGATAGAAAAGCGCGACAGCCCAATAACCCGTAAAATCGAATATCGCCAGGCAGACAGCGGTGACGCCAGCAGCGATGCCAAGAGCGACACCGAAGTCACGCCAGGGAGCGTGTGCCAAACGCTCTTCGATGGTTTCGCGCCGCGGCTGCACCGATTCCTCCGCCGGGATCATGTGGATGTCGATGTTGCCGCTGTTGCGCATAAGCCAGCGCAGCGGGTCGTGTTTCAAAAAGCTCGTCCATCGCGAGCCGAGCGGCTTGCCGATAACAATCTGAGTGACGTTGTGTTGACGAGCGATACGGAGCAGTGCTTCACCGATATCGGTACCGGGCGTGGAAATTACCTCGGCGCCGAGCTGGCGCGCCAGCGCGAGGTAGCGGGTCAAGCGTGTTTGCTCCCCATGCGAAAGCGGGCGCGATTGCTCGATGTTCGCCACGATCCAGGAAGCTTCCATCGATGCCGCCAACCGGCGCGTGTAGCGAATCAATCTCTCCGAGTAAGGACTCGCGCTGACCGCGACGAGCAAGCGATCCCCACTCTTCCATGGCCCGGCGATTTTTTCCTCCGACATGATGTCGCGCAGATCGCGATCGACATGTTCGGCGACAAGACGCAGCGCCATTTCGCGCAAAGCGGTGAGGTTGCTTTCTCGAAAGAAATTTTTCGCCGCCCACTCCGCGCGCTCGCCGAGATACACTTTTCCTTCGGCCAAGCGTGCGCTCAGTTGCTCCGGTGTTAGATCGACAAGGATTATTTCGTCGGCAAGATCGAGAACAGTATCGGGTACTGTCTCGGTTACGGCGACACCGCTGATCTGACGCACGGTGTCGCTGCGGCTGGCAACGTGCTGGACGTTGAGCGTGGTGTAAACACTGATGCCCGCGTCGAGCAACTCGAGCACGTCCTGGTAGCGTTTCGGATGGCGTGATCCCGGCGCATTCGTGTGCGCGAGCTCATCGACCACGGCCAGCCCCGGATGCCAGGTGAGGATTGCATCGAGATCCATCTCCTCGAGCTTTGTTCCGCGATACTCGATCTGGGTGCGCGGCATGATCGGCATTCCTTCCAGCAACGCTTCGGTTTCTTTGCGGTCGTGTGTTTCCACAATGCCGACCACCACCTCACATCCTTCGCCTTGTTTCTGCCGCGCGACTTGAAGCATGGCGTAGGTCTTGCCGACGCCGGGCGACATGCCGAAGAAAATCTTCAGTTTACCGCGAGTAGACTCGGTCTCGTCCCGCTTCATGCGCGCGAGAATCTCGTCCGGATCAGGGCGTGCCGGCTCACTCATAGGTGACACCTTACGTTAATCTGACCGTTTTGAAAAAGGGAGCGCGAATCTCCGGAACGATCAATCGTGATTTAGATGTTTGGCTTCTTGCCAGCAGAAGCTTGCTCGAAAATCGAAATAGAAACGAGTGGCAGTGTGAACACGCTCATCGTCACAATGAAGAGAAAAGATTATGCACGAATCGTTAGGCTAGAAGGTTACGATAAGGTCAATTCCGGCGGTAAACTGGTCGCGATCGCTTGAGTTGTTGAACGGCCGCGTGTCGTTAAGCGAGCAGTCGTATCGAATCTCGGGCCGGATCGCCAGGCCCGCCAGAGGCTTTGGCATTGGCGGTTTGATGTTTACGCCGACTGTAATCGCCCCATAGGTTGTCTTGCCGCCACCGACGGTGCGTGGATCAATGGTCGGTTCGCCCTCCAAGGCACGCATCGGGTCGTGGGTGTTGGCAAACGAGAACACGTAAAAGCCGTCGTCATCCCAGAAGATTTCGCCGCGTATTCCGGCGGTTAACCAACTGTTGATCGCATAGGTGAAATATTGCGCGATGCCAAAGGCTTGGGCGTGACTGACCTCGTTCAAGGCATAATTGAGATCCGTAAGCGAAGTGAACTTGTCAGTTATCTTTGCCGTAATTGCGATGTCATTGAAATAACTTTGATCGTGGTTGTTGTTCGGGGTCTCAGGACCGATGGAAGTAGTCGCAAGAATCGTCAGTTTGCCATCGAGAAGATTGAGTCCGACGCCGCCGTGAAAAGAGACGCTATCGTTGTTATCCTCGATGCTGGTATTAACGCCCCGCGTAATTCCGGAATAAAGATCGAGCCACTTGGTCGCATGAAAGGTCGCCATCGCGCCGGTGTGATTAAACGGAATTCCAACATTAAAAATGTAGGTATGTGAGTAGAAGAAATTTGCACGTGGATCGATCGTTTCCACACCCTCCAGCGTGACGAATTTGCCAAGCTTCAAGTCGAGGCCGCCCTCCCTGATAATGGGAAAATGAAGGTTGAGATACCCTTCGACCAGGTCCGGCTGGACGATCGAGGTAGCCGCCGTGTCGCTAAACAGACCAAGCGAATGAATGTAGCGCGCGTCGCTTCCGTACATGAATTGCAACTTGAAGCCCCAATCGAATTCGCCGGACTGCGGTGCCAGCGCACGTTCGAAATTGATTACGAGCTGATTCAGCAGCGGTTCGTTTGCGCGATCGTCAAAGAACCGTCCGAAGTTCTGATTATCTTGCGGGCTGGCAGGATTGAAGGTGATTCCACTGTCGATCCAACCGGAAATCTTAAAGCGTGGCGACGGAGTGGGCGAAGACGAAACCGTTTCGGTTTCGCCGGCCACAGCGATCGTGGCGAGACAAAGAGCGAGCGAGAAAATGAAACGGTGTTTCATAAATGAGGCGAGCAATCAGCGCAGTCCAGCGAGCTCCGCGTTCATTTGAGGGATTTGGGACGTGGATTGTCGACGAACCAGGTCCAGAACGGCTGAAGATGTCGATTTTGTTTGAAGAAGACGCGCCGGAACTTCGCGAGTGGACCGGGAGTAGTTGGTCGGAGCGTCGCGTCTGATTTCTTGTCGATGTAAACGGGAACGAAGACGAAAACGTATGTTGTTCTCGTTGGGCCAAGGCTAGTGCGATGGCTATCGTTCGCCGACTGCCTGGCTGCCGGAGAAATCACTTTGGAACGTTTCATCGATTCGCCGCGGATGAGTCGAGCGCGCGATTCAAGCTGAGCACGTTCACGCCGGGATCTCCCAATAGACCGAAGTCCCGGGCATCTGTGTTTTGTCTAATCAACTCGCGCAATTTCTCCTCGCTTACGGCGCGAGCCTTGGCGACGCGCGGAGTTTGGAGCTCCGCGTTGCGTAAGCTGATGTGAGGATCAAGTCCGCTGCCGGACGCGGTCGCGGCGTCAGCCGGCACGATTTCGTCTGCATTTAAGCCGTTCTCCTTCCGATAGCCGTCAACGCGGTCTTTGATCGCGTCATTCAGTTTTTGCGAAGTCGGTCCCAAATTGCTACCGCCGGAACTCGCCGCGTCATAACCATTCCCAGCAGCTGATGGTCGCGGATGAAAATATTTCGGGTCGGCGAATCCCTGGCCTAACAGCTTCGAGCCGCGCACGGTCCCATCGGGGTCCACAATCAAACTGCCGTTAGCCTTGTCTCGAAAGAGCGCCTGCGAGATGCCAAAAACGATAAGCGGGTAGAGGCCACAGCAGACTACCGCGAGCACGAGAGTCGATACGACTGCGCTGCGAATATGGGAGAAGAATTCTTTCATTTCGTTAGGCCAAATGAAGGGTGGTTATGACTAGATCAATCAGTTTGATGCCGATGAACGGAACGATTAGGCCGCCGAAGCCGTAGATAAGGAGGTTCCGTTGCAAAATCGCCAGTGCGCCCATCGGTTTGTAAGCGACACCGCGAAGCGCCAACGGGATGAGCATGATGATGATCAGTGCGTTAAAAATCACGGCACTCAGAATCGCGCTGGTAGGGCTGTGCAAGCGCATGATGTTCAGCGGCGCAATTTCTGGAAACGTGGTCATTAGCATCGCGGGAATGATCGCGAAATATTTCGCCACATCGTTCGCGATGCTGAACGTGGTAAGCGAGCCGCGTGTGATCAGCATCTGTTTCCCGATCTCAACGATGTCGAGCAGCTTCGTCGGATTGCTGTCGAGATCGACCATGTTGCCGGCTTCGCGCGCGGCTTGCGTGCCGGTGTTCATCGCGACGCCAACATCGGCTTGCGCGAGTGCAGGCGCGTCATTCGTCCCATCACCAGTCATCGCGACCAAATGACCCTCGCTTTGTTCACTCCGGATCCGTTTGAGTTTTTGTTCCGGGGTGGCTTGTGCCATGAAATCGTCCACGCCGGCTTCAGCGGCAATGGCCGCGGCAGTGAGTGGATTGTCGCCGGTGATCATAACCGTCTTGATTCCCATTTTGCGCAACTGTGCGAAACGCTCCTTGATTCCGCCTTTGACGACATCTTTGAGCTCGATCGTGCCGAGCGTCATCATGTCCGACGCGACAACCAACGGCGTGCCGCCGCGATGAGAAATTTCGTCAACCGTTTTCGCGACGGATTGCGGAAACATCCCGCCTGCTGATTCGACAAACCCGCGCACCGCTTCGGCCGCGCCCTTGCGCACACGCATGGTCGGTTGCATCCCGTTGGCATGAAGGTCGACACCGCTCATGCGCGTCTGCGCGGTGAACGGAACGAACGTCGCCTCCAATTCATGCATTTCGCGCGCGCGCAATCCGAACTTCTCTTTCGCGAGTACGACAATCGAGCGTCCTTCCGGTGTTTCGTCCGCCAGCGAGCTCAATTGTGCAGATGCGGCCAGATCATTCGCCTCCACGCCGGGCGCAGGATGAAACCCAACTGCCATGCGATTTCCGAGCGTGATGGTGCCAGTTTTATCCAGAAGCAGAACGTCGACATCACCCGCCGCTTCGACCGCGCGTCCGCTCATTGCGAGCACATTGCGCTGAAGAACACGATCCATTCCGGCAATACCAATCGCGCTGAGCAATCCGCCAATTGTCGTCGGAATTAAACACACCAGCAGTGCAACCAGAACCGGAATGGAGAACGCCGCGCCCGAATAGATACCGAACGGTTTCAGCGTGACGCATACCAGGAGAAAAATGAACGTCAACGCGGCGAGAAGAATCGTGAGTGCGATTTCGTTAGGCGTTTTTTGCCGACGAGCGCCTTCGACTAACGCAATCATTTTATCCAGAAAGCCGGATCCTTTGTCAGCCGTGATCCGAATGACGATACGATCGCTCAACACGCGCGTGCCCCCGGTCACCGCACTTCGATCGCCGCCACTCTCGCGAATCACCGGCGCAGACTCGCCCGTGATCGCTGCTTCATCGACGCTGGCAATTCCCTCCATAACATCGCCGTCGGCCGGAATGATGTCGCCGGCTTCACAAACGACGAGATCGCCTTTCTGCAACATCGGAGCGGCAACTCTCTCTTCGCGTCCGTTCTTCAAGCGGCGAGCCACTGTATCCTTGCGCGCCCGACGCAGACTGGCTGCCTGCGCTTTGCCTCGCCCTTCAGCGACTGCTTCCGCAAAATTGGCGAAGAGCACCGTGAACCAGAGCCAGATCGCCAGTTGCGCGACGAAACCGCGCAGAGTCGACTCAGCGGTAAAGATTCCAACAGTCGTTAGGGCGGCGCCGACCATCGTCACGAACATGACCGGGTTCTTCACCATCAGCCGCGGGTTCAATTTCTTGAACGCATTGGCGATGGCCGGACCAACAATGTTCCAGTCAAAAAGCGATGCAGGTTTTTGTGTCATGAAGTTTGGATGTTGATCTTAAAAAAGTTTTCCACCTTGCATCAGGAAGTGCTCGACGATTGGGCCGAGCGTCAGCGCAGGAAGAAAATTGAGCGCGCCGATCAAGATAACGGTACCGAGCAGGAGAATAAGAAACGTTCCACCATGCACCGGAAACGTGCCCGCACTGGCCGGCGCAACTTTCTTTTGCACTAGCGAACCGGCTAACGCCATGATCGGCACGATCATGAGGAACCGTCCGAACAACATGTCGAAGCCAATGGTCGTATTGTACCAGGGCGTATTGCCGGAGAGCCCGGCAAATGCGCTACCGTTATTTCCCGCGCCGGAGCTGAACGCATAGAGAATTTCGCTCAGGCCGTGCGGTCCGCTGTTGTTTAAACCGGCCAGGCCCCATTTGCTCACCACTGCCCAGGCAGCGAAACCTAGAATCGAAATGGCGAGGATGAGCAATGAGAGCATCGCCATCTTGACGTCGTACGCTTCAATTTTTTTCCCAAGATATTCCGGTGTGCGACCGACCATCAGACCGGCGATGAAAACCGCGAGCACGACGAACACCAGCATTCCGTAAAGGCCGGCACCGACACCGCCAAAAATGACTTCGCCCAGCTGGATATTGAACAGCGGAACGAAACCGCCGAGCGCGGTAAACGAATCATGCATCGAATTGACCGCGCCGCACGAAGCATCCGTTGTCACTGTGGCGAAGAGCGCGGAATTGAAAATGCCGAACCGGACTTCCTTACCCTCCATGTTTCCATCCGCGGCGGCGACGCCGAGCTGCTGATGGATTGGATTGCCAGAGGATTCAGCCCACCAACACAAGAGCACGCCTCCGAGAAACAAGACCACCATCGCAGCCCATACAGTCCAGCCGTGCTTCTGATTTTTAACCATGCGGCCGAGGTAGTAAGTGAGTCCGCTGCCAATCGCGAAGATCGACAACATCTGGAAGAAATTCGAAAGGGGCGTCGGATTCTCGAATGGATGAGAGGCGTTCGCATTCACGTATCCGCCGCCATTGGTGCCAAGCATCTTGATCGCCACCTGCGAGGCCATGGGACCTTGTACGATGTTCTGCTCGGTCACAGTCTGCTCTTCTGTGATCGTTTTACCGTCCGGTCCTTTGATCGTCTCGCCTTTATCGTTTTTCTTCTCCACCTGGACCTTCGTCGGCTCGACCAGCGTGGCTTTGGTGTACGGCCTGAAATTTTGAATCATGCCCTGGGACACCAGGAACACTGCGAAGACCACACAAATCGGCAGCAGCAGGTAGTAAGTCACACGAACCAGATCGATCCAGAAATTGCCGATTGTTTGCGCTGAATGCCGCGCAATTGCCCTAACGAGTGCAGCGGCAATGGCAATGCCCGTGGCGGCCGAGACGAAATTGTGAAATGTCAGGCCGACCATCTGCGAGAAATACGAAAGTGTTGATTCGCCCCCGTAGTTCTGCCAGTTCGTGTTGGTCGTGAAACTGGTTGCGGTGTTGAACGCGAGATCAGAGTTCACGGCCCCGAGTCCTTGTGGATTGAGAGGCAAAAGATTTTGCAGTCTCAGGATCGCGTACGTGAAAACACAACCGACCAAGCTAAAGAGCAGCATCGCGAACGTGTACTGTTTCCAATTATGCTCTTCGTTAGGCCGAATCCCCATGAAGCGATACGTTCCGCGTTCAAGGGGACGTAGTACCGGGTCGAGCCACGTTCTGCCGTTCGCGTCGAGCACTTGTATCAGATAAAGCCCCATGGGCTTCGTGATTAGCACGAGCGCAACCAGAAAGGCTGCAAGTTGAATCCAACCCGCTGTTTCCATGTCGATCTTAGAATTTTTCCGGTCGAATCATTGCAACGAGCAGATAAACGAAGAGGAGCAATGAGATAATTCCGATGATGACCGTTTCCATTTTTTGCTCCTATAGTTTCTCGCAAAAACGCACGTAGAGAGCGCTCGCGATAAAAAACGCAATGATGATTGCCACAAAGATGAGGTCATTCATAAATCAGCCTAACGATGAGCGAGAATCGCGCGGCAGCGTTAATTAAACTGCAGGCCAAATGCGTTAAAAAATGATTAACGCCTGGAAGGCGCGCCGAACCAGAGATCGCCGCTCCTTGCTGATCGTTCTCGCCTATGGCTGCAGATGCGCCACGGCTTCGATCTCAGCAGTCTGCGGAAACATGTCGAGCGGGGTAACCGATTGGATAGTGAGCTTTTCCTGCAGTTCGTTCAGGTCACGAGCCAGCGTGGCAGGATTGCAGGAAATATAAATCAGTGTGGTTGGCACAAGATCGAGAATTGAGTGGCGCACGCCTGTGGAAAGGCCTGTCGCCGGAGGATCCAGTATGAGCGTCAAGGAGCGACGGCTTCCCAGTCGTCGCGTCTCAGCCTCACCGGCTAAGAAGCCGTCGCTCCTTGCTAATTCTTCTTCCACATCGCCGGCGAGATAGGTTTCCTTCTCAGTCGCAGCTTCTTTTGCGGCTGCGATCGCGAACTTGTCCCAGTCGATTCCAACGACACGCTCGAATTTGTTGAGCAATGCCTTGGCGAAGAATCCTGCACCGCAGTAAGCGTCGACCAGGAGATCCTGATTCGGTGGAACGAGATCGATAATCAAATCGCGCAGTGCATCTGCAACCTCATCATTGGTCTGGGAAAAAACGCGCGGACTAGGAGAGGTACGCAAGGTGTAATGTCCATCGCGCGGATTTCGCTCCCGCAGCTCTGTCAACGCCTGGTTTACTTCGTCGCACGAGATCGGGCAACGCTCGATGTCAATCAACCGATGCGAATCGCGGCGGAAAAAACCGATCACGCCGTCCTGGGCATGAACCGTGATGCGATTGCGATATTTGTATTGCTTCGGTGACGAAATGATCGGTCGCAGAGGAATATCTTTAAGCTTGCCGATCCGCTGCAGAACGCTGCGCACCTGCCGCCACTTAATCACCAGCTGATGTTCATAGTCCATGTGCTGGTAGGCACACCCGCCGCAACGGCCAAAGTACGGGCACTTTGGTATGACGCGATTCGGAGAGCTTTCCTTAACTTCAACCAACTCCGCCTCGGCGAATTGTTTTTTCTCGCGTAAGATCTCAGCGGAAACCGTTTCACCCTCGATTGTATAAGGAACAAAGATAGCTTTCCCTTGTTCCCTCCCGACCCCCTTCCCGCCAAAGGCAATGTCCTCAATTTTCAGATCGACAATGCGCATATGATTAACACCCTGCTGTAGCTGGGTGCTGGATACCAACAAAACATTACTAACCGCTTTAGCGATTCTCCTCACGCGGCAGAAACCCGCTGAAGCGGTTAGCGTCAGATACTCTTGAAATCACCGCGGTGAAGCGGAGTGTTAATGAGATCCACTTATCGAAAGTCGCCCACGCGCACGAATTCGTTATTTGATAGATTTGGGATTTGAGCATTGTTTTGAAATTGGGGATTCGATATTCGGATTTTTGACCCTGTTGTTATGGCCTGGCGACTGCATGAACACGTCTTGCGTGGCAAAATCGATAACCGCACGCGGGGGCGCGTGACCGGTGAGATTTGGCTGGCAGGCATTGACGAGCCGCTGTTGGTGGAATTAGCAGGCGACTGTGCGCCCGACCTCGCCGGTTGCGAGTTGCGGTTCGAAAACCCGGCCGCGATTCCGATGACGACGAAACCGCCCGCTCCTCAGCAACGTGGCCCAGCCGGCGATATCACGGCTGCGCGCAAAGTGCGCGTATTCGATGTTCCCACTGAAGAAGCATTGGCAATGTCCCGACGCGGCGAAACGCCACCCGAACACATGGCGAATTCGGTGTATCTGGAGTGGTTCAGCGAGCGCAGCGGCCGGGTGGTCATCGAAAGCGCTGATTATCATCTGCAAATCTCCGAGCCAGCGTGGCGTTACACAAAAGAGGAAATCGCCGAGCGCGACCGCCGCATCGCTGAAGAAGAAACGCCGTTTGCTATTGCGATCACCCAGGATGGCGAGAACCAAGAATGGGACGAAGTTCGCTATGAGCAATTTCTCCGCGAAAGCGATGCGTTAACAGAAAAATACGGCCGGCTACTGGAGAAATACGCGAACCATCCTGACAGCGAACGCATCATTGCCCGTGAAATGGGATGGTCATGGCTCGAGGAGGCCCTGGATCAACAGGAGGAGGAGGAAAAAGAGCCGGAGCGACAGCACGAGAAAGAATTAGAGGATTTGGAAGCGAAGACCGGCGAGGAAAAGGAAGACGACAACGATATTGAGGATTATGAATTGCCGCCGCCAGATCCGATGCGCGAAGGAATTGATTGGGTACGGGACGAGCGCGGTCACATTTTGCATCCCATCGAGAAACGCGCTCACGGCATCTTACATGCGTTGCTCGATGAGTTAAAGGCAGCAGACCGTTTTCCCGAAGAAGAAGATGAGCAGGTCGCCGATTTTGTCAGCGGTTTCATGACGCTCAGCGCGAAGCTTGCCGGCGCTTTGGGCGGAGTTGCGCGCGGCGACGATTTTTTTGAACCGGGAATGGTGATCGCGTGGCTCAAACGTATCCTGGAGATTTTGAACAAGACCATCGCAGCCGCAGACGCTGTAAAGGCGAAGGACCTACTGCCCGTGGAGCGGTTTGCGTACTATCGGAGCGAGCTTTTTGCCATCCGCGAAGACGTACTGGAATTGATTCAGCAGCTCCGATCCCGTTGATCAGAGCACGATCCAAACAGTTGCGGGCGTTCGCTTGCGCGACTGAGTGTGGCAACGAGAGGGCGGTTACGCCGCGTCAGTAATCCCGCACGTAAGGATATTTTGATTCGTTCCCCAGCTCAGGCGGAAATTCCGAATAGCCAGCGTGAATGTACGGAATGTCTGGCGGCAGCATCGGATAGTAGCTGTCACGCCATATCGGAAAAGGAAATGTCAGCATTTCAATCAAACCGGCGATATGCCGCGCGCCAGAGCGACCTACGCCACGGACCACACCGTATCCGGCAGCTGCAGAATTTCCATCGTAAGTATTGATGGTCGTCACGGTCACAAAGACTTCCGCCGGAGCGATGAAGAAGTTGGACAAACCGCGACCGAGCTTGCGCGTCGGTCCATAATCGTTCGCGGGCGGGTCTTGAATATCGGCATAGGCTCCGCCGGCAAAGGCAATAGCCGCTACGAAGGCGACAATCGTTTTCATAGGCGCTCGGAAGCAGTAAAATGATTCCGGACGGTAAAGGCAATACTTATTTTCGGGCTTCAGCTGCGCCACCATCCTTTGTCTTGAGCATCGAAAGCACGATGGTGACGGCAAGAATGAGCGCGATGACTCCAAGGGAGACGGCCCGCGGCAACGGAAAATAGTCTGCGAGAATCATCTTGATGCCGACGAAACCGAGCACGAGAGCAAGGCCAGTCCTCAGGTAAATGAAACGATTCATCAAACCGGCCAACAGGAAATAAAGCGATCGCAAGCCGAGAATCGCGCAAATATTCGAGGTATAAACAATAAACGGGTCGCGTGTAATCGCGAAGATCGCAGGGATCGAATCGACGGCAAAGATCAGGTCTGTGACCTCGATCACGATCATGGTCAGAGCGAGCGGGGTCAACATCCACCGGCCATCGACGTGCACCTTAAAGTGTTCGTTATGAAATTCACGCGTAATCGGAAGGATTCGGCGGCACATCCGCAATACCCAACCCTCGGCGAAATCATGCGCGGGACGCTTTCCAAAAAACATCTGCGCCGCTGTGATCAACAGGAAGAGACCGAAGAGATAAAGAATGAAATGAAAGCGTTGCACCAGCGCGATACCGCCCAGGATCATCGTGCCACGCATAATCAGTGCGCCGATTATTCCCCAAACCAAGACGCGATGTTGCGCCTTTGGCGGAACCCGAAAGTGCGCAAAAATGAGCACGAAAACAAAAATGTTATCCATGCTCAACGAATATTCGATGAGGTACCCGGTAAAAAAATCCAGGGCGTGATGTGGTCCTTTGATACGCCACACCAGCGCGTTAAATCCAAGTGACAGGATTACCCACAGCACGCTGCGTCGCGCCGCCGCAGCCATACTCAATTCCCGGCCGCGCTGGTGGAACGTGAAGAGGTCGATCCCAATCGCAATGAACACGCCAATGTGAAAGGCGATCCAAAACCAGATACTCGTCGTCACGGCGGGGAGAGTTTCACGCGGCGGGGTGCACCGCAATCGTAAATTGCGCGCCTGACCCATACGACTTATAGGTCATATTGCACTCATTAGCCCCATTGATGGATACCGAATTGGAAAAACTGGTCGAAGCCGACAAACTCACTCCCCGCGCGGCGGAGCAACTTGAAAAACTAAAACCGGGCACATTTTGTCTGCACAAAAGCTGGGGATTCGGTCGCGTGAGCGAATGGAACCTGCTGCTGAACCAGATCGTAATCGATTTCGCAGGCAAAAAGTCCCATCCGATGCAGGCCCAGTATGCAGCGGAGAACGTGGCGCCGCTCGCGCCAGGCCACTTCCTTGCACGCAAAGCAACTGACCTGCCGTCGATCAAAAATCTGGCGAGGGAGAACCCGGCTGAACTCGTTCGAAATATTCTTGAAAGTTTGGACGGTAAAGCCACTGCGCAACAGATCAGTGAATGGTTGGTTGGCGATGTTTTCACCGAGATGGAATGGAAGCGCTGGTGGGAATCGACGAAGAAGGCGCTCAAGGCAAGCGGCGTTTTTTCCGTCCCTTCGAAAAAGACCGATCCAATTCAAATTCGCG
>Ga0209577_10003582_pt1 | contig 14662 bp, 14 predicted proteins | sample GraSoiAngelo_109_FD_185874 | JGI IMG/M metagenome (GOLD analysis project Ga0209577, IMG submission 185874) | Grasslands soil microbial communities from the Angelo Coastal Reserve, California, USA - 14_0903_12_20cm (SPAdes) (version 2) | ecosystem: Environmental > Terrestrial > Soil > Grasslands...
GTTCGCCTAGGGAAAATAAATCGGGCTGGCGGGATTTGAACCCACGACCTCTTGAACCCCATTCAAGCGTTCTACCAAGCTGAACTACAGCCCGAATTCGGTCGCGAACTATCTACTAATCGATCGGAAATCGCGAGAACGAATCGACAATACCCGATTGCGACGCTGATGGAGCGCCGCTACAGAAACGGATGCTCAGCGCTGGAATTGTCGGCTTGCCGAACGTCGGGAAATCCACGCTTTTCAATGCCGTTACCCGAACGCACAAAGCGCCGGCGGAGAATTATCCCTTCTGCACCATCGATCCAAACGTCGGCGTCGTGACCGTGCCCGACCGGCGGCTCGATTTCCTGGCAAAGATGTCACATTCGCAAAAAATCGTGCCGACTGCGATCGAGTTTGTCGATATTGCCGGACTGGTCAAAGGCGCAAGCACGGGTGAAGGACTCGGCAACCAATTCCTCAGTCACATTCGCGAGGTCGACGCGATTGTGCAAGTCGTGCGCTGTTTTGAGAGCGCCGACATCCATCATGTCAACGGCACGATTGATCCGGTTCGCGACATTGAAGTGATCAACACCGAGCTGGTGTTGGCCGATCTCACATCGTTGCAAAAGCGCCACAATCGTTTGCAGAAAGAAGTGCGCGCGGGATCAAAGAACGCGAAGACCGAAAATGCGGTGATCGAGAAACTGCTACCGCATCTGGACGCGGGAAAACCCGCGGTCACGTCGTCGTTAACTGATGAAGAGAAGGCGATTGCGCGCGAATTTTTCTTGTTAACCTCCAAGCCAACGATTTTTGCCTGTAACGTGGCGGAAGCGGAGTTGGCTGCATTATCTGCAGCCTCGGCCGGCGACCGCGGTGACAGCGCGCAACACCTCAACGCGGTTCAGGATTATGCCAGGAATCATTTCGCGACAGAGGCGGTGGTGATCAGTGCGCAAATCGAAAGTGAACTGGTTGATCTGAGCGAGAGCGAAGCGTCGGAATACTTACGCGGGATTGGGGTGCAGGAGAGCGGTGTCGGTGCGCTTATCCGCGCTGTCTATCATTTGTTAGGTTTGCGCACCTATCTGACAACAGGCGAGAAGGAATCACGCGCTTGGACGATTCATGGCGGCGACAAAGCACCGCAAGCCGCCGGCGTGATTCATACCGATTTCGAGCGCGGCTTCATCGCGGCGGAAGTGATTCATTACGATGATTTGATGGCGCTGGGGTCCTTTACCAAAGCCCGTGAGGCGGGAAAACTACGAATCGAAGGCAAAGAGTATGTGGTGAAGGATGGGGATGTGATTGAATTCCGGTTCAACGTTTAGCCAGGCCAATCAAGATTAGTTTTACCGTTTAACCGGCCGCGTAGAGAATGCGACCGCATTGCTCGCAGCTGACAATTTCGTGACCGCTTTTTGCTCGCACCACCGTCGCAGTCGTCACTTTCATATGGCATCCGGTGCAAACACCGTGCTCGACCGCAACGACAGCTGCGTCGCCTTTGCTGGCGAACAAGCGTTCGTAACGCTCCATCACATCTTCGTCGATGTTCTTCTCCAGCTGCACGCGTTCGTTTTTCAATTGTTCAAGCTGTGTTTGAAGTGTCTTTGATTTCTCTTCCAGATCGGCCAACTGCCGGTTAACTGAGTCGCGTCCAGCCGCAGCCGTCTTTTCCGCCGTCGAAATCTCGGCGCGCAACTTGTCAGCCTGCTCCATTAGTTCGAGCTCTTGGTCTTCGAGCTGCACAATTTCCTTTTCATAGCGTTCAATCTCGTGTCCCATAGCCTGGAATTCATCGTTCTTGCGCGTCTCATATTGCTGCGTCTTTAACCGCGAAATGCTGCTTTGACGCGTCCCGACGTCGAGCTCGAGTTTCTTGCGGTCGACTTCCAGCTGGCGGGCACGTTGTTTTAACGACTCCAAGCTGGCCGCGGTGGCAGCCAATTGTGCTTCGAGATTTTTTCGCTGTTGCGGCAACGTCTTTATCTCGAGGCCGATCTGCCGGATTTTTTGATCGCGATCCTGCAGGATTAGCAACTTTTCGAGCTCGGCTTGCACTCATCAAACGCTATCGAGAGACGGCAGGGGCGTCAATTATGACAAAAGGCACAGCGCTTCGGTGGCGTAGCGCAAGCGCCGTCGCCACTCAGTAGCGTTCCACCGGCGAGCGGGCGGCGTTTTCGGGGCTGCGAATCGCAGCGCGTTCTTTGCCCAGAACTGCCACCCGTAATTTCCAGATGGCGTCGTCCAGTTTCCGGAACGCAGCCTCAGAAAATTTCGTCGGCGGCTGCAGTTTCGTCTTGAAAGTGTTAACGTTTTGCAGAGCGCGATTAATTTCTTTGCGCGGCAGCTTTTCGATAACACCGACAGCTTCCTCGGCTTTCTCAATTCGGTGACAAATCATGGCGAGATCGTTGCCAGCGGCAAAAGTAAAGTGCAGCATCCCGTCGAAACTGTATTCATTCAAAATCGCGCCCATATCGAGGTCGTCGGTCATGATGAGGCCCTCAAACCCCAGCCCTTCACGCAACAATTCCGTCACGATTCGATGACTGAGAGAGGCGGGCGCTTTTTTGGGCTCAAAGCAAGGATACCATCCGTGACAAATCATCATGCTATCCACGACTTGTTTGGCGTCACTGCCGGTGAAGGCGCGAAACACGGCGAGCTCTTCCCGATCCAATTGTTCGCGGGTGCGATCAATTTTCGGCAGACTGTGGTGAGCGTCGACGATCGCAGCGGAATAGCCGGGAAAATGTTTACCGCAGCTGGTTACCGCCGCTGCTCGCAAACCCGTGTTAAACGCACCGGCGTTCCTGATGACCTGCTCGACCGTCTTCCCATAACAACGCCCGCGTAAGGAATTGTCGGCGTCGTCATCAAAGGAAATATCGAGCACCGGACACAGATCGAGGTTGAACCCGAACAAACGCAGCAAATGCCCGGTGATGTCGCCGTGCTCGCGAATCAGATTTACGTCATCTTTGTCGCGCAACTGCTGGGCATTGGGCGGTTCGTTTCCAATCTGTCGTAAGCGCGAAACGCGACCGCCTTCCTGGTCGATGGTGATAATTGGTTCGACGATGCTTAAGTCCCGCAGATCATCGGTCAGTTTTCGCAATTGTGCCGGCGTTTTGATATTGCGAACAAACAAGATGAATCCGCCCGGCTGCACCCGACGCAGCAGTTTCGCTTCGTCGACGCCAAGCTCATAACCCCGAACACCGACAAGCAATAGTTGACCCACAGAAGCGCGCTTCATAACGTCGAAGCTAGATTTGATGCGTTTCGTCGGAAATAAAATTTTTGTCGTTCTTGCATCGGTTCTGGTCGGCGCGAACGCATCCGGCGCCGTCGAGCTTGGCATCGACGTCACGGAATCGAACGGTTACGCATTGCTGAAGAATAAACGCGTGGGTTTGGTTACGAACCAAACCGGAGTGGATTCCCGCGGCGTGCGCACCCGGGTGTGGCTACGAAAGAATTGCAATCTGGTAGCGCTTTACGCTCCCGACCACGGACTCGACGGGACGCAGAAAGCCGGCCGTTATGTTCGGACGTGTCGTGACCCGCTGACGGGATTGACAGTCCATTCACTCTATGGCCCCACCCGCAAACCAACTCCTGCGATGTTGCGCGGCATCGATACACTCGTCTTCGATCTCCAGGACATCGGGTGCCGCAGTTACACCTACATCAGCACGATGACGAAATGCATGGAGGCAGCAGCGGAGAATCACATCGAATTCGTCGTCCTCGACCGACCAAATCCGCTGGGCGGCTTGCGGGTGGAAGGTCCGCTGGTCGAGCCGCAATGGATTTCGTTCGTCGGGCAAATCCCGGTGCCCTACGTCCACGGCATGACTTGTGGTGAACTTCGCGCGCCTGATCAATGGCAAAGGATGGGTCGGTCATTGCGACTTAAAAGTTGTGCCGATGCGCGGCTGGCCGCGCAACTTCAGCGGGGTAAGCGCCAACTCGTCCACAGATACATGAACTCGCAGCATCTTGGCGGGATCAGCTTCAGCGAGTATCGCAGCGATGCCGTGGGCGGTAGCAGTTTGCATATTGATCCGACAGCGGCGGGCGATTTAACTGCCGTCAATATTTACGCGCTTGCGGAAATGAATCGGCAGTTGCGCACAAATTTGATTACTCGCAGTAGCCGCGGGAAACGCGAAATGTTTTTCAAATGCCGCGGCAGCTCTTCAATCGCTTTCCAGTTTGCCGGCGGCATCGCGCCGGCCCGAATCGTTGCGAGCTGGAGCGAAGATGTGACCGGATTTAAAGGCGAACGCAGCCAATACCTGCTTTATTGAATTGCAAAAGATCGGCATCTACGGCGGCACTTTCGATCCGGTTCATCATGCCCACTTGATTCTGGCGCGCTTTGCTTTGGAAAAATTCGCCCTCGAAAAAATCATTTTTGTGCCAACGCGCGTTTCACCCTACAAAAACGACTCTGTGGCGACCCCGGAAACGCGCCTGGAGATGTTGCGCAGTGCCATCGAACGCGAACCGCAGTTTGAGGTCGACGAGTCCGAACTGCAACGCGACCCGCCCTCCTACACCATCGATACCATCCAAACGCTAAAGGAGAACCATCCAGGCGCGCATTTATTTTTTCTTATTGGCGACGACAACCTGGCTGGACTACCCAGCTGGCGGGGTTTTGAGGACTTGCGCCACATGGTAAAATTCATTGTTCTGCAGCGCGCAATTATCCCAGTCGCCCACGAATACTTGAGTGTGGATCGTCGCATCGACATCTCCGCCACCGAAATTCGTCAACGCATCGCCAGCGGCCGCACCATTCATTTCCTGGTTCCCCGGGCGGTGGAACAAATCATTTGCGCGCGCGGTCTTTATCGGGAGGTAACGAAATAGAATCCGAAGCCCTAGCTAAACTCTGCGCCGAGCTCGCTTCCAACAAAAAAGCAGAAGAGATCGTTGTCATGGATTTGCGCGGGATTTCCACGTTCACCGATTTCTTTGTTATTTGTTCGGGAACCTCCGAGCCGCATTTGAAAGCGATTGCAGGCGAGGTCGAGACGAAGTTGAAAGAGGATCAAGGTATTCGCGCGACCGCGATCGACGGATTTCCGGCCAGCCAATGGATCGTGCTCGATTATTTGCAGGTAATCGTCCATATCTTCCACCATGCGAAACGTGCTTTCTACAGTCTGGAAGACTTGTGGAGTGACGCGCCGCGGATGGAATGGGAATCAGCGCCGTCGGCGCGTTGAATCAGGAATGCGACGGACGCGCAAGCGCGTCCCTCCAAACTGTAGCGGCAGCCGTGTCGGCTGCACAGTGAGCGGTCCGTCTAACTCGAAAAAGGCAGGCGACACACCTGCCACTACAGAGCCAAGATCTTTGCGTTTACGGGGATTTCTTTGGCGAAGCCGACGCTGATGCAGCAGCAGGTGACGTTGTCGCTGCTTCGGCCGGTTTCGAACTCAGTAGTTCGACTTCGAAAATAAGGGTTGCGTTCGGCCCGATATCCCCGCCCGCGCCGCCCGGGCCGTAAGCCAGGTTTGACGGAATGAAAAGCTTGTATTTACCACCCGGCTTCATCAGCTGAAGCGCTTCGGTCCAGCCTTTAATCACACGATTGACCGGGAAGGTCGTAGGCTCACCGCGCTTGTAGGAGCTATCGAACTCCGTGCCGTCGATCAGCGTGCCGCGATAATTTACGACCACGGTATCGGTTTCCTTCGGCGCAGCCCCGCTCCCCTCTTTCTCCACGACATATTGCAAACCGCTGGCGGTCGTTTTTACCCCGGGTTTGGTCTTGTTTTCGGCGAGAAATTTTTCACCTTCCTTGGTGTTCTTTTCCGCTGCTTCCTTGCTGGCCGCTGCTGCTCTTTCTCTCATGTTTTTTGAAAACTCTGTCATCACCGTGCGCACTTCGTCTTGGCTAAGCAATGGCTTGGCGCCGCTGAGCCCATCCTTCACCCCCGCAGCCAGCACATCAGCGTTGATTTCCATTTTCTGGTTCTTGAAAGTGTTGCCAATGTCGAGCCCGATGCTGTAGCTCACCTTGTCTTTTGTGTCCTTGAGCGCGGGCCGATTTTCAGCAAAAAGAGGCGTCGCCAACGTCGCCAGCGTGATACCGATTACGAGATTTTTCATAGTAAGGAAACGCCGGGGACGGCGCGAAATGAAGTCCGGCACGCTAGAGAGGAAACCGCACCCGTCAAGGTGCGATGCCGGACTGGCACCACTACTCGATCGACCTTCGAAAATCGCAAGAGATTTGGGAGGAATGACATCATTCGCTGTTGCCACGCTAATTGTGTTTTCTGCTCAGGCTGCGATCGATATTTCCCCAGCTGATGCTCAACGCATCGGCAAACGCATCTGGCAAAATGAATGTGGCGGCACAATCTCCGGCTTGACCTCATGGAACGCCGGTGAAAACTTCGCTTCTCTCGGCATCGGTCACTTCATCTGGTACCCGAAAGGGCAGCGCGGCCCGTTCGAGGAGAGTTTCCCAAAACTTGTTAGCTTTGTTTCCGCGCGCGGCGCGAAATTGCCGCAATTTCTTCTTTCCGGGCGCGACTCCTTCTGCCCATGGAATTCCAGGGCTGAATTTCAACAGGCGATCGATTCACCGAAAATGAGACAGCTACGCAAATTTCTTGTCGATACGATTGATCTTCAGGCGCAGTTCCTGATCGCGCGTTTGCAGGAGGCCTTGCCCAAAATGATGTCCCAGGCGGCCAATCCCGAAAATTTGCAGCGACAGTTCGAGCGCGTCGCATCTACCGCACAGGGCTGCTACGCGCTCGTTGATTATGTTAATTTCAAAGGCGAAGGGGCCCTCGCCACCGAACGTTATCGGGGCCAGGGCTGGGGGCTCTTGCAGGTCCTGGAAAATATGCACAACTCACAATCCGCACTCGACGAATTCGCTGCTTCAGCCAAAACTACCCTTCGCCGGCGCGTGGCGAATTCACCGCCGGAACGCGGCGAAGCCCGCTGGCTCCCAGGCTGGCTCGCGCGGGTAGATGGATACGCCAAATGAAAAAATATTTTCCCAGCCTGATTGTTGCGAACGCGATCGTGTTCCTCGCCGTCTCCGCCGACGCGCAATTATTCGGCAAGCCCAAGACCGGTCTTCAGCCCATGAAAAGCGCAGTCGATTTGATCAAAAAGCAGGCGCCATTGCAGGTCGATCAGGCTTTGCTCGCGAAAACTTCAACGGACGACGTGCACCTCATTGTTTCGCTGGGGAAACAGCGTGCCTACCTGATGGTCGGTGATCAAATCGTGATTGATTCACCCATCTCATCGGGAAAGCTGGGTCACACGTCGCCAAGTGGCAGCATGAAGATCCTGGAAAAGGATCCGAATCATCATTCTTCGCTCTATGGTGATTTCGTCGATAGCTACGGCCGCATCGTTCGAGCCGGGGTAAGCATGCACATCGATGCCGCGCCGAGTGGAACTCACTTTCAGGGCGCCGAAATGAAATGGTTCATGCGCCTCACCGACGAAGGTGTTGGCATGCACGTCGGGATCTTGCCCGGCTACCCCGCTTCCCACGGCTGTATCCGCATGCCTTCAGATGCAGCAAAACTGTTCTACGATCGCGTCAAAATCGGCACGCCAGTTGAAGTCCAGCCTGCGGCGTGATGATGTAGCTGTCGCCGTCCCCGGCGGCAGAAATGCTGGGACAGCAGCAGCTAAAACAATCGCTTCCGCAGCAAATCGAACGCGCGCTGGGCGACCAGTTGCTTGAACGTTTCGCGATCGCTTGGAAAAAAGAACTCCTCGCATCGCGTCGGTTGATTCTCCGAACTTAACGCCACGAAGACGGTGCCGACGGGTTTTCCCTCGCCGCCGCCGCTCGGGCCGGCAATCCCCGTCGTTGCGATTCCATGCGTTGCTCCGGCCCGCTCCCGGATCCCTTGGGCCATTTCCGTCGCGACTTGCTCGCTTACCGCGCCGAATTTTCCGATGGACTCCCGGGAAACGCCCAGAGTGCGAATTTTTTCCTCATTCGAATACGTGACGTAACCGGCGACAAACGCTTTTGAGGCGCCAGAAACGTTCGTGATTTCATTCGCCAGAAAACCGCCCGTGCATGACTCTGCAATAGCAACATTCTGTTTTCGCTCAGATAACAAACGGACCAAAACGGCCGCCAGCGTCTCGTCGCCAGCGCTGAAGATCGCGTCGCCCAGTTTTTCGCGAATGATCATTTCAGCTTGGGATACACCATGTGCGCTGCCAATGACTCGGACATCGGCTTCCCCGGGTCGTGCACAATAGCCAAGTTCGATCCCGGGAATTGCGAGCACTGCGGCACCAATTTTCTTTTCGATGATGGATTCGCCCACGTTGGCGATACGCAAGCTTCGCATCACGAACTTCTCAGAAGCGGCGGTGATTTGGCGCACAATCGACACGACAAAGTCGCGGAACATCGGTTCCAATTCGCGCGGTGGACCTGGCAAAAGGAACAAATGGGGTGACGGGATTTTCGGACTGATATTCGCGGAGATGTAAATTCCCGGCGCTGTCCCATTCTCGTTAGGCAAGACTTGACCTCCGCGCGGAACGAGCGCTTGTCGCCAGATGCGTTTCGTTGCGGGAATCCTGCGGAGAGCGAGACGGCGGCTTATTGTTTCGCGGACTCGTGAATTTTCCAGTAACTCGAGATTCAAAAAATCGGAGACCAACTCACGGGTAATGTCATCGCTCGTTGGCCCGAGACCGCCCGTTACGAAAATGATTTCCGCGCGTGGAAAAATCTCCGCAAAAGTTTCTTGCAGCGTGGGGCTATCTGGAACGGTGCGTTGCTCGTCGACCCGAAGACCAAATTGAAAAATTTCGCGGGCAATGAAGCGCAGATGCGTATTCAGCACCTCACCAAGCAAAAGCTCGGTCCCGGTGTTGATAACGACAACGCGCATGGTTTGAAAGAAAAATGATAGGTTACAAAGTTACAAGGGAGAGGGCGTGTGGCTAATGCTGAAGCAATGACGAATGAAGAATGCCCAATGACGAAGGAATGACGAAATCCGAATGACAGAAAAACTGCAGGAGGAGTCATTTTCTCATTTGATTATTCGGGCTTCATTCGTCATTGACGCCGGTCCGGCTCCGATTCATTCGTGCTCGTCATTGTAGCGCACAAACGTAACGGACCGAATGATAACCGCTGGGAACTTCGCGACTACCCGATGTAACGCTATAACGCTATAACGCTTTTAACTTCCTAGCTGATGGCTAGGCCGCATCCTTATCCTGCTTCTTGCGAATAAGCGGGAGCTTTTTCCCTTCAACCACCGCGCGATTGATCGTGACTTCAGCGATGTCTTCGCGGCTCGGCACGTCATACATGATATCGAGCATGATGCGCTCGAGCATTGAGCGCAGCGCACGTGCCCCCGTGCCTTTTGTCACAGCTTGGGCTGCGAGCGCCTTGAGCGCGTCTTTTGTTACCGACAAACGCACATTCTCCATCGAAAAAAGTTTGGTGTACTGTTTCACCATCGCATTCTTGGTCTCGGTCAAAATCGCGACCATTTCTTCTTCGGTTAGCGCGTCCAACGCAGCGACCACAGGCAAACGGCCGATGAATTCCGGAATCATTCCGAAGGCGAGCAGGTCTTCCGGTTCGACTCTTCGCACCGCTTCGCGCGCCAGCGCCGCTTCCACCTCCAAAGTCGGACTGCCGAAGCCCATCACTTTTTGGCCGATCCGCTTCTGCACAATTTTATCGAGACCAACGAATGCGCCTCCGCAAATGAACAAAATCTTTTCGGTATTCACCTGGATGTATTCCTGATGCGGATGCTTGCGCCCGCCCTGTGGCGGAACATTGCAGGTACTACCTTCGAGAATTTTCAGCAGCGCCTGTTGCACCCCCTCGCCGCTCACGTCGCGCGTGATCGAAACGTTGTCCGTTTTACGCCCGATTTTGTCGATCTCGTCAATGTAAACGATGCCGATCTCCGCGCGTTTCACGTCGTAGTCCGCATTCTGCAGCAAACGCAGAATGATGTTTTCAACGTCTTCGCCCACGTAGCCCGCTTCAGTCAGGGTTGTCGCATCGGCAATGCAAAATGGGACATCGAGAATTTTTGCGAGCGTTTTCGCCAGCAAAGTTTTGCCCGATCCGGTCGGTCCGATTAGCAAGATATTGCTCTTCTCGATTTCAACATCAGCAAACGGATCGGGCTGAAACGCCGCCGATGAATCGGTCGGTGCGCTCGCCTGCATCACCCGCTTGAAATGGTTGTGGACCGCAACGGAGAGCGTCTTTTTCGCGATATCCTGCCCGATTACGTACTGATCGAGCGATCGGCGAATTTCGGCCGGTTTCGGCACGCGAATGCTCGATGATTGCCGTCGGGCGTCTTCGTTTAGCTCCTTATCAAGAATGCTCTTGCAAACGTTAATACAGCTATCGCAGATGTAGACCCCGGGACCTGCAATTAACTTGCGGACTTCGGCATGGCTCTTCCCGCAGAAAGAGCACATGGTGAGGTTTGAAGCCCGTGCCATAAAAGTGCCAGTCTTTAAGCAGCTTCTATTCCCCGAGTTTCCGGGGCAACGCGGCCTCCGCCACGGCTACATTTCGGTCCGCTCCATCACCGCCAGCACCGTCGATCAGCTTCGCTTCCTTGCGGGATTTGATGACCTCGTCGACCAACCCGTAGTCTCTCGCTTCAGCCGCCGACATGTAATAATCGCGGTCCGAATCCAGCCGAACCTGCTCTTCGGATTTCCCGGTGTGTTGCGAGATGATTTTGATCAGGCGCTTTTTCAGCTTGAACATGTAATCGACCTGTCGCTCGACGTCGCTGGCCTGTCCCTGGGCCCCGCCGGAAACCTGGTGAATCATGATATCGGAATTGGGGAGGGCGAAACGCTTCCCCTTGGTTCCTGCGCACAACAGCACCGCCGCCATGCTTGCGGCCATGCCAAGACAGTACGTGGTCACGTCGCAGGTCAAAAACTGCATGGTGTCGTAAATCGCCAGGCCGGCGGTGACAGAGCCACCGGGCGAGTTGATGTAAAGATTGAGATCCTTTTTGCCGTCCTCCATTTGCAGGAACAACATCTGGGCGATGACCAAATTTGCGATGTGATCGTCGACCGGTGTGCCAATGAAAATGATCCGGTCCTTGAGCAACCGGGAATAGATGTCGTAAGCGCGCTCGCCCCGGCCGGTCTGTTCCACCACCATCGGAACCAACACGCTTTGGGAAATATTTTTGCTTAGTTTGCTCATGAATTTTCCTTCGACGGACGGCCTTCCTGGTCTCTGGCTGTCGTCGTTTTTACGCTAACATTCGCCTCAAGAAAATCAATGGTCTTACCCAGCAGGATCTCTTCCACCAGGCTGTTAATTCCTTCATGTTGATCGATTTCCTTGCGCATTTTTTCGACCGAAACATTGTAGCGCGCGGCCTGTTTCCGAATCCTCTCCTCGACTTCCTCCGACGTGACCTGAATTTTCTCCGCCTCGGCAATGCGATGAAGAATGAAATTCGTTTTTAATCGGTGCGCCGCGAGCGAACCGGCGCCTTGCACCAGTTCCTTCTCCTTGCTTTTCAGCATCTCATCCGGAACACCCCGCTGACGATTTTGTTGTACTAATTCGCCCAGGGCGCGCCTTGTTTCATTTCGCAGGAGCGGCGGCGGCAAATCGAACTGGGTCTGCTCCTGCAAAGCTTTGATGATTTGCGATTCTTTCGCCTGCTCGATGGCATGCTCTTTCTCGTGCTCGAGATCGTGCGCCACCAGTTTGCGCAATTCCGCCAGCGTTTTGTCCTTCGCTAATTTTGCCGCGAAAGTATCGTCCAATTCCGGGAGCACCTTTTGTTTGATCTCGCGCAGCGTGACGGCGTAATCCGCTTTCTTGCCCGCCAGTTCTTTTACCGGCAGATCTGCCGGAAAGTTCACGATTACCAATCGTGTCTCCTCTTTTTTCTGTCCGATTAATTGTTCGCAAAACTTCGGCAGGAAATTTCCCGGACCCAGGTGCAGCCAGAATTTCTTTCCCCCTTGCAGATTCTTGCTTGCGTCCGGTGCGATCTCGCGGATCGGCCGACCCTCCATCGTGCCTTCAAAATCGATCACGGCAAAATCGTCCATTTGCAGCGGGCGCTCCGGCTCGATCTCTACGAAGTCAGCCGATTGTTCGCGCAACCGTTCCATGGCGGCGTCGATTTCCTGGTCCGTCACTTCCAGCGGCGGCAGTTGCACCGTGATATTTTTATAATCGGGGAGATCGAATTCCGGGGCCGTGATTACCGTCGCACGGAAGCGCATCGTTTTGTCGTCCCCGATTTGGACGTCTTCCAGATTCGTCAGCGAAACGACTCGCAACTGTTTCTCCGCGATCGCGTCGCGATAACTTTTTGAGACGAGTTTTTTTGTAACCTCTTCCTGGATTTCCTTTTTGAACTTCGCTTCGATCACCTTGCGGGGCGCTTTGCCCGGGCGGTACCCTGGAATTTTGGCGTGACGCGCGAAGTTGTCGGCGATGGCGTTCCACTCTTTCGCCACCTGCTCTGGCGGCAGTTCAATTTGCAAAGTGGAAACGGAATCCGGTTGCTTTTCGACCTCAACTTTCATGAAGGAATCGACGTTACGCTGTGCGGATTTGTAGGGCAACCGCGCCGGTTTCCCGGCGTGTTAGATGGCAGGCGACGCGCCCGCACTACAATTCAGATCTTCAATGCTCGTACAAAACATTGTTCACACACATGAGTCATCCCGAGCGAAGTCGAGGGATCCCGATGAAAGCCGTTTCGCAATTGAATCTTTCAGTCCCGCGACCGCTGGACTCGGAATGATGGTCACGTGCGTTTGCCACGCACAAAAACGTCACGCACCAGCGAAACTCCAAACCAGTAGGCGAGCTCGCGATACTCGTCGCAATTATAGATCACGAAATTTGCCAGTTTCCCGGCTTCCAATGATCCGATGCTCTCGATTCGCCCCAGACTGGCGGCAGCATTGATTGTCGCTGCTGTAATCGCTTCGGCCGGGCTCATCCGCATTTGCGTGACGGCCAGTGAAAGCATCATGGGAATCGACGCGCTGGGTGAAGAACCCGGATTGAAATCGGTCGCCAACGCCACGGCTAGTCCGGCGTCGATCATTTGCCGGGCCTTGGGATATTTTTTTGAACCGAGAGCATAGACCGAACCCGGTAGCAGCACTGGTTGCACGCCGGCCTTGGCCAATGCGCTGATACCATCTGCGCCCGTTTGTTCTAGATGATCGGCGGTAATTGCTGCCAAATTCGCCGCCAACGTTGCTCCTCCGCTGTCAGTCAATTGGTCGACATGCATTCGCAATTTCAATCCATGCTGTTTCGCGGCGGTCAGAATGCGACGGCTGTCGTCGACATCAAAGTAGTTTTGTTCGCAAAAAATATCGCAGTATTCTGCGAGCTTCTCCTCCCCAATCGCAGGTAACATTTTGTCGATGATCAAGGAAATGTATCCGCCATGATTCTCACGAAACTCCGCCGGGAAAGCATGCGCGCCGAGAAATGTCGGAACCGTTTCCAGCGGTGTTTCTGTCCCCACACGCCGAATCACCCGAAGAATTTTGAGCTCGTCCTTAAGCGTCAGTCCATAGCCTGACTTCGCTTCGATGGTTGTCGTTCCATTTTTCAAAAACCAGCTCGCACGCCCTTTTGCGAGCGCGAATAGGTCCTCCTCGCTCGCGGCGCGCGTTGCCTGCACCGTCGTCTGGATTCCCCCGCCACGCTTGGCAATCTGTTCGTAGGTCTCGCCGCGTGCGCGCGATTCAAAATCCTCGAGCCGATTTCCGGCGAAAACGAGATGGGTATGCGCATCCACGAATCCTGGCAAGACCGCGCAGCCGCGAGCATCGACGACTTCGGTGTCGCGCTGACAAAGCTTCTCGATCTCAGGAGTTTTTCCGATGTGCGTGATCCTGCCATTAGCCGCAAGCAGACCCCCGTCAGGAATAATTCCGAGTCCGCCAAGTTCTTTACCGTATCGCGCTCGCGCTGGCCCTGCCAGTGTCACCAGTTGCGATGCATGAAGAATGGCAAGAGAAGGCATCGTTAAAGCGTTGAAGCGTTACAGCGTTAAAGCGGTCAGAGAAAAAATCGATAGTTTGTGCATCGCGAAAGCCAAAGGCGTAAATCCACGCCCAGTATTCCGTCGCTTCAACGCTTCAACCCTTTAACGGTTTAACGTTTAAACGTTACCCCTTCAATTTCTTCTCCACCAGCTTGCTGATCTCTTTGAACCGCGCTTCAGATTCTTCAACGAATACGTGGACCTTATTCGAAAGGGATGTCTTACTCTTTTCGTCTTTCAGATTCTTCACATTGATTCTCACGTTCATCCCTGCTCCCTCAATGCAAGCGCGCACCGCGAGAAGGCCGACACCGACATCTGAAATAGACGCTGGATTTCCGCGAGCGGCCATTTCGGCAAGAAGATCGTAAGCCTTTGCCGCGGTCTGCATCACTCGAAGCGGCACCTCCGCCGCCAGCTTGTTGGCCGCTTCGATCGCAGCCGATCGCGCTGATTTTTCCTTGGCCGTGCCCTTGGGCAAACCGAATGCCGCCATGACCTTGTTAAAGGCAACGGTGTCCTCGTCGACCAACGAAAGCATCTCATCCTTTAATTCCTGTGCCTTAACCGCCCAATCG
>Ga0209577_10003583_pt1 | contig 14661 bp, 13 predicted proteins | sample GraSoiAngelo_109_FD_185874 | JGI IMG/M metagenome (GOLD analysis project Ga0209577, IMG submission 185874) | Grasslands soil microbial communities from the Angelo Coastal Reserve, California, USA - 14_0903_12_20cm (SPAdes) (version 2) | ecosystem: Environmental > Terrestrial > Soil > Grasslands...
GGCCATAGGGAGACGAGGTTGGGCAGGACCGGCGGGCAATGTCAAACAGCGGCCCCCGGAAAGGGCCGCTGCCTGACGTCTACGTCAGGGTGACGGAAAGTGGAGTTACCGCCGCTTGGCGCGCGTCTGTGCCGTTCGGGCGGTCGTCGCCCTCGCTGGCGCCTCGGCCTTCTTCTTCGCCGTCGCCCGCTTGGCCGTGGCCTTGATCTTCGCCCGGCCGGCGTCGCCGGAGGCCAGCGACTCCTTCAGCTCCCCCTCCAGGCCGACCTTGGCCCTGCGCAGCTGCTCGCGGAGCTCGTGCTCCTCGTCGCCCAGGTCGTAGATCCAGCGGTCGAGGGCCTCCAGGGCGATCTTCTCGGCGGGGTCGTCGGGGCCGATGCCGTCCTCTGGCACCAGGGCCTCGACGGCGGCCTCGTCGTCCTTCATGGACACCACCTGCCGTTTGGAGAAGGCCACGGCGATGGCGAGCACCACGAGGGCTGCCCCTGCGATGCCGTAGCGGGCCCCGTCGTTGTTCCGGAGGCTGATGACCGCCGGCAGGATCAGCAGCGACACCAGGTTCATGACCTTGATGAGGGGGTTGAGGGCCGGGCCCGCCGTGTCCTTGAAGGGGTCGCCGACGGTGTCGCCGATGACGGCGGCCTTGTGGGCCTCGGACCCCTTGCCGCCGAGATGACCGTCCTCGATGTATTTCTTGGCGTTGTCCCACGCCCCGCCAGAGTTCGACAGGAAAACGGCCATCAGCTGGCCGGTGAGGATCACCGCGGCCAGGAATGCGCCCAGGGCCAGGTAGTTGATGCCAAATCCGATCACGACGGGCGCCAGGACGGCCAAGAGCGCCGGCGTTACGAGCTCGCGCAGGGCCGAGGTCGTGCAGATGTCGATGACCCGGCCGTACTCGGGCTTCTCCGTGTAGTCCATGATCCCGGGGTGCTCACGGAACTGGCGGCGCACCTCCTGCACCACCGTCCCGGCCGAGCGACCGACGGCCCGGATGGCGAGGGCGGAGAACATGAAGGCGATCGAGCCGCCGATGAGCAGCCCGATGAACGTCTTGGGCTCCGCCACGTTGATCTGGGTGGCGAGGTCGTGGAAGAGCGCGGTACCGACCTTGCCGAGGTTGAGCTCGGTGCCGATGGTCTCGATGAAGGAAGCGAACAGGGCCACGGCGGCGATCACGGCGGAGCCGATGGCGAATCCCTTGGTGACCGCCTTGGTGGTGTTGCCCACCGCGTCGAGGCTCACCATGATGCGCTCGGGTTCGCCCTCGAACTCGCCGGACATCTCGGCGATGCCCGCGGCGTTGTCGGCCACGGGGCCGAAGGTGTCCTCGCTGACGACGACACCGGTCGTGGCGAGCATGCCCATGCCGGCCAGGGCCACCAGGTAGAAGGAGAATTGGATGTTGCCGCCGCCCAGGGCGAGTGCGACACCGATCGTCACGGCGATGGCGATGATGGCGAACACCGTCGACTCGAGCCCCGAGCTGATGCCCGAGAGGATGGTGGTGGCCGGGCCCGTGCGCGACGACTCGGCGATCTCCTGCACGGGCGCCGTCTCCGTCGACGTGTAGTACTCGGTCAGGCGGCTGACGACTTGGGCGAGCACCAGGCCGACGACGACGGCGCCGAAGCAGCGCCACCCCTCGTTGGAGAGGGCCCCCGGATGGTGATGGTTGCCGACGTAGAACACGGCAACCAGGGCGGTGCCGATCACCGTCAGGACGCCAGCGGTGAGGAAGCCCCGGTTGATGGGCGCCATCGCCGTCTTGTCGTCGTCGGTGGCGCGCACGGCGAACACTCCGACGATCGACGCCAGCACCCCGATGGCCCGGGCGATGAGCGGGAAGATCAGGCCCAGGGCCGGGTTGGCATGGATCGAGTTGAAGGCGGCGACCCCGAGGATGATCGACGCCACCAGTGTCACCTCGTAGGACTCGAACAGGTCGGCCGCCATGCCCGCGCAGTCGCCGACGTTGTCACCCACGTTGTCAGCGATGGTCGCCGCGTTGCGGGGATCGTCCTCCGGGATGCCGGCCTCGACCTTGCCGACCAGGTCGGCGCCCACGTCCGCAGCCTTGGTGAAGATGCCCCCGCCCACGCGCATGAACAGGGCGAGCAATGAGCCGCCGAAGCCGAACCCGATGAGGATGGCGGTGGCCGTGTTCTGGGCCAGCATGATGATGATCGTCGCCCCGATGAGGCCGAGGCCGACGGTGAACATGCCGGCCACGCCTCCGGTGCGGAAGGCGACGCGCAGGGCACCGGGCAGGGATCCACTCCGGGCCGCGGCCGCGGTGCGAACGTTCCCTCGCACGGCCAGGCTCATGCCGATGAAGCCGGTGAGGCCCGACATCAGGGCCCCGGCGATGAACGCCAGCGTGCGGAAGGCGCCCGACTGCACGAAGGAGAGCGCCTCGTTGCCATCCGGCTTCACCACGTGCGTCGAGGTCAAGAACACGAGCACGGCAAGCGGCACGACGATCATCGCAATCGTTCGGAACTGCCGGCGCAGATAGGCCATCGCTCCTTCCTGGATGGCGTCCGCGATCTCGCGCATCTTCGGCGTGCCCTGGTCAGCGGCCAGCACACCGCGCACGAGGTAGAAGCCGACGACGATGGCGAGGATGGCCGTCGCCGCTGAGAAGAACAGCCAGAACCACTCGGCGCCGCCGAGATGGAAGGCCTGGTACCCGCCTTCAGAGGCGAGGACGTGGGTCATGCTGACTTTTCCCTCCTGGAACGTGAGCCCTTGGTGGGCTCCTTGCGAACGTAGATCTGGCGGGCGACCTTCTCACCCAGCGTGCGGCGGCTGCCGTCGACCTCCAGGACCATGGGTCCGTCGAAGGGGTGCTTCTCGAGCACCTCGACGCGCACGCCCGGCCGCAAGCCGAGGGTGTCGAGGAAGGCCACCATGTCGGGCTCGGTCGACCCGGAGATGGCGACCACGGCCACGTCGCCGGTGTCCAACTGGTACAGCGGCGGCATGTCGGGGATCTCGGCAGTGTCGAGCTCGGGGATCGGGAAGCCGTGGGGGCACGTGGCCGGCCGGTCGAGGGCCACGTACATGCGGTCCTCCACCTCCTGGGGCAACTCGTGCTCGAAGGACCCGGCCAGGCGGTCGGCCTCGTTCCACGCGTAGCCGAGCATGTCGGCGAGGAAGCGCTCGACGATGCGATGGCGGCGCATGGCCGCGGCCGCCTCCCGCCGCCCCGCCTTGGTCAGCTCGACACCGCGGTAGGGGCGGTGGTCGAGCAGGCCGCGGCCGGCCAGGCGCTTGACGGTGGCGGTCGCCGTCCCCGGGGAGACGCCGAGGTGGGCGGCGAGCTCGCCCGTGTGGGCGCCCTCACCGTCCTTGGCCAGCCGGAAGACGGCCTTGAGCGTCTCGCGCTCCGACTTGGACAGGGCTCCATCCATGGCTTGGGCGGGCCGCAACCTAGTTTTTGGGGCCCGAAAAATGCAACCCAATGCGTCCCCGAGGAAATGCCTGTCGACTTTCGACAGGCATTTCCTCGAGACGGCGGCTACTCGTGGACGGCCAGCAGGCGGTAGTCGGGGTTGAGGATGGCGAGCCGGCCGACATGGTCGCCCACCATGCCCTCGACCACCATGCGCGTGCCGGGCCGGATCCCGGGTACGTGACGGCGGCCGAGGAACACGACGCTGATCCCGCCGGTGTCGTCGACGAGCGTGCCCTCGAGCGTGGGGACGCCGGCCCATGGCTGCACGCGCAGCGAGCGCACCCGACCGGCCACCTTGGCCCGGCTCCGCCACTGCACCTCGTCCACGGGGATCGTGCCCTTACACATCTCGGTCCAGTCGTCGATCTCGGGGTCCTGCTCTTCGCGGCGCTTGAGGAGCTTGGCGAGCGGTGTCATCACACAGAGACCTCCGACTGGTGATCGGTGCCGAGGTGGTAGGGCACGAACGTCACGTTGGCGTGCGGCAACTGGGAGACAGCGCGGGCGATGGCGTCACCGGTACGGTCGTGCAGCAGGCGGTGCCAGAAGCGCCGGTACTCGCGCCGGGGAACGAGCACGGTGACCTCGGTCTGGCCGTCGAGGGCCTCGGCCACCACTTCGAGGACGGCACGCGCGACGCGCCGGTCCGGGCAGTCGACGAGCTCGAGCGGGAAGCGTGACAGGCCGAGACGGCGCCACTCGGCAGCCAGCACCTCGGCACGGTCGAGGTCGAAGGCGACGTGCACGGCCCGCAGCTCGTCAGGCGCCAGCGTCCGCCCGTACTGCATGGCACGCGCCGTGCTGCGGTCGAGTCGGTCGACGAGCACCAGCACGACGTGGCGCCGCAGGATCGGCGCCTCGGCCGCCGCCTTGGCATCACCCTCGAGCTCTTCGGCCTCGGCCTCGTACTGCTTGTTCAGCCGGGTGAGCCCGTAGACCATGACCGGGACGAGGAGGATGATCACCCAGGCGCCGAGGATCGCCCCCTTGGGCTTGAACTTGGTGATGGCGATGATGATGTCTACGACGAGCGACAACACGGCGCCGGTGGCGTTGATGAACAGTCCTCGACGCCAGCCCTCTTCCTTCTCCGTGATGTGGTGCTTGGCCATGCCCGCCTGGGAGAGGGTGAAGCTGGTGAACACACCGATGGCGTACAGCGGGATCAGGCGGTCGACCTTGGCCTGGGTGATCACCACGAGCACGATTGCCGCCGCCGCGAGGGCGATGATGCCGTTCGAGAACACCAGGCGATGGCCGCGTTTCGTGAGCTGGCGAGGCATGAAGTTGTCGCCCGCGTGGAAGCTCGCCAATCGAGGGAAGTCGGCGAAGCTCGTGTTGGCCGCCAGGACAAGGATGAGCAACGTCCCCACCTGCAAAGCGAAGTACAGGACGTGACCGATCGGGCTCGTGCCGAACACGACCTTCCCGATCTGGGAGATCACCGTCGGCGTGCCCTTCTGGTAGGCGTTGACGTGGAGGTGGGCGTCGAGCCACGACAGCCCGAAGAACATGGCGCCGAGGGTGGAGCCCATGACCACGAGCGTCGAGCGGGCGTTCTTCCACTCGGGGCGCCGGAAGGCGGGCACGCCGTTGGAGATGGCCTCGACGCCGGTCACCGCCGCGCCGCCGGAGGCGAACGCCCGCATGACCACGAACAGGGTGGCCCCCATCAGGAGCCCGTTGCCGGCGTGGCCCACGGGGATCATCCCCGGCTTGTTGATGGCCTGTGGTGGTAGGTGGCCGAACGCCATGCGGGCGAACCCGACCGCGAGCAGGGCCACCATCGACACGATGAAGAAGTAGGTCGGCACGGCAAACATGCGGCCCGACTCCTTGACGCCGCGCAGGTTGCCGAAGGCGATGATGACGATGAACGCCACCGAGATGGGGACGGCGTACGTGGTGAGCGCCGGCGCGGCCGACGTCAGCGCGGCCGTGCCTGCCGCGACCGAGACCGCGACCGTGAGCACGTAGTCGGTGAGCAGGGCGACGCCGGCGACCTGGGCGGGCAGCAGCCCGAAGTTGTCGCGAGTGACGATGTAGGCCCCACCCGCGCTGGGATAGGCCTTGATCGTCTGGCGGTAGGAGAGGATCAGGAAGCCGAGCACCACCAACAGCGAGACGGTGATCGGCATGACCAGGGTGAAGGCCGCCAGTCCGATGAACGGCACGAGGTGGGTGATGATCTGCTCGGTGCCGTAGGCAACGGACGAGAGGTTGTCGGACGCAAAGACGGCCAGAGCCGTCGGCCTGCCCAACCGCTCGTGCACCAGCTGGTCGGTGTGCAGCGGCTGGCCGAGGAGGGCGTTCTTCAGGCGGTAGCGGCGGCGCTCGGGCAGCTCGACGGGCGGCGCCAGCGGGATGGGCTGGGGCGGCGTCTGCGTCTGCTGCCGCGGCGTGGCGGTCTGCACGGGTTCAGCTGTACCGCCGCCCTCATCAAGGAACCGTCAGGGCCCCGCGGGTTGCCATCAAGATCGCGTCAAAATTGCATCGTGAAACGTCTCCCGCCCACCGGCGGCGCGCCGCTGCTGGGCATCGCCCTCGGGACGGCCACCGTCGTCGTGGCGTCGGCGGCGCTGCTCCCCGTGCGCACGCACGTGACGCGCGCCACGCCCGCGCTCGTGCTGGTGCTCGGGGTGGTCGTCGCCGGAGTCGTGGGGGGCAGCGTGGGGGCTGCTCTTGTCGCCCTCGTGGCCGCGGCCGCCTACAACCTCGTCTTCATTCCCCCGTTCTGGACGTTCAAGGTCAACGTGGCCGACGACTGGGTGGCGCTGGCCGTATTCCTCGTCGTTGCCTTGGCAATGGGCTTGCTCGTCGCCGGCCAGGCCGAGCGCCGACGGGCGGCCGAGGCGCGCGAGGCGGAGCTGCGCGCCCTGTACGACCACCTGCGGGCGATGGCCGAAGAGCGCGAGCAGCTGGCCGAGGAGGCCACGCGCGCCCAGGTGCTCGAGCGCGTCGACGAACAGCGGGCTGCGCTCTTGCGATCGGTCTCGCACGACCTGCGCACGCCGCTGGCCAGCATTCGGGCCGTGGCCAGCGACCTGCGGGACGGCACCGCCTACGACGAGGAGACGAGGACGGAGCTGCTGGAGACGGTGTGCGACGAGGCCGAACGCCTCGACCGCATCGTCGCCAACCTGCTGAGCCTGAGCCGCATCGAGGCCGGCGCCCTCACGCCCGACCGACAGGCGGTCGCCCTCGACGAGCTGGTGACCGACCGGGTGCGCCGGCTCGGTGGGCTGTTCCGACAGGCGCGCGTGCAGGTCGACATCCCGCCGGACCTGCCGCTCGTCGACGGCGACTACACCCAGCTCGACCAGGTCGTCACCAACCTGCTGGAGAACGCCGCCCGCCACGCGCCGCCCGCGTCGCTCGTCCGGGTTAGCGCCGAGGAGCGCAACGGGATGGTCGAGCTGCGCGTCTCCGACGAGGGCATCGGCGTTCCCGACTGGGAGCGCCGACGCATCTTCGAGGCGTTCCGCAAAGGCGAGGGTTCGCGCTCGAGCGGGGTCGGCCTCGCCATCTGCAAGGCGATCGTCGAGGCCCACGGCGGCACCATCGACGTCGACCGCACGCCCGGCGGTGGCGCCACCTTCGTCGTCTGTCTCCCGATGCGGGAAGTGCGAACGCCTTGACCCGCGTGCTCGTCATCGACGACGAACCGGCCCTCCTGCGCGCCGTGAGCGCCGCCCTCAAGGCGCGCGACTACGACGTCGCCACCGTCGGCACCGGGCAGGCCGCCATTGACGCCATCGCCCTGACGCCGCCCGACGTCGTCGTCCTCGACTTGGGCCTCCCGGATCTGGACGGCATCGAGGTCTGCCGGCGCGTGCGCGAGTGGTCCGACGTCCCGATCGTGGTGCTGTCGGCCGAAGGATCAGAGGAGCGCAAGGTGCTGGCCCTCGACCAGGGGGCCGACGACTACGTCACCAAGCCCTTCTCCACCGCCGAGCTGCTGGCCCGCATCCGCGTCGCCCTGCGCCACCGCAAGCATGTGGCGTCGCCCGAGGACGACGCCGTGCTTCGCGTCGGTGACATCGAGGTCGACCTGGCCCGCCACGTCGTCGAGGTGGGCGGGCGCAAGGTCGAGCTCACCCCCAAGGAGTTCGCGTTCCTCGCCCTCCTCGCCCGCTGGCCGGGCCGGGTGCTCACCCACCGCACGATCCTCCAGGAGGTGTGGGGCCCCGAGTACGGGAGCGAGAGCCAGTACCTGCGCGTCTACGCCAGTCAGCTGCGGAAGAAGCTCGACGACGACCCCGTCCACCCCAGGCTCGTCACGGAGCCGGGCGTGGGGTATCGGCTGGTTGATCCGGCCGCGGAAGCACCGGACTGACGACCTCACCATTGTCGGCGGCCGCCATTGCTGGCGGCGTCGTCTCCGCCGGCCGCCGTCCCTCCCTCTCCACCGGCACGTGGTACGGCACCGATGTGACGACCGTGCCCTCCCGGAAGAGGAGCTTGCCTTTGAGGAACAGCGCGCTCTGGTTGTGGAGGACGTGCTCGTACCATTTGCCGACCACGAACTCCGGGATCACGACAGTCACGGTGTCGTTGTCCCACCTGTCGTCGAGCTCGTCGATGTAGCGCTCGATCGGAGCGATGAGCTCGCGGTACGGCGAGTACACGATCTCCAGTGGGATGTCGACGTTGAACGTCCGCCACTGCTTCTCGAGCTCCTCGCGGTCTTCCTCTTCGAAGCTGACGTACACGGCAACCAGGTGCTGGGGGCGCAGGGAGCGGGCGTAGTCGAGGGCCTTGAGCACACCGCGGTGGACGTTGCGGCCCACGAGCACGACGACGGTGTGGTTGATGTGCTCGTGGCGCACCTGCTCCGGCTCCACCTCGAGCACGCGTGACACCCGGTCGTAGTGGCGCTTGATGGCCGAGAACAGGGCGATGATCAAGGGCACGACGACGATCGGCAGCCACGCCCCCGAGGTGAACTTGGTGCCGGCGACGATCAACAGGACGATGAACGTGGCGATGGCGCCCACGCCGTTGATGATGATGTTGCGGCGCCACCCCTGCTCCTTGAGGCGGCGGTGGTGCATCACCATGCCCGCCTGGCTCAACGTGAACGCCGTGAACACGCCGACGGCGTAGAGCGGGATCAGGGCGTTCGTCAGGCCGCCGAAGGCGACGATGAGGACGGCGGCGGCGCCGGCGAGGAAGACGACGCCGTTGGAGAACACCAACCGGTCGCCGCGGTTGGCGAACTGCCTCGGCAGGTAGCCGTCGCGGGCGATGATCGACGACAGGCGAGGGAAGTCGGCGTACGCGGTGTTGGCCGCGAGCGTGAGGATGGCGGCCGTCGAGAACTGCAGGACCCAGTAGATGGGACCTCCGCCGTAGACGGCCCGTCCCATCTGGGAGATCACTGTCTCGTCGTGGCTGGGGTACGGGTGGAGATGGTGGGCGAGCACCGACACGCCGAAGAACAGCACGCCCAGGATCACGCCCATCCACACGATGGTGGTGGCTGCGTTGTGCGACTTCGGTCGCCGGAAGGCGGGGACGCCGTTGGAGATGGCTTCCACACCCGTGAGGGCCACGGCGCCCGACGAGAACCCCTTCAGGAGGATGAAGAGCCCGAGCGAGCCGCCCGTCACGGCCGTGGCCACCGACTTGTGCGGGTCGAACGGCACCGGATGGATATGGCCGAAGAACGAGCGGAAGAGCCCGTACCCCACGAGCAGGACGATGCTGACGATGTAGATGTAGGTGGGAACGGCGAAGATGCGGCCCGACTCCTTGACGCCCCGCAGGTTGGCGACCGTGATGACGACGATGAGGATCAGCCCGAGCAGCACGCGTTGGTCGACCAAGCTCTGGAACTGGGGCAGCGACACGATGGCGGCGACCCCGGCCGAGATTGAGACGGCAACGGTCAGGATGTAGTCGACGAGAAGTGACGCACCCGCGACCAGCGACGGGTACTCGCCGAGGTTCTCGCGGCTGACGATGTAAGAGCCGCCGCCGCTGGGATAGGCGAAGATCGTCTGCCGGTACGACGTGACGACGATCGCCAACAGGATGGCGACGACGATGGAGATGGGAATCAGGTGGTCCAGGCCCAGGGCCACGCTCGACCCGCCCACGGCGGTGACGAACAGGATCTCCTCGGTGGCGTACGCCGTCGAGGAGATGGCGTCCGAGGAGAACGTCGCCAGGGCGATCGACTTCGGGAGGAGCTGGTGCTCCTGCTCGTCGGTCGGGATCGGGCGGCCCACGAGGAGCCGCTTCATTATCGAGTACACGCGGCCCTCACGATACGCCCCGAACGTTTCAACTCTGCTTCATGAATTTTGCCGGTGTGGTAACGGGCGTGTTGCATGGTGGCCGTGCATGTCGTCGTCGTCGGCTGCGGCCGAGTCGGATCGGAGCTGGCCGCCGAGCTGGAGGGCCAGGGCCACACGGTGGCCGTCATCGACAAGAACAGGAACGCCTTCCGCCGCCTGCCGGAGAAGTTCACGGGGCGGGCCGTCCTGGGCTTCGGTTTCGACCGCGACCACCTGGAGCAGGCCGGCATCCAGGACGCAGGAGCACTGGCGGCAGTCACGAGTGGTGACAACTCGAACATCCTCACGGCCCGAATCGCCCGGGAAACCTACGAGATCCAGAATGTCGTGGCCCGCATCTACGACCCGCGGCGGGCAGTGATCTACCAGCGCCTCGGCATCCCCACGGTGGCGACCGTGGCCTGGACGACCGACCAGGTCGTGCGCAAGCTGTTCCCCGACCGGTGGGCGAGCGAATGGTCCGACGCCTCCGGCACCGTCGACCTCGTCGAGCGCATGCTGCCGGCCAACTGGGCGGGTCGCAAGCTCACCGAGCTCGACGAGGGTGAGCGGTACCGGCTCGTCGCCCTCACGAGGGGCGGCGAGGCCAGGCTGGCCAGCCAAGAGCTCGTCGGCCAGGAAGGAGACCTGCTGTACATGGCGGTCCGCCGCGAGTCCCGCGACGAGCTCGACAACCGCCTCGCCGAGGAGGGCAGGCACGCATGAAGGTCGCCATCGCGGGCGCAGGCAACGTCGGCGTGTACATCGCCGGCGACCTCCGCGACGCCGGGCACGAAGTCATGCTCATCGAGCAGGACCCCGACCTGGTGGCGCGTCTGCGCTCGACCCTCGACGTCCAGTGGTTCATCGCCGACGCGTGCGAGGTCAGCTCCCTGCACGAGGCCGGGCTCGAGACGGTCGACGTGGTCGTCGCCGCCACCGGCGACGACGAGGACAACCTCGTCATCTCGCTGCTGGCCAAGCAGGAGTTCGCCGTGCCACGCGTCGTCGCCCGCGTCAACCATCCGCACAACCAGTGGCTGTTCAACGAAGCGTGGGGCGTCGACGTCTCGGTGTCAACGCCGCACCTCCTGACCGCCCTCGTCGAGGAAGCGGTGTCGGTTGGCTCTCTCGTGCGCCTGCTCCAGTTCCAGGACGCCCGCCTGGTCGAGGTCACGCTCGCCGGCGGCTCACCCGCGGCCGGCAAATCGGTCGCCGAGCTCGGCGTGCCGAGAGACGCCACGATCGTCGCCGTCATCCGCGAGCGCCACGTGATCGTCCCCCGCGGCGAGACGGTGGTCGAGCCAGGCGACGAGGTCCTGGTGTTGGTGACGCCGGAGTCCGAGGACGAGGTGAAGACGCTTCTCGTCGGCGAGCCGCAACCGGCTTAAAGGAGTTCGTAACTCGGATTGAACATCAGCAGCCGGCCCCTGGGCCCGGTGGCGGCGCCGCGCCCGCTGACGACGAGGCGCTTGCCGGGCGAAACACCGGCGATCTTCCTGCGTCCCGTCCACACGACGAGCAACGAACCGCTCCCGTCGGTGATGGTGGCCTCCAACGACGGCGAGCCGGCGCGCGGGACGATGCGCAGAGAGGTGATCTCGCCCACCACCGTTCCCTCGACGCGTGCCGGCAGGTCGACGATGGACACGGCGCCCGGGCGGCTCTCACAGAACTTGCGGAGGCGGTCCGTGTCGAGTTCCGACACCGGCGTGGTGAGATTCTTGAAGAGCTTCTTGAAGGCCACGGTGTTGGTGCGCTCGCGCTACTGCGTGTCCCCGTCGAGCACGTCGTCGTGGTGCATGACCAGCCGCACCGCAGTGCCGTCGTCCGACGACGAGAACTCGACTTCGTCGACGAGGGCGCGGATCAGGGGGATGCCCAGACCCCGCTCGAACTTGAGCCGCTCGGGATCGGTGACTGGCGGGTGCTCGGGAAGGTTGGAGACGTCGAACCCCGTTCCCCGGTCCTCGATGCGGACCTCGAGATGGCTCTCGTCGGCCCAACATTCAACGACTACGCGCTCCTCGGTGGCCAAGGCGTCATGGGCCTCGATGGCGTTCGTGCACGCCTCGGAGACGGCGATCTTCAGGTCGTCCACGCGGTCGTCGGAGAGCTGCGTCTCGCCGGCGGCCATCGCCGACACGACCAAGCGAGCGAGCGCCACATACTCGGCCCCAGCGGGGATCTCGAGCTGGACGGCCCGCTCGGTCATCCAACCTGCTCGGTCACTTCATCTAGGACGCGACGGCGTCGTCGACCGTGTCGTATATCGAGAAGACCTTCGTGAGCCCCGTGATTTCGAAGACCTTGAGGATGCGGCTCTGGGTGCAGACGAGCAGGAGGTCGCCGTCGTGGCTGCGCAGGCGCTTGAGGCCGCCCACGAGCACACCCAGACCGGTGGAGTCGAGGAAGTCGACGCCCTCGAGATCGATGACGATGCGGTGCTTGCCCTCGCTGACGAGCTCGATCAACCGTTCGCGGAACCGCGGTGCGGTGTACACGTCGACCTCGCCGCGCACGGCCAGGACGGTGTAGCCGTCGCGTTCAGAGACGTCGAGACCGAGATCCATCGGAGGGCCTCCTACCCATGGGACTGCACCGAAAACCTAGCAAGGGCGCCCATCGATACCGTGATTCGACCGTGCGACCCGAGCTCGACGATCTGGTGACCGGACTGGCCGGCTGTGACCAACTCGTGCACCTCGAGCGCATCCCTCCCCGCGCCGCGCGCACGGCGGCCACGGCCCGTCCGCTGGCGCCGCCCGTCGCCAGTCTCGTCCCCGAAGGCGGGCTCTGGACGCACCAGGCGGCGGCCATCGACCTGGCCCGCGAGGGGCACTCGGTGGCAGTCGCCACGGGCACGGCGTCGGGCAAGTCACTCAGCTATCAGCTGCCGATCGCCGAAGCCGTGCTCGACAATCCACCCGGAACGGCGTTGCTGGTCTTTCCAACCAAGGCGCTGGCCCAGGACCAACTGCGCGCCCTGGGCGCCATGGAGCTGCCGGCCCTGGTGCCGGTGACCTACGACGGCGACACGCCGTCCAACGAGCGGACGTGGGCCCGCCGCCATGCCAACGTCGTGCTCACCAACCCGGACATGCTGCACGTCGGCATCCTCCCGTACCACGGGCGCTGGTCCATCTTCCTCGCCCACCTTCGCTACGTCGTGCTCGACGAGTTGCACACACTGCGGGGCATCTTCGGCTCTCATGTCGCTCACCTCCTGCGGCGCCTCCGGCGTCTGTGCGCGCACTACGGATCGGATCCCACGTTCATCTTCGGCTCCGCGACCATCGGGAGGCCGGCCGAGCTGGCGTCTGCCCTGTGCGGCCGCTCCGTCGCCGAGGTGAACGACGACGGCTCGCCGCGGGGCGAGCGGCTCTTCGCCCTTTGGAACCCGCCGCTGACCGACGAGCGGGCGGGCACGCGCGCGTCGAGCAACGCCGAGACCGCGGAGGTCCTCACGTCACTTGTCACCGCCGGGTACCGCGGCATCGCCTTCGCTCGCAGCCGCAAAGGCACGGAGCTGATCGCCTCCTATGCCCGCCGGCGGCTGGCACCCGAGCTTTCGTCGATGGTGCGCCCGTACCGGGGCGGTTACCTGGCGGCGGAGCGACGCGAGATCGAAGCCGAGCTGTTCGAGGGACGGCTGGCGGGCGTGGTGGCGACCAGCGCCCTCGAGCTCGGCATCGACGTCGGCACCCTCGACGCCTGCATCCTCAACGGCTTCCCCGGGACCATCGCGTCCATGTGGCAGCAGGCCGGTCGCGCCGGTCGGGCCCGCCAGCGATCGCTGGCCGTGCTCGTCGCCGGCGAGGACCAGCTCGATCAGTGGCTGATGGCGCATCCCACCGAGGTGTTCACGCGGCCGGCCGAGCCGGCCGTCGTCAACCCCACGAATCCGTTCGTGCTGCTGCCGCATGTGACGTGCGCCGCCTACGAGAAGCCGCTCGTGCCCGACGACGAAGCCTTCTGGGCCGATCTCGGCGACGGCGTGTTCGAGGAAGCGGTGCGCCAGCTGGTCGTCGACGGCCGTCTGCGCGTGCGGGGCGGGCACGCCTTCTTCGCCGGGCCGGGCGCGCCGGCGTGGAGCGTGGGTCTGCGGACGGGGTCGTCGGTCGACTACAGCATCGTCGATACCGAGGGCCGGCTGATCGGCACCGTCGACGAGAACCGGGCCTTCTCCTTGGTACATCCCGGCGCTCTCTACCTGCACCAGGGCCAGCAGTATCGGGTGGCGACGCTCGATCTCGACGACCGAGCGGCGATCGTGAAGCCCAGCAATGCCGACGAGTACACGCAGCCCCGCACCGACACCGACATCCGCATCATTTCGACCGACGAGTCGACGACCGTCGGCCGCGCCCGCCTGTTCGTCGGCGCCGTCGAGGTCACGGAGCAGGTCGTGGCCTTCCAGCGCAAGCACCTTTTCACCGGCGAGGTGCTGGGGATCCAGGACCTCGACCTGCCGCCGACGAGGCTGATGACCCGCGCCTTCTGGTACACCGTCGGCGACGACGTGCTGGCGGCCGCCGGGCTAATACCGGCTCGCGTCCCCGGCACCGTGCACGCCGCCGAGCACGCCGGCATCGGGATCCTGCCCCTGTTCACCATCTGCGACCGCTGGGACGTGGGCGGCGTGTCGACCAACTGGCAGCCCCAGACCGGCATGGCGACGATCGTGATCTACGACGGCTACCCAGGTGGCGCCGGCATCGCCGAGCTGGGCTTCGCCGCCGGCCGCCGCCACCTCGAGGCCACCCTCGAAGTGATCTCCACCTGTCCGTGCGAATCGGGGTGCCCGTCGTGCGTGCAGTCGCCGAAGTGCGGCAACTGGAACGAGCCCCTCGACAAGGCAGGGGCCGTGGCCCTCCTGCGGGCCATCCTCAGCCCGTAGCTACAGCTACGAAAGCGCGG
>Ga0209577_10003585_pt1 | contig 14657 bp, 9 predicted proteins | sample GraSoiAngelo_109_FD_185874 | JGI IMG/M metagenome (GOLD analysis project Ga0209577, IMG submission 185874) | Grasslands soil microbial communities from the Angelo Coastal Reserve, California, USA - 14_0903_12_20cm (SPAdes) (version 2) | ecosystem: Environmental > Terrestrial > Soil > Grasslands ...
GCCCGCGGAACACGGCGAGCACATGTTGACGGGCACACGCGCCCTGCAGCCCAGGATGGAGCGAGGGCGCGGCGGTGAGATTATCAACCTGGCCATTCCCGTGGAGGAACTGCGGTTGACGGCGGTGGCTCTTGCCCGCCTGCACACCAGCGCAGTACACCCGGACGAAAAGACACCTCGCACTGGAGCAAAAGAAGCAAAACGCGCGCGCGACCGCGCCGCGCTCATTGCCAGGCACAATCCGGCGCAGGCGGAAGAAGTTCAGCAACTGGCGCAGCAGCTCGCATCGCGCCTGGAAGCACTCCAGCCGGACAGCTACCGGCCAGCGCACGGAGGGTTTAAGTCCAGCCAGCTGCTCTTCCACAGTCACCAGGTATTCGTCGTCGATTTTGATGGCTTTTGCCTGGCGGATGCCGCGTTGGACGTGGGTTACTTCCTGGCCTACCTGCGACCCAGTGGCTTGTGGTATGCACGCCCCGGCATGCGCGCATGGTTTGAGGCGGCGGCAGAAGTCTTCACGACCACCTATAGCCAGGCCATGCGTGAGCTTGGCACGGAACAGGCCGTCATTGAGGGAATCATTGAGCGTTCGCGGCTCTATGAAGCCGCGCTCCTCTTCAAAATCGCCACGCGCCGCGTCAATCGTCTCAATAGTCCAAGGCCGAAAGAGTTGTCGGCCATGCTTCACGAGATAGCCGCCTGTCTATAGGGCAGTTCAGGAGTGTGTAATGTTAGTATTCAAGTTTCTGTTTCGCAACCTGAAAGGATATCGCCTACTGGTCGTGTTGGCGATATTTGTGACCATCTTGCAGGTTGGCAGCGATATCGCTGCCGCGTTTCCGCTGAAATTTATTCCGAGTAAGGTGAGCAATTCGGGGAATGACCCGGCCTGCACCTTTGATTCCCATTTCTCGTTTCTCAATCCGATTCTCGATAAATTTGACATTCCCCTGTTTGACCCGACGCTCGCTCCATTAACTCCAGGAGGACCAAATCAGACACCCCCAATAGCACCGTGTCCCGTTTCACCTTCCGACACGAATCCCCCCCCGCCAATCTACACTCATCATAGTGTCAATGGCGTGATCGTGTTTTCGATATTAGTGCTGATCATCTTCGGCACATTAAGCGCGTTCCTGGCCTACCTGGACCTGTACATCGCGGCCTATATCGCGCAAAACCTGACGGCCAGGCTGCGCAACCAGTTGTTTGAACATTTACAACGATTATCGCTCGACTGGCACGGTAAACAGAAGAAGGGCGATCTTGTGCAGCGCATCACCGGCAACATCGCCGATATTGAGAAACTGGTCACCGATGGCCTGGTAGACCTGCTGGCAGCCGTTTTGACCCTGGCAGGGATTGCGTCGGTCATGCTATTGCTTAGCCCGCCGTATACCCTGATCGCGCTGACCATTGTACCCGCGCTGTTCATGATCACTCTTGGCTATACGAAGAGTATCAAAGCTGCCGCCAAGAAGGCGGCCAGGGCGACGGGCCAGGTTTCGGATGTCGCGACGGAAGATATCAACGCCCTCACCGTCATCAAGGTATTCACGCGCGAGGAGAAGGAAGCCCTGCGCTTTGGCGAGCACGTCGATAAGAATCGCCGGGCAGGCCTGCGCGCGGGCGGCCTGGCGGCGCAATTCGCCCCTATCGTCTCCCTACTGGTAATCGTGGGTACCGCGGCAGTGCTCGGTGTAGGCGGCTTAGTCGCTAATAATAACAACTTCAACCTGGGCTTTATCACCATTCCAGCTTTGAGCGTGGACATTGGCACGCTGATCTTGTTCCTCACCTTCCTCAAGCTGCTTTACCAGCCTATACGCGACCTTTCCAAGCTCGCGACCCTTTTCAGTACCGCGGGGTCTGGCGCGGAACGCATCCAGGAAGTGCTGGACCAGGCCCCTGAAGTGCTGGAGAGCCAGGTCCCCTACAACGGACCTACCAAACTACGCGGCGATATTCGCTTTGAGAACGTCGTCTTCGGCTATAACCGGGAGCAAGCAGTACTGAAAGGGCTCAACCTGCACATTCCTGCCGGGAAGAAGGTTGCCCTCGTAGGTCTTTCTGGTGGCGGTAAAACAACGCTGGTGAAGCTCATCCCACGCTTCTATGAAATCCAGCAAGGAGTGGTGAAGGTTGACGGTGTTGACAACCGCGCCTACCCACTCACCGTCTTACGCCAGAATGTGAGCATGGTGCTACAGGACTCGGTGCTCTTTGAGGGGACGGTTGCTGAAAATATTGCCATCGGCAAACCGGGCGCGCCCCTGTACGAAGTGATCGAGGCGGCGAAAAAGGCCAACATCCACGAAACCATCATCAAAGACCTCGGCGGATACGATGGTGAGATACGCGAGCAGGGCAAGAATCTGTCGGGCGGACAGCGCCAGCGCATGGCCATCGCCCGCGCCATCCTGCGTGATGCGCCCATCCTGATTCTTGATGAGCCTACCGCCGCCCTGGACGTTGAATCTGAGGCCGAGGTGCTGCACGCGCTGGAAAAATTGATTGTTGGCCGCACCGTTATCATGATCTCGCACCGCCTCAGCACGCTCGGCAATGTGGAAGAGATCATCGTCCTCAAGAATGGACAGATCGCCGAGCAGGGAACGTTCCAGGAGTTGAAACGCAGGGGTGGAGTATTCGCAGGACTGCTGAATGAGCAGAACCGCTACAACCTGGAGAAGGCCGCAGAGAAATCTATGGTCCGTTCAGCCTTCGTGCCTTTGGAGGTCTACGACCAGCGTTACGTACAACAGCAGGCACCGGTGCAACCGCCACGTCCACCCGTTATCCCAGCTTCCCCTGTACCTCCTCCGGCAGGGCAAAACTGGCCATTGCCAGTATCACCTGTTGTCCAACCGTCACAACCCGTTTATCCTCAAGGAAGACCGGATGGCAATGGTCGGCAACAGCCACAGCGCGTTGCTGTCCCTGTTGTACCTCAGAGAGCACGTGTGCTGATCGAAATTGATGGCAAGGTGATCGGTGAACGTGCATTGAACAAACCTTTTCTAACCGTCGGGCGACTTTCGTCGAACGATGTGCAGGTGCCTTCCCAACGTGTCTCACGCCTGCACGCCAAGATACACGAGGAGAACGGCTCATGGGTAATCGAGGACGCGGAAAGTCTAAACGGACTGATCTATCGCGGCCAGCGCGTCGACCGGCTGGTGCTCAACAACGGTGATCGCATTCACGTCTCCCCCACTGCCCTGTTGCAGTTTGTAACATCATAGGTGAACAAGGAGCTGTGATCAGTACCAGGGTCCCGGAGTCCGGGACCCTGGTATCTTATTTTGAGGGCTTTTTGTTAGATTGATGGGGATTTAACGCCCACAAGATGTTGATGGGCTTTTTGTCAGGTTGATGGGGATTTGACGCCCGCAAGGGGCATCACTACATCTCTCTGGCCCATCCTTTACAAGGGTAGGTTTTTTGTGTGACCTCGCTTTACAAGCCGATGGAAAAGTCTATGAGTCGACTCTTCTCTTTTGGCTTCCCTGGGGGCTTCGCAAGGAAATGCTCCAAAAAACCTACCCTTGTAAACTGGCCCATCCCCCTACCCAGCCAGAAGACGCTCATAACGAAAGCGGCACCTGGTATGCACACATACCAGGTGTCTCTGTAACAGCTTCCCCTTTAGAAGCTTCATTGTCCATTAGGATTATACCTGACAATTCTCAGGACAGGTCTCCCCCCAATAACAATCGGCAGGTACACAGTCTGCGTATCTGGATCGACGGCGAGGGTGTGTGTCCCTTTCCCAACGATTTCATCGCCGAGTTTGCGAAATTTATTCGGTGTTATATCAAAGATGGAAATGCCCGCATTACAGGCCACAAACAGCACATCTATATTTGATTTGGGATCTGGATCTTTATCTATCCTGACGATATCAGGTCCGCCCTGCAACCTCGTTTGCTTGGGATCAGTCGGGATCACCTTCATAGCCGCAGGATCGCCAAGATCAACTCTCACCAGATTCTCGAAGAGGTTGCGACCAGAATTGCTGGAAGCAGCATCGGTGCAGGCAATGTACCCGGTATGCTGCGAGGCATCGATTGCGAAACCGTGGGGGGTACTACACGTGACCGGCAGATCTATCTCGTTGACAATTTGCAAATTCGCCGCATTGATCTGGAACAATTCTCCTGTACCGGCAGGCGGCAGGAAAAATGGATCCATATTATTAGCATCCGGCAGGACCTGGGAAGTCACGTAGATGAATCCATTGTAGTATTGGGCGTGCCCTACGTCATGGCCAAATTTAGGGATGAATTTTCCAGCATGGCCCAGCCTCGTATCCGCGATCAGCGGCAGCATATCTGCAGGACGAACATTCTCCCCGGGTAGGAGATCTATGTTGCCTAAATTGATATACGGCGGCATCATCAGCATATCATGGACGGCGTCTATCACCGCGATGTTCTCATTATTCCTATCCGTGTTATTATCCCCTTTTGGATTATCTGGAGTGATCGGATTAACCGCAGTGCCTGGGTCGGAGACAAACAATTTTCCCGCATCCGGGTCATAAACCATAGCATCTGGACTTTCGTTGTCCTGGAGCTGAATCATGGAGGTAACCTTGAGGGTATGAGGATCGATGACAGCGATATAGTTATCTTGCGCATCGGCAGCAAAGACTTTATCCAGGCCGTGTGAGGGATCGTTTACGTATATCATACCCGCAACCTGGGGAACAGCGATACGCCCGACGATCTTGTTCAACTGCGTATTAAAAACAATAATATGCCCATCAAATGGCGCATCAAGCTTAGGATCAAAGCCGGGCACAAAGTCGGGAGTTGGCCCGGTATGGGCAACAAACAGCAGGTTGAGATCTTTATCATAGGCCTGGAAGTCAAATCCATCAAAATCTTCCTGCACACCAGGGGCCAGGGCCCTTGGGTCAGTACCTTTAGCCAGTGATTGTTCCTCTGTACGAGAAGGCGACCCATCGGGCAGTAAAGGCATGCCACTGGGCAGCGGAACATCCTGGAGGAGTATGAGCCGGTGAGGCGGTGGAGGGACAACGAATTGATGAACGATCTGGAAAAGCAAGTATCCCAGTAAGCCGAAACAGACTATGGCAGTTATCAGGGTAAAGCCTCTCCTGATACCGGAACGTTTCGCTTGTGGTGGGTCCTGCGTTTGTACGGCCATAGGTCTATCCTCCGTTATACCTTTAAGTAAGTTCAATTCGGTTTATTTTAGTATTGAGCAACGAGTGTCACTATGATCTGATTCATCAATACACAGTGAACTTTTACCAGGCGTGCAGAAATGATTGACGCCGCCCATTATAGCAGACTTAATCAATCAATCCAAGAGGATAGACGCGAGAAGATGCAGGAAATGGAGACTGTATCTACGTTGCACCCACAAATGAGTTGCGCTATGTCGCGATGTAGAGCCAGAGAATAAAAGAGAGAGGCATCCCAATCATGGTGGACCTCCCTCTTTTACAAGCTGCTTGAGAAACTCAGTGTTTTCTCAGTTAAATATGTTTGTGCTCTCCAAGTCGGCGACGCACGACCAGGAAGGCACAGCAGGCGACGGCTGCCAGGGCTAATGGGGCAAATACCCAGAATTTCCAGCTGAGACCTTTGTGAACCTCTTCTGTCTCGTCCATGATGCCCAATTTCTTCTCGATATCTGCTACTGTTTTTGCCATGTGAAATAGATCCTTTCCAAATGGTGACGAAGCACCGTGTCTATGTGTTACTGCTCAGAATGCTACTGACTCGAAGAAGGAGTAGCACTTTCATTATAAGAGGGTCTCTCAATCAATCTATCGAACTGTGTATATGCTGGCGGTACAGGTCGTGGATGGAACGCATTACCCTGGCTAAGGATTCGTCCATCGGATTTGAGGTATCAATGACGCATCCATGATCTTCAAACTCTTCAAAACGCTCTTTCCAGCGCTCCCATTCTTCCCACGAGGTGATCTGGAAATTGGAGACCTGCCCTTTGCGGCCTTCCAGGCGGCGTTTCTGCACATCTGGTGGGCATTGGCAGTGCACCACCAGCATAGGTGTATGGAATTCCTGCGCTATTTCCCGGCAATGTTCATAAGTTCTGCGATAGGTGAGGGGTGTATCTACGACGACACTGAAGCCAAGACGCAGTTGCTCGCGCGCTAATGCAAACATGAGCTCATAGGAAAAATGTCCAACCTCGGGTACATTACCAAAGTGATCCACGGCCACCTGGCGTATGATGTCTCTGTCAATAAGCGGCGCGTGCAATGATGTCGCGAGTAGCCGCGCGATAGTGCTTTTACCGGTACCGGGATACCCACGCATTACAATAAATGTACGCTTATCAGGCACTGTTGCATTCTCTCTTTTGCTGCATTGAAAAAGATTTCAGCCGTCTTACACTTATTATAAGGATACGAAACACATAATGCATGTGTTACTTCATCCTCGTTTGTAGCGAATAAAGAAGCTTTCAGCTTCGGTTCAGACAGTGGCATAAACGTTTCAGTTACCGCTGTTACTTTAGTATAGTCACTTTTGCTGGGGTTGTCTAGCCGACTGGAACTTTTGTATAGGTAAGCACATATATGAAATATTCCCACATTATCTCTATCATCAGAATATTCTAGCGGTTCTGCATGATAAGAGGTTGCGACATTTGCATGTAACAACAGATACAGAGCAATGAGCCAGGGCGACCGCAAGGGTGCGCCCGTACAATATATGAATATGCCTTTTGCCTGATCTGCTCGTATATTGTACGGGCGCACCCTTGCGGTCGCCCTGGAAGATAATAGCTTTGGGCAAGCTTGACGCTTAACCTTGAGCGCGTTATCATCGTATTGAGAAATTACGCTTTTCACAAAGGTTGAATCGAATTATGATGAAGCGGCTGCGAGGGCGAAACCTGGCACATCCAGGCTGCCTTGTAGGAATAACGGTAGGCTTGACACTGGGAATCATCCTTGCGGGTATCCTGGCTGTACAGAATGTAGCTCTAAATACGGTTTTGCTGATCTGGCTTGGACTGACGCTGGGGCTGGGCGCGATCGGCTGGATTGTTGGTAATCGCCTGACCTCGCGGTTTCCCGCGGTTGATGAATCGGCTTCCACAAGGGAACATGTGGGCGAATCCTGAATAGTGTCTTATTTTTCTGGCGACTTTCTGGTATACTATTAAAAAAGATGGTTAGTCTTTTTGCACACTGTATGCATGGCGAGAAAACATGCAGCGTGCTTCTCCACATAGATGAGTAAGGGAGCAGCGCAGCTCCTGGGCGATGATGCGCGTTTTTTGTAAGGCCGTATCGCCGTGGAATCTCCAGCATTGTTGACCACTAGATACGGGTTTCCCCTACTGTTTGTTCGTGAACTGTCATCCTGCACGAACAGGGAGAACACCTGATGTATGAGAACGAGTTTCGTCGACCTGTCTCTGTAGATACTGCTCCGCGTGGCAGCAAATGTGAGTGGTGTGGCAAACCTGCCGTGGCGCAGCTGACTGCTATTGGCGGAGATGCCCACAATGAGGGTGGACTTTTCTGCAGTTCCTGCGGTGAGGACTTTAAGCGCGCCGTTGCGAACACCCTGCTGCGTGCCGCTAATACGAGCCGCCAGGCCAGCTAATACGAAAAAACCAGCTTCCAGGGCGACTCTCGCGGCCGCCCTGGTGGTGTATGCGCTAGGTGAACCGTTTCATATATGTATTGATATCGAACGGCTTTGTCTGCTGCGCAAGTTGGTGGGCTGCCGCGTCCATCGTCTGTCGCTCCTCCTGGTAGAAGAGGCCGACAAAAGGCTTCTCTGTTTCCATCGAGAGTTCCATCGCCTTAAAGCGGTTACGCGTGTCGTGATCGGCAGGGATCGGTGTGACCGTGGTCTTCCACACGTCCATGGTGTTATAGAAGGTCGGGCATGGGCTGAGCACATGAATAAAGGAGAACCCTTTGTGCTTGATGCCCTGTTCGACGAGCGCGGCCAGTTCTTTGGGCTTGGATGAGAAACCACGCGCTACAAAGCTGACGTTGAGTGAAAGCGCGGTGGCGATGGGGTTGAACTGTGAGGCCAGCAGGCCGTAAGGAGTGGACTTCGTCGTGTGGCCGGTTGGCGAGGTTGGCGAGGTCTGCCCTTTGGTCAAGCCGTAGGTTTCGTTGTCCATGGCTACCACAGTAATATCGATATTGCGCAAAGCGGCATGGATGAGGTGCCCGGCGCCGATGCTAAACAGATCTCCGTCACCGCCGACCGCGACCACGGTCAGGTCGGGACGCGCCATTTTCAGCCCCTGCGCCACGGGCAAAGCCCGCCCATGCAGGCTGTGGAAACCGAATGTTTGCACAAAGTGCGGCAAACGGCTCGAACAGCCGATACCCGACACCACTACCGTCTGGTCGGGGGCGAGTTTCATGCCCGCCATGCTGTTGTAGATGGCATTTAATACACCGAAGTCTCCGCACCCGGGACACCAGGTTGGCTTTACCTCGCTTTTATAGTCCTTTGGCGTAAGAGTCATTACTTGAGACACGATTAGCTAACCTCCTCAATTGCCCGCAGAATTTCACCTGCAGTAAACGGAATACCGCCAAACTTGTTGACCCGGATGGCCTGCAGGCCATATTTCGCGCCTAATAGATTGGCTAACTGACCAGAATAGTTACACTCTGGGATGATGACGGTTTGCACGGAGCGGATAAACTCGCGTATCGCGCGATCAGGCAGCGGCGAGAGAATCTTGGGATGCAGCGACGCTACTCTATAGCCCTTTGCGCGCGCGCTGTCAACCGCCTCCTGGATAGCGCCTTCGGTTGAACCCCAGCCGATAATGCCAATCGTGGCATCTTCATCGCCGTAGCGCTGCGGCTTTGGCAGTTCTTCCGCGGCTGTTGCCAGCTTGCGGAAGCGTTTCTCCATCATAGCGGTGTGATCTTCCGGTTCGTAGTTTGGGTGGCCGTAGATGTCGTGTTCCAGTCCGGTCGCGACATAGGTCATAGCGCCTGCGCCCGGCGTGGTCGTGGGCGAGACGCCGCTGGCGGTGTAGGCGTAGCGCGCAAAGACATGCTCTTCTTCGCTCAGCGCGTGACCGTTGCTCGCCGCGCTAGCGTGACCGTTTACTCCATTCTGGCCAAACTTGATGCGCTCCTCAATCTCTAACGGCCGGAAGGCGCTGTGATCAACGCTCTCAACACGGGCGGTCAGGGATTGGTCGGTGAGGAAGATCACCGGCATCTGGTAGCGCTCGGCCATATTGAAGGCCAGCACCATCAGGGAATAGCAATCCGCAACGTTGGCAGGGGCGACAACCATACGGGGAGTGTCGCCGTGACTCATACTCAACGCGAAACTCAGGTCGGACTGCTCCATCTTGGTAGGCATGCCCGTGCTGGGGCCGGCGCGCTGCGCATCGACGATCACCGCAGGTATCTCCGCCATCGATGCAAAGCCGAGGGCCTCGCTCATCAGCGAGAAGCCCGGGCCGGAGGTGGCTGTCATGGAGCGCGCGCCGCCAAATGAAGCGCCAAGCACCGAGGTGATGGCGGCTATCTCGTCTTCTGCCTGCAAGAAGGTACCGCCAACCTGCGGCAGTTCTTTTGCCAGGCCCTCCATAATGTCACTGGCCGGGGTGATGGGGTAGCCCGCGAAGAAGCCGACGTGGGAGGCCAATGCTCCTGCGACAACCGCCTGGTTGCCGTTCAATATCACGCGATCGGCCTTCTCGACGGCGCCTAAGCGGTGCGGGTCGCGCTTGGTTAGCTGCTCGGTGACGTACTTTTTCGCGACCTCCAGGGCCAGCATATTCTTTTCCATCAGGATGGGATTGGATTTGCGTGATTTGGAGAGTTTGGACTCGACCACCTGGGCGATGGCTTCGACGGGGGGTCCAAATAATCCAGAAATCGCGCCCAGCATGACCATATTCTTGGTCTGGAAAAGCTGTACTTCTTTGCGGGCGAGGTCGTTGAATGGGATGGGATAGGTGATAAAATCGCCAGCGTCGGGCGTAAAATCGGAGGGATCATAGATCAGCACGCCGCCATGGCGTCGCAGATCGCTGACGTTGCGATCAAAGGCTTCTTTGTTCAAGCAGATCAGCACGTCGGCGAAGTCACCCATAGACTTGACAGGTTTATCACTTATACGCACTTGAAACATACACGGGCCGCCGAGAATTTCGGCGGGAAAGGTGCGGAAGGTATACACATGATACCCCCAGCGCGCGGCAGCCAGGGCAAGGATATCACCACCAGAGATGGTTCCCTCGCCCGATTCGCCGCCAATACGAATGGTTACTTCATTCTCCATCGAATGCCCCCTGGGAAAAATTTGTGACCGCGCCCTATGCTCGACATGTGGCGCGGCCCTTGTGTAGCAGGTCTTGCTTTCACTTCAAACACCTGTAAAAATCTTACCGGTCTCGCCGGAATAGATATGTCGGGAGTCGTCACTCTTCTATCATTGCTAGGCAGCAGGGAAACTGTGTAGGGATACGCATGACTGCGCCCGTAGGTATAACCGCTCATGAATGTGATCGTGTCGCTTCTGCTCCTGTGCTCCCTCGATGTCATGGTCTGTTCCAGCATAATAAAGAAGGACCAATGCCATCGCAATATCACCTGTCATTATATCATACTTCGCGGGTTACTATGCATGTGTATGCACGAATTTTTCAGCTAATTGGGAAAATCCCCTCTTCCCAAGTAAAAAGAGGTATGATACAATACGTTCCGCGAGGGCCCATAGCTCAGTGGTTAGAGCAGTCGGCTCATAAAGCGCGCCCATGTGTCTTTACATACCATGCCTACGGAGGTAGGCGACACTGAGGTTAACGTGTCTAAAGCAGGGTCTTACCTGGATGGGAAACCTGAACGGGACAATAGCATGACCTGCAAAAGTCTGGCCAAGCGGCCAGGCAGCTACGCTGTATATGGTTAAGGCTGAATTGCTTGAATCCCAGTCCGCGCAGTGTGGAGTTAGCAAGCGGGGTTATGAGGTTTGCTAAAGACCTCCTCCATTGCAGAGAGGACGAACGGGGAACCTACGTACAGACGTGGTGTGTAAGGGAACTTGGGGATCGCCTAAACGTCGAGAGACGCATGGCGACGGAGTGTCCATAGTACTCAAACGATCGGGGCAATGCCCGGTACACGGGGAAGGGACACAGGGGAGGCGGATAGCTTGTACCAGTGATGTACCACAAGATACAAAGTACTGGGAAGATGAACCGCATCCCTGGAGAGCCGTGTGCGCTGAAAGGTGCATGCACGGTTCGGAGAGGGGTAATTGGTAGCATGCTGGTTATCTACTCTACCTGATTGGTCGCTGGTTCGATCCCAGCTGGGCCCACTTATAACTCGTAGTTCTTCGCCCAACGTACATTCTTTTCTTGCCTGTTCTTCGATGGTTCCAGCCGAAGATGCGCCCTGGTTGTGCCTACATCTTCAACTGGAACCGAAGGACAGGTTCCAGCCTCAATTCTCCTTTTCTCAGTTTCATCTCAACATTTTCACAAAATCAATTCATATTCGGCAGAGTGCAATGCGTCTTTAAGAAGGCATAAGAGCCTCCAAAAGATGAGCTGAGACGCGATTGGGAGAGCGGATGAGAAAAAGTGCTAGCGCCGCTTAATCTCCGAGAAGTTGTGCAATGGTTTCACTCAACTCCTGGGGTGGAACGTGGTCGAACAGGTCGCGTCCTTTCGGATTATATCCCTCTTTCGCGAAGCCGGGACGAAAAGTGCGCTGCTCATTGCGGCCCCGGCCAAGGATGGTGCTGTGCGCGCGGTAGCCATAAAAGCCGGGATTGGTCGCCCCGAACAGGGCAACGATGCGCAGATTGTTCCGGAGCGACGCGGCGCAAGGAACTTCTTGCGCGATCTTTTTCTTCGCCGCGGCCAGGTGCATAACGCCGGTATCGCCGGTCACGAAGAGGTCGGTCTGGTCAAGCAGCGCGGCAGTTTCCAGCAGGGTCATGCGAGGCTGCGCGGGAAGGCAGCACACCCGTTGGGGGTCACGCGCGGCTAACGCCTGGAAAAGGCGCGACGAGGCTGTTTCATCGCTGTAACTGGGAAGGATACATACAAACAGGCCAGGGCGCAGCAGTTCGGCCAGCGCGCATGCGAGCAGCGCTGTTGGCGGGCGAGTGGCAGGCGAGGCGCTGTCTGGCGCGACGACCAGCACCTTGCAACCTGTATACGCGGAGTTCTCCTGCAAGGTGTACAGCGTCCTGCTGGCGCGCAGCAGGTGTTTATGGTCAAGATAGAGAGTGACATCGTCGGGAAGGAGCGTTTCAGGAGTTGCGCGGCCAAAGTAGCGGTTAACCATAGCTCGCACGAGGACGCGCAGTGGTTTATCGATGCGCGCTCCGGCGATGAAGAGGTCATAGGCGAGAGCGAGGATATTCGGGTAGATAATGCGCGCGCCAAGCCTGTAGAAGAGCGCGGGGGCGACGATGCCGGGGAAAATGACTTCGTATCTCCTGCCACGTAAGTAGCGCATCAATGCTGCTGCCTTTACTTCTAGCCGAAACAGCTTGAGCCAGCTTACAGGCTGGGGCGAGGGATAAAACGTGAGCGGCGTCTGGATGATGCGATTGATACGCGGGTCGTAACGGAAGATGTCGGTTTGCAGCGCGTTGCAAAGGATGTCGATAGCGCCGTAAGCGCCAGCATCGTTCTCGATGATCTGCTCGACGGCGCTCAAGCCAATCGCGACAGCGTCGCCGATGCCTTTATCAATGGTGACCAGGTAGCGTGGGGTATCAGGGCCATCATTGGTGTAAGAGGGGAACACGGCAAAGGATTCTCCAACGTAATCAGGGATGCCCAGCACCCTCCGCATATCCACGTCCAGGCGTGTTGAGAGACTCATGGTTCAGAAGCCTTCTGAGGAAACGAGCAAAGGAACAACCAATCGCGGTAACGTGATTGCATTTGTATTACGTAGCATACGCCTGGAGGGGTACAACATCTTGACAAAGTGTCTTTCTGCGGGCATACTTGTAATGGAAGCGGTACCGTTATCGCTTCCGCCCTAGCTTGTCCTCCAGGGTAAGCCATTTGCTTTCGTGACTGATTCCTGCGGTCCCGTTGATCACAGTATGGCGCTACTATTCACATCTTTCTAAGGAGGAAAGACTATGAATGCCCATCCAGTCACTCATCCAGGCCGTCGCCTTTCTATCGTCTCTCTCGCGAGTGTTGCCACGGTTCTCGTGGTTGCCGGGGCCCTGGCCCTGACACTTGCCCCTCCACTAGCCAAAGCCCAAAGCGGCTCAGCTTTCGTGCGCGTCAACCAGGTGGGGTACACTGCCACCGCATCGAAGCGGGCGTACCTCATGACCTCAGGTATTGAGACCGGCGCGACATTCAGCGTAAAGAATACAGGCGGAACCACGGTCTACTCGGCCCCCATTGGGGCGAAACTTGGCACGTGGAGTACCGCCTATCCCGATGTCTACGCGCTGGATTTCGGCGCGGTGACCGCGCCTGGCACCTACACAATCGTGGTGAGCGGTCCAATTACAGCTTCCTCACCAGGCTTTCCCATCGACACCGCTACCAACGTGTACTCGGGGGCATTGTCCAACGCGCTCTCCTTCTACCAGAATGAACGCGATGGCGCCAATTATATCCCCTCGGCATTACGTACTGCGCCAGGGCACCTCAATGATGCGAGTGCGATGACCTACCTCACCCCCAATATGAACAGCAGTGGTCGTTTTTCTGGTGATCTCACCCCGCTCGGCATCAGGATCGATGCATCGGGTGGCTGGTGGGACGCTGGCGATTATTTGAAGTTCGTCGAGACTATTAGCTATACAGTTGATATGCAGCAACTTGGCGTGCGTGATTTCCCCAATCAGATGGGGGCTGGCTCAGCCAAAGCGAACTTCACTGCTGAGGCGAAGTTTGGTCTCGATTGGCTTCAGCACATGTGGAATGACACTACCCAGACTCTCTACTACCAGGTGGGCATTGGAACGGGGAACTCCAAGACTATCGGAGATCACGATATCTGGCGTTTGCCGCAGGTAGATGATACGTATGGCGGAAGCAACTCGCTGTACCGCTACATCCGCAACCGCCCCGTATTTCGCGCTGCTCCCGCTGGATCCCTGATCAGCCCCAACCTTGCCGGACGGCTGGCGGCCGACTTCGCGTTGTGCTTCCAGATCTTCAAGTCCAGCAACTCGGCCTACGCGAACCAGTGTCTCCTCTCAGCGGAGCACATCTTTGCGCTGGCAAACACCAACCCCAGTGGCAATCTGCTCACCGTCGCCCCTTACAGCTTTTATCCCGAGACGGAGTGGCGGGACGACCTGGAGGTTGGTGCGACAGAGCTGTACTTCGCCCTGGCGAGCGGCAACCTCCCTGCGGGTTTACCACACACCGACCCGCTATTCTATCTCCAATCCGCTGCACATTGGGCCCACGCCTACATTACCGGACCGAACGACGCGGCTGACACCTTGAACCTCTATGATGTGAGCGGGGCCGCCCATTACGAGCTCTATCATGCGCTCGCACAGGCAGGGAATCCAGCCGGGCTTGAAGTGACACAGGCGGCTTTGCTCTCCGATCTGAAGAAGCAGCTCGACAAGGCGGTCGCGCAAGCTGGGACCGACCCTTTCGGATTTGGATTTACCTGGGCGGCCTTCGATACGACG
>Ga0209577_10003586_pt1 | contig 14649 bp, 14 predicted proteins | sample GraSoiAngelo_109_FD_185874 | JGI IMG/M metagenome (GOLD analysis project Ga0209577, IMG submission 185874) | Grasslands soil microbial communities from the Angelo Coastal Reserve, California, USA - 14_0903_12_20cm (SPAdes) (version 2) | ecosystem: Environmental > Terrestrial > Soil > Grasslands...
TTAGAGTCAGCCTGGAAAACCTTAAACCGGAAAAATCCTCAAGGTCAGGAAGGGTGGCTTGCCCCCGCCAATCTTGAAGGTCACACAGTTAAATAAACAACGATTGTTGGCGGCTATCAAAGGGCGAAGCGGGGGCAAAGCCGCCCTTCCCGACCTTGAGGTAATCTGAGCATTGAGTTTCATCTGACACATCAGGCTATGGAGATCGATTTATGAAAACTGTTACTACCTTAGCCGTATTAATCCTGATTCTTACTTCCTTTTCAATTGCACAAGAACCCCAGCACAAGCTCGTTCAGTTCCAGATGGCGATCATGAAAAAGGGGCCAGCATTGGTCAGCACCAAAGAGCAGGAACGAAATCAAATTCTTCAACAACACCTCGCGAATGTTTTGTCGCTGCTCGATTCCGGCAAAGCGGTTATCGTGGGGCCGTTCCGTGACGATACGAATGTCGCCGGGATTTTTATCCTGCGAGCTTCCGCGACCGCAGAAGCGAAGACTTGGGTCGAGGCCGATCCTGCAGTAAGAGCGGGCTTAATGGTTCCCGAAATGCATCCCTGGTGGTCGGAAGATATTTTCCAGAAAGCAAATTCACCGCTGAAATTGAATACCGTCTATTTCGCTTTTTTGAAGAAAGGGCCGAATCGAAAAGAGGGCGACGATAAGAATCCTGAGATTCAGGAGCTGCAAAAAGCACACATCGCGAATATTCAGCGGCTCGCTGCAATGAAGAAGCTACTCGTGGCTGGACCGTTTGGTGATAACGGCGATTTGAGAGGCATTTTCGTTTTGCGCGTTGCGTCGTTGAAGGAAGCGCAAGACCTCTGCGCCACCGATCCGATGGTCAAGAGTGGAAGACTTCTCGTTGAGTTGCACCCGTGGCAAGTGCCTGAAGGCGTGCTGCCGTAGACAAGAACTTTCATCTCCCAACCATGCATGTAATCACCCGGAAACGTCTTAATGAATTCTTATATCGGAGCGGTGCTGACGCACGAAGAATACGATGAATCAAAATGGAGAGAATGATCGTGCAGAACCTTGATGTTAAGAGGGCCGCGAATGCCTGGTCGTCGCTGTCGGGAGCAGTATTTGTTCCGCACACAGAAGCTGACTACAAGCGCATCGTGGCTCTGCTGGATCGTCTGATTGATGAGGTAGGCGAAGACGAAAATCATCAACTGGCTTCGATGATGGAAGTGCTGAGTGTCTTGGTTGAAAGGTACGAAACCGAGCATGTGCCGGAGTTGGCAAGTTAGGATTCTCACTAAGAAGGATGCCGGAGTTGATCGCGAGATTAGAGAACGGCAGTTCGCAAGCTAAATACCATCAGAAAAAGCTTAGCCGACGCCTGAACTAGGGAAAGGCTGAGCGCGAATGATATTTTAAGCGCAGATGCATCTGCTCGCGACTTCGACACTGGCGTGGATTGGCTTCTGTCTTTTCATCCTCGCGATGCTGGCTATCGATCTTGGCGTCTTTAACCGCCGACCTCACGAAATTACTTTCAAGAACGCAGCCACTTGGAGCGTCATCTGGATTGCGCTGGCGCTGATCTTTGCCGCGCTGCTCTTCCATCCTTTGGGTTGGGAATTGTTTGGCCCGGAGCGGCACCGCAAGGGGCTCGAGTTTCTCACCGGCTATCTGATCGAGTTGGCGCTTTCGATCGATAATCTATTCGTCTTTCTGCTGATCTTCTCGTACTTCAAAGTTCCTTCGAAATATCAGCATCGCGTTCTTTATTGGGGCGTGCTCGGCGCGTTGGTCATGCGGATAACGATGATCTTTCTGGGCACCGAATTGATTCAACGCTTTCATTGGATCATCTATTTTTTCGGCGTGTTCCTGGTTTACACGGCGGTGCGCATGTTTCGCGAAGAAGAGGTATCGATCGAACCGGAAGAAAATGTCATCGTTCGTTTTGTCACGCGATATGTTCCTATTACTCGACAGTACGACCGCCGCAAATTCTTCACCATGGTAGATGGAAAGCGTGTTGGTACTTTGTTACTCCTGGTCTTAATCGTTGTCGAAGTCACCGACCTGGTCTTTGCCGTGGATTCAATTCCGGCAATCTTTGGGATTACTACCGATCGCTTCATCGTTTACACATCAAACGTCTTCGCCATCCTCGGCTTGCGCACATTTTATTTTATGCTCGCCAGCGTGGTTGAAAAATTTCACTATCTCAAATTCGGCTTGAGCATCGTGCTGGGCTTTATTGGGGTCAAGATGCTCTTGCCGTTGATAACGAAGGTGTTGGCGGCCGGACTTCATTCGTTGGGATACGATGCGTTTGCGACCAGCGTTCAGAGGTTTAGAGATATTCCGATCGGCATTGCGCTCGGAATTGTCGCTGCGGTATTGCTGGCGTCGGTGGCGGTGTCGCTGATCTGGCCGAGACAGAAACCCGACCATTAGGGAGGGTGCCGGAAGAGTCAAAGGGCCACGGAGGCACCCGCGCTAACGCTTGGGTTTCTGCCCCTAAACACGGCATCGCCCCGTGGGCTTTTCCCTACGGGGCGACGGAGCGCGCGCCGGAAAGCTCCGGCAGCATTTTTCGGAAACGGTGTCTTAAGTCACCTGGGCTGTAGAAAGTCTCGGTGTTGACTCTTCGCTCGCCGTGAACCAAGTATTAGGAACCGTCGAGTACAGCCTTCCTTTTTCATCTTGGTAAGTGAGTAAAGTCTAGCGCCGGAACCTAACCTTGGTCAAGTAGCATCTTGACCGCACTTGATGCGTACAGGGTCTTCGGATAACTTTTCTTACATTGCTATGGATATCACAATCAAAACGCCCAACAATTTCAATTTTCGCCGCACGGTGCTGAGTCATGGCTGGTGTGCGCTGCCGCCATTTTACTTCGACAAAAAGCGTTGGACACTATTCCGCGTGCTCGGTTCCGACAAACCGGTCACGGCAAAGATCTCGGCGCGGAACGGCGCGATTAAAGTTACGCTTTCGCGCCGGCTCGGGCAGGAGGCAGCTCAAAAAATCGCGCGCGAGGTGCGTCACATGTTCCGCCTGGACGACGATCTTAGCGAATTCTATCAAGCGGTGGAGGCTGAACCGGAATTTGTCTGGATCTCAAACGAAGGCGCCGGACGTCTCCTGCGCTCGCCCACTGTGTTCGAAGATCTCGTCAAGATGATTTGCACGACCAACTGTTCATGGGCATTGACCGAAAAGATGGTGAATGGACTGGTAAATGAATTGGGCAGTCAATCGGATGATGGGCGAAAGTCGTTTCCTTCCGCCGAAGTAATGGCCCAGGAGTCAGTGAAGTTTTTCAAGGACAAGATCCGCGCCGGGTATCGCGCGTCCTACCTCCAGGAACTATCGCAGCGGGTCGCCTCGGGGTCGTTGAATGTTGAAGATTGGCTCACCACCGATCTGACTGTGAAGGAGCTCCTGAAGGAAATGAAGCGCGTAAAAGGTGTAGGCAATTATTCCGCCGAGAATCTTTTGAAGTTGCTCGGACGTTACGATGGTCTGGCGCTGGATTCATGGACGCGCGCACAGTTCGCACGCGCTCGAAACAATGGCCGGTCCGCCAGCGATAAGAAGATCGCTCGTTTCTATTCGCGCTTCAATTCCTGGCAGGGCCTTGCGCTATGGTGCGACCTGACCCGCCGTTGGCTCGATCCCGAAAATATCGCCAAGTGGTAAAAGATTTATCCAACCTTTTGGACCTCTTCACAACTTCCTAACACAAAATTAACACGATTAGGCGATCTGGCTATTTTGCAACGCAACCTTTCATCGTGCGTGATCACTAACGAAGTAGGAAACAAATGAGAATCGAATGGCCCGATGGTTGAAGCGAGGGCGAATCGGTTCATAACAAAAGGGAGGAAATCGTTATGAAAGCTTTCATGAAGACGACATTCGCGACGTTACTGGTTTGCGCGCTGTTCTCGATCGGCGCATATGCCGGCGACAAGGGCAAAACCGAAAAGAAGATGGTGACACTCACGGACGATATAATGGTGAATGGCACGCTCGTTAAAGCCGGCGATTACGAAATCAAGTTCGACGAAACCGCCGGCACACTGAGTATTCTCAGAAACGGCAAGGTCAAGGCAACCGCTCCGGCGCATTTAGAGCAGCGTACTGATAAGGCAAAGAATACGTCGCTCAGAACAGTGGAGAAGGACAACCTGGCCCAACTGCTGGGAGTCACCTTCGGAGGATGGAACCAGGACGTGATACTCGGCACAAGTAGCGCAGGTGTCGCGGGCAGCCAGCAGTAATTGGCGGCTCTTAAACTGCTCTGCATTATAAACAAAACGCGCTCCGGGATAAGAAGTTCCGGAGCGCGTTTTCATTTCCGTAACATAGACTTCAGTCTGTTCGTCTATGTTCCTTGCACGCAGAGCCGGTCGACCCCGCGAAATGGTCCCGAACTCCACCAACGCGGCGCGGGCTCCGCGAGGGCGAGGCGCGGCCATCGTCGCGTGATCGCCGATAACATCACTTCGCTTTCCATGCGCGCCAGCGAGGCGCCCAGACAATAGTGCGGCCCCGAAGCGAACGATAACGAAGCGCCTTCGTCGCGTCGAATATCAAACCTGTCAGGCTGAGAAAAATTAGCCGGATCGCGATTCCCTGCTGCCAGCAAAATGAGTGTCGGTGTGAAGGCAGCGAAGGAGACACCGGCGATCTCTACATCCATCACGGGCACGCGCGCCACGTACTGAGTCGGTGTCTCGAAGCGCAGAAACTCATCGATGGCGCCCGGTACGAGCGACGAATCGGCGACAATCGCGGCGTATTGTTCGGGATGTCTCAGCAAGCTGAGCAACCCGTTACAGAAAAGATCGCGAGTCGTGCGATGGCCCGCGGAGTAAAGGGTGACTACCAATGAAAGCAGTTCTTCGCGACTCAGCCGTTCATGGCCGTCTGTGACCTCGACCATAGCGGTAAGAAGATCGTTACCAGGCTGCCGACGACGCCCTTCAAGCAACTCGGCAGCGTAGGCGGCGAAGTCTCGCGACGCGTCAAGCGCGCGGTCGATCTTTCCTTCCGGGATCTCGACACCCAGCAACGGCGTCACCGCCTCAGTCCATTCGGTCAGCCGGTCGCGATCCGCCAGCGGAACACCCAACATCTCTGAGACGACCAGCGAAGGAAGAGGATGCGCAAAACTGGCCCTCACGTCGATAATCCCATTGCCGGTGCGCCCCTCCTCGGCAGCCTCAAGCAGCTCCTCGGCTTTGCTCTCAACAAAGGGACGCAAGTCACGCACACGCGCCGGGGTGAATGCGCGCTGCACCAAGCCGCGCACGCGCGTGTGATCCTGGCCGTCGAGAAAGTTGATACGATGGGAAAGTTCATCGCGCGCGGGGCCGCTCGGAAGAAGTTGACGAAACCGTTCCGCAATTGGTCCGGACCGGAAGCTGCTATCGCGCAACACCCCATCTGCCGTGGCATAACCGATGATACAGGTGATGCCTGACGCAGTCTGAATTGCCGACCGTCCGGTAGCGTGAAGAGATTGGTAAACGGGATACGGATCATCGAGCGCAGCCAACTGCGCCGGCTCGAAGGTGTTCGGATCAACTGCGCCTTCTGTCATTGAAGATGGTATACGCCCGTCGGGTTTCGAGACAGAAGGATCGGCTTCGTCCGCGAATGATTAAATTTTGCTACTTCCCGCTGAAGATCAGCCAGTCGCCGTGCGACGTTCCCATGAACAGCAACATCGGCAGCGACAACCAGGCGTTGGTGCGAGACGCGATGAAGGCCTGGCGCGCCAGCTCAGGCGCGGCCGGCGGACCGCCCGTCAAGGCTGCGATAATTCGCTTGTTCGCGGGCCAGATGATACCCCAAACATTCAGCAGCATGATCAAGCCATAGCCGCCGCCGACGCCGATCGAAAGCGACTTGTTGCTGGCAAAATGTTCGGCGTTCACTGTTAGACCGGAGTCGAGCCATTTGAGAGCGACAAATGACATGGCCGCCACCAGAATGAAAGCGACGATCGCAAAGACGCGCCCGTCTTTGATCAAGGCTGGAACCTTTTTGATGATAAGAAACTCGATTACGAAAAAGACGATCGGAATCAGTGTCCAGACGATTAACAATATCAATCCATTGACGTGTCCGCCTTTGCTGTTCGCGGTGTGCACGTCGTTGCGGAGAATGTACTGCGCGAAGTAAGCAAAGCCGGCCAAAACCGTAACCAGCGCGCCCCAGCGAAAGTACCAAAGCGCGGGCAACAGCAGATCGGGATTGACCTTTTTCTTCGTGTCAGGGTCGAGTTTCTTTTGCAGCGGAACATTCACGAGATTGAAAAAGTAGAGCAGCCCAATCCAGGTTATGCCGGCGACGAAGTGCAGCCAGCGCAGAACGATATGAGAAATCTCGTCCGGATTCGGCGCTTTGAAAACACCTTGAAGCATTCCCAATACTGCGAAATGAGTAGTTGAATCAATAAGCATAGGTTCCTCCCAAGCTAATCCGTCCGGTCAATACGGCCGAGTCGGCGTAGACAGACGGGTAAAAGCAAAACAATTGAATTCGCTTACTTGCCTTTGTTTCGGGCGAAGATTACACCCAGAGAGCGTTGTGACGCAACAGTTTTAGAAGATTAGATTTCGGCAAAGTATCTTGCCAGCTTCGCTTCGCTTGCGGTAAACGTACTGCAAATGAAACTCAGGATCGGGCTGGCCGGCTTTCTGCTGACAATTTGCGGCAACCTTACGGACGCGCAGCGACCGCGAAAAGTGACTCAGGCTGCGAATAACGCGAGCAGTGCGCGAACTCTGATCGTCATCGCCGAGCCGAATGCGATCGTGTGGCTGGATGAAATCCGGCGCGGCACGACGGATCAAGCCGGCAAACTCGCACTCTCGAGAATCTCATCCGGTCAACATAGTTTGCGCGTCCGGGCGGCCGGCTTCAAAGAAATGACGGTGCCCGTGTTGGCCGCACAGCAGGGCGAAATCAGAGTGCGGGTCTTGCGCACAACTGATGAAGCTGAGCTTACGTTTCAGCAAGCCGAAACTGCGCGCGAAACCGCGAGGGATGACGAAGCGCGACAGAGGGCCGCCGATCTTTATCGCCAAACGCTGAAGCTGCGCGCGGCTTTTCCCGCCGCGCACGTTGGACTGGCGCGCGTACTGCTGGATCTCATTGACACAAATGGCGCGTTGGCTGAAATCGAAGGCGCGCGCCGCTATCGGCCGAACTATCCCGAAGCGTCCGCCGTCGAAGGACGCATCTATCGCGAAACCGGGCAGACAGACGAAGCAATCGGCGCGTTCAATCGCGCCATTCGTGAAAGCCACGGCTTCCAACCGGAAGCGCACGTCGGCATCGGTCGCGTTTATGAAGAGAAAGGCCAATACGATTTAGCTGCCCGTGAATTTCAGATCGCTATTAACCAACTCTCTGATACCGAACCAATCATCTATCAACTGCTCGGCGCCGCTTACGAGAAGAGCGGAAACAATAAAGAAGCGATTGCGGCTTATGAAAACTATTTGAGACTTGCGCCGAACGGTTCGCTCGCGCCGGCGGTGAGATCGATTCTTGACCAACTGAAAACCCAACAGCCTGACTAGATCGGATAGTCATCGATAATTCGTCTCATCGGTTCAAACAAAATATGTAAGCAAAATCTCCGGTCGTCGCTTGCTGTCATTCACACCCGGTTTCAACCGGGAGAGAATCAGAGCGCAAACTACGTCCGTCGGCGGGTTTAATTCGTCTTTGTTCAGTAATTTCGGTACTATTCTTTTCCTATGACCACACCGGCACCCTCGATTACCCGTCGCGTATCCCGCAAAGCGAGTCTGTTCACCGAATCCGTCATTCGCGAGATGACCCGCGAAGCGATGAAGTATGGTGCGGTTAATCTATCGCAAGGGTTTCCGGATTTCGCTGCTCCCGAAGACATCAAGCTGGTGGCGATGCAGGCAATTGCCGACGACGTGAATCAATATGCAATTACCTGGGGTGCGAAGGATTTTCGCGAAGCCATCGCTCGAAAGACGAAATGGTATCTTGGTTTTGAGATCGATCCCGAAGCCGAAATCACAGTTACATGCGGTTCGACCGAAGGAATGATCGCCGCAATGATGGCGACGGTCGATCCGGGTGAGGAAGTCATCGTCTTCGAGCCCTTCTACGAGAACTACGCGCCGGACGCAATTCTCTCGGATGCACGCCCTCGCTACGTGCCACTCCGCGCGCCCGATTGGACTTTCGATCATGACGAGTTGCGCGCGGCATTCAATTCAAAGACGAAGGCAATCATCATCTGTAACCCGAATAATCCGACAGGGAAAGTTTTCACTCGCGCCGAGATGGAATTAATCGGCCGACTCTGTCGAGAGTTTGACGCCCTCTGTTTCACCGACGAGATCTACGAACACATTCTCTATCCGCGCGAAGGAGCAGAGATCGAGCATATCTCGATGGCCCAAATCCCTGGGATGCGCGATCGCACGGTGATCGTCAATTCGATGTCGAAAACGTACTCGGTCACCGGCTGGCGCGTTGGTTACTGCATCGCAAGCCCTGAAGTAACGAGTGCGATTCGCAAAGTGCACGACTTCTTGACCGTGGGAGCAGCCGCGCCATTGCAGTCCGCGGGCGCGTACGCATTGTCGTTGCCGCCAGCCTACTATGATCAATTGCAGGCTGACTATCGTGCGCGCCGCGATTTGATTCTGCCCGAACTTGAAAAGGCAGGTTTTGGAACTTTTTCACCTGACGGCGCCTATTACATCATGACCGATATCAGCGGATTCGGTTTCAAAGACGATGTTGAATTCACGCGCCATCTGATTCGCGAAGTTGGCGTCGCCTGCGTGCCCGGCTCGAGCTTCTACAGCGATCCGGCACTCGGCGCACAACAGGTTCGGTTCTGTTTCTGCAAGAAAGACGAGACGCTTCTGCTGGCGGCTGAGCGCTTGAAGAAGTTGCGCGGATAACATTTCGGGACACTGGAAGCGTCAGTCGAGAAAACCGCGTAGCGGTGAAATGTTTATAGAACTCAAAACTCAATTGAAATCCGAAAGCTCCTTTTAGGAGCGCAACTGATCTCGCTGGCGCCCATAAATGGGCTCCTAGAGGGATTGGCCCAGACCCTTGCTATAAACATCGCATCCCTATGGGATTTCCTGACGGACTGCTGGGATCAATTTATGAACTGGTTCATATCTTCTCGCTTCGCCACCGCATTCTTGGTCGTTTTCGGCGTCTCTATGGGCTTCGCCCAACAAATCGCCGATCCAAATTTCGACGCGAAAGTTGCGAAACCCGCTTACGCGAGAAATGGCCCGAAGGTGCTCTTCGATGAAGCGCACAACAACTTTCACACCGCGAGCGGGCGTTACAAACCCTTCGCTGACTTGATCATGAACGACGGCTATCAAGTCACGCCCAATACGCAGAAGTTTTCGGCGCAGACGCTGAAAGGCTTCGACCTTCTGGTGATCTCAAATGCACTGGGCGCCCCCAGAATGAACCAACCCGAAGCCAGCAATCCGGCTTTTACTGACGCCGAATGCGATGCAATGCGCGATTGGGTGAAGGGTGGCGGTGCTTTGCTCCTGATCGCCGACCATGCGCCCATGGGCGCTGCTAATCAGATTCTTGCGCAGCGTTTTGGCGTGGACATGAGGAGCGCTTTCACCGCTGACAGTGTTAATTACGACAAGGAGAGCGGGAATCACGGTTTTCTTGTTTATTCACGTGACAACGGCCTGTTGATGGACCATCCGATCACAAAAGGCCGTGACGCGAGCGAACGAATCAATCGCGTAATGACTTTTACGGGCCAGTCAATCAAAGGTCCCGCGGGAAGCACAGTCCTGCTCAAACTTGCCGACACCGCGAAGGACACACCACCGCCTTCACAAGCTGACATCCAGGCGGCCATCGAAAAAGCTCGCCAAGGTGGGCAGACGCAGTTACCGCCGCCGAAAGGCATGAATCTTCCGCCGGGCGCCACGACGGTGCGGGTTCAGGTTCCTGAGAATGCGGCAATCTCAGCAGCCGGCCGAGCCCAGGGAATCGCATTCAACTTTGGCAAGGGTCGGGCTGTGGTCTTCGGTGAAGCCGCGATGCTCTCTGCCCAAGTGACTGGGCCTAACGGCATGAAGTTCGGCATGAATCGTCCCGGCATCGACAATAGACAGTTGGCGCTGAACATCATGCACTGGCTGTCTGGCTTGCTGAAATAAACGGGTGTTGAGAGTCCAATCTTCAGGTTGGATTCCCTGAGAGGAAGCGACCTAAAGCTTGAACGCTCAACACCTGTCTCAATGTCCGTTCTTGACCTAACCTCGCAATGCGTCCTAGCATAGCCTTAGATCACCCCCGAAATTGAGTACGCCCCGACGATCCCAACGCCGAAGAGGAGGTCTGTTGTCATGTCTGACGAACCAAGTGCAAAATGCGCGCACGGGGCCTGTGATTGTGCGGCTGAGAAAGACAGCAAGTACTGTAGCGAGTATTGCCGGGAGGCCGAGAAATCACACGTGATGGAAATAGGTTGCGGCTGCGAGCATGATGGATGTCGTTAACCTCGTGTTGATAACCGGGAGCAATCCGTCGACGTAGTCGGATCTCCCTGTGTCTGTCCGCGTGTTTACCAACGATGCTTGACACGCTTTTCGGCGTGCGCCTATAGTTTGACTGTTCATTTCAAAAAGACCATGACACGCAAGTATTATTGTTATTGGTGCGCCTGTATGGGGGCTTCTCCCTACGGAGGAGCGACCGGGCGAACCTTGAGTGCGTGTGAACTTATGATTTAGCCAACACGCCAGACAGGTTAATCAAGCCGGTCGCGACCTTCAGGAGTCGCGGCCGGTTTAGTTTTTGGGCCAACATGATCGCCGAACCTAAAGTAAAGAACGCTTTTCAAGCTGAGCGTTTCACTCACTTTCACGATCTGGAATCGCAGATTGGCAATACTCCATTGCTGCGCTTGCGTCGTGTTGCACAGGAGCTTCCTGCCGGTGTCGAGATCTTCGTTAAAGCTGAGCACATGAATCCCGGAGGATCAGTTAAAGACCGCGCTGCTCTGGCAATGATTCTCGAGGGAGAGCGTACCGGACGCCTCTATCCCGGCAAAGTCATTCTGGACGCGACGAGTGGAAATACCGGAATCGCTTATGCGATGCTGGGCGCCGCGCGCGGATATGCGGTGACGCTTTGTTTGCCGGCAAACGCGAGCGAAGAACGCAAGCGCATCCTGAGAATTCATGGTTCGGAAATTATTGAAACCGATCCTTTGCAAGGCTCGGACGGCGCGCAAACGATCGCGCGCGACATGGCGACGCGCGACGCGACAAAGTATTTCTACGCGGATCAGTATAATAACGACGCCAATTGGCGCGCGCATCACAAAGGCACCGGCCGGGAAATCTGGGAGCAGACGCAAGGACGGGTAACTCATTTTGTCGCGGGCCTCGGAACGTGTGGGACCTTTACCGGCGTGGGGCGAAGATTGAAGGAGTTGAATCCCTCCGTGCGGGCGATTTCGATGGAGCCGGATTCGCCGATACACGGCCTCGAAGGATTAAAGCATTTGCCCACTTCCAGGATGCCGGGAATTTTTGATCCGAAGCTGGCCGACGAAACAGTCGAAGTAGCGACCGAGGAAGCCCAGGCGATGACGCGACGTTTGGCGCGCGAGGAAGGCTTATTTGTCGGCGTGAGTTCGGGCGCGAACGTTTTGGCAGCGCTTTCCGTCGCGCGCCGTCTGCCGCCAGGCTCTGTCGTGGTGACGATTCTTTGCGATGGCGGCGAGAGATACTTCAGCGAAAGATTCTGGACTGAGTAATGTCGAACGATAAAGACAATCTCGATATCGCGACCCAACTGGTTCATACCGGTGAAAGAAGCGCACCTCCGACGGGCCAACCAACGTCGACGCCGATCTACGCCAGCTCGACTTACACGTATGAGTCCATGGACGAAGTCGACAAGGTTTTCGGCGGTGAAATAGCTGGATACGTCTACACGCGTTACGGAAATCCAACGGTCACGGCGTTCGAAACTGCGATTCAAGTAATTGAGGCCGGCGCGACTGCCTGCGCATATTCATCAGGCATGGCTGCTTTGCATGCCTCTCTGATTTCGTGCGAATTGTCGCCTGGAGCTACAGTGCTGGCGTCGCAGGATCTCTATGGCGCGACGACGAATCTGCTGCAGACGATCTTTGGTTCATTCGGGATCAAGACGGTCACGGTCGACTTCGTCAATGTCGAAGAAGTCCGCTCGAAAGCTCGTGAAATCAAGCCGCGCGTTCTGATCGCCGAAACGATCTCTAACCCTCTGCTTAAGGTTTGTGATATCGACGCCTGTGCGGAAATTGCGCGCGAAGTTGGCGCGCGGCTGATCATCGATAACACGTTCGCGTCTCCTTATTTATGTCAGCCTTTGAAGCATGGCGCAGATTTCGTCGTGCATAGCGCCACGAAATTTCTGAGTGGGCATGCGGACGCAATGGGCGGCGTAGCGGTCTCGCGCGACGGGGCGGACAGCATGGCTTTGATTGGCGTGATGAAACTTGTCGGTGGCGTGCTCAGTCCGTGGGAAGCGCACGAGATTTTGCGCGGAGTTAAGACGCTCGCAGTGCGCATGGATCGACACTGCGAAAATGCACGAACACTGGCTGAGCGTCTCAGCAATCATTCGCGGATCGGTCGCGTGTACTACCCGGGATTTGCCTCGGCTGATCGACAAGAGGTCGCGAATCGTATTTTGCGCGAATGCCACCTTGGTGCTTTAGTTTCGATTGAATTGAAAGACAACAGCCGGGCCGCGGCGTTTGGTTTCATGGACGCGCTGAAACTCTGCGTCCGATCGACCAGTCTGGGCGACGTGTTTACGAGCGTCTTGCATCCGGCGACCGCATCGCACCGAGATTTGTCTCCCGCGCGGCGGCGGCAGTTGGGGATCACCGATGGCCTGGTACGGATTTCGGTTGGAATCGAAAACATAAGAGATATCATCGCAGATATTGAGCAAGCGCTCGGAGCTTAGGAATTTTGACAGGATTAACCCGATTCACAAGACTGTGACATTCAGGCCATCGCATGTTTGAGAGATATCTTGTTAATCTTGTAAATCCTGTCTGTTTAAGATGATTGAGATTGCTGACGCACATTTCAGCGAAATCCGTGCCCATGGCGAGCGCGATTATCCGTTTGAATGCTGCGGCCTGCTGATTGGACGGTTCGAGAATGGTAGAAAGATTGTGAGTGAAACGTACGCCATTTCAAACGCGCGCGAAGAGGAAGCGAAACGCAATCGCTTCCTGATTCGGCCTGAGGAATTAATGCGTGGGGAGAAGTACGCGCGCCAAAAAGATTTGGAAGTAATAGGCTTCTATCATTCCCATCCCGATGATCGAGCCGTGCCGTCGAAATACGATTTGGATCACGCGTGGCCAAGCTATTCGTACATCGTGGTTGCGGTAGAGAAAGGACATGCGGCTGATTTGCGATCGTGGGAAATGGAAGCTGATAGATCGCGATTCATTGAAGAGGAAATTGCTCCCTCTTCCTTTGGGAGAGGGTCGGGGTGAGGGCCTAACTGAAAGAACGCCGCCATTTCTCTTTTCATTTTAGTTGCGATGCGATCAGAAATAAAGAGGGGTTGGGTTGCGTCGCTAAGCCCTCACCCTAACCCTCTCCCAAAGGGAGAGGGAATCAATTCGGACATTTGAAGGGAATCAATCATGTCAGTCACCATCACCATACCGACTCCGCTGCGACAATTCGCAGACGGGCAATCAGAAATTCAAGTAGACGCGAGTTCCGCAGGCGAGGCGCTTGATAAATTGACGTCTACTCACACTGAATTGCGTCGTCATCTTTTCAACGATCAGAACGCGTTGCGAAATTTCGTGAACGTCTATGTGAATGACGAAGATATTCGGCATGCTAATGGGCCGGACACGCCCGTGAAGGAAGGCGATACGATTTTGATTGTGCCTTCGATTGCGGGAGGCGCGGCGGTGTTGGATGAAATCGCCGGCAAGGATGCCGGCGTACCGCAGGCAGAGATGCCTGCGCTCCCAATGCTTTCGAACGAAGAAGTCGCGCGCTACAGCCGCCATTTGATAATGCCGGAAGTAGGGATGACGGGTCAGCGAAAATTGAAGGCTGCCAGCGTGTTGATGATCGGCACCGGAGGTTTGGGAGCGCCGCTGGGTATGTATCTGGCGGCCGCGGGTGTCGGCCGGCTCGGTTTGGTGGATTTCGACGTGGTCGATGCGTCAAACCTGCAGCGGCAGATCATTCATGGCACCAAAGACGTCGGCCGGCCCAAGATCGCTTCAGCGCGCGATCGAATTGAAGACATCAATCCGCACGTCGAAATCGAAACGCACGACACGAGGTTGACCAGCGCGAACGCGCTCAATCTCTTTGTCAATTACGATGTGATCGTCGATGGCACCGACAATTTTCCAACCCGCTATCTGGTTAACGACGCGTGCGTGCTCACGGGAAAGCCGAATGTCTATGGCTCGATATTTCGCTTCGAAGGACAGGCGAGCGTCTTTTGGGCGGAGCGTGGCCCGTGCTATCGTTGCCTTTATCCTGAACCGCCGCCTCCGGGTTTGGTCCCATCGTGCGCCGAAGGCGGCGTGCTCGGCGTGCTGCCGGGAATCATCGGCGCG
>Ga0209577_10003591_pt1 | contig 14641 bp, 14 predicted proteins | sample GraSoiAngelo_109_FD_185874 | JGI IMG/M metagenome (GOLD analysis project Ga0209577, IMG submission 185874) | Grasslands soil microbial communities from the Angelo Coastal Reserve, California, USA - 14_0903_12_20cm (SPAdes) (version 2) | ecosystem: Environmental > Terrestrial > Soil > Grasslands...
GCGATACGCCTTTTCGGGACGTGAGAGATTTTCAGAGTTAGCGAAATAGTTACAGAACCGTGAGCGGTAGCGACCGGATCGAGACTAATATCTGGAGTGCATTTGATCCGGTCGCTACCGCTCGCGGTTCTGTAACCATCACCTCGTAATCGGCAACTGCGGACGACGTGGCGGCGCGGCTTCGGGTTCTTCTTCGGCCTGGAAATTCGCGAACACGTCTTTGTTAATCTTAATCTTACCCGCCTGGTCCATGCGGTTGCGCAGCGTCGCGAGATAGTCTTCGAAAACCTGGTTCTTGCGTTCGGTTTGCGCGGTTTGCATGAGCGAGTCGCGCTGTTTGGCGAATTCTGTCAGGTCAGCTTCGGTGCGTTTCGTTACGCCGAACACGAGGTAGTTCTCATTCAGGAAAACCGGTTTTTGGAGAACTTCGCCGGCTTTGGCCGCATATAGCCGATCGTCGATCAGCGTGCTCGATCCGGCCTCGCCGAGCGGCGTCGCCAGCTTGTAGTTGGCCTCGGCCTTTGCTTCAAATCCCAGCTTCGCGGCGGCAGCTTTCAAATCTCCCGGCGTCTCGGCGCTCGCGATGATTTCTTTTGCCTTGTCTTCCAACTGAGCTTTGGCCTTTTCGTCCTTCACCGCTTTAGTGACTTTGTCCTTCACTTCGTCGAAGTCAGGAATACGGGGATCGCGTTTCTCGACCAGCATCGGCACCGCGAATCCGTTCTTGATGCCCACCCGCTCGCCCACGTCGTTCGGATTGTTGAGCGGACCGATCGCATCTTCGAATTGCTGCGAGCTACCGATGTTGGGCACGTCATCGCCGGGTTTGATGAACGGCGTCTCGCGCACCATCTCGGCGGGTGTCATATTGGCTTGAGCGGCGAGTTCCTGTGCGACTTTCTGCGGGTCCTTTGTTTCCTTCAAACGATCCTGGGCCTGCTGCGCAATTTTCTGCGCGATCGTGTAGCCACGACGATTGCGGAGAGAGACCAGTAACTCGGGCTTGGCATCGTCAAAGGTCTTTGGCACCGGGTCACCGCGCCGCAGAATGTAGTAAGCGTTCTTGTACTTGATCGGATCGGTAACGTCGCCCGGTTGCATGTCGAGCACTTTCTGATATGGGTCGTCAGCCTTATTCGGGTTTTTCTTGACGATTCCATTGACACGTCCGCCGTTCTTAGCGGTGGCTGGGTCTTCAGAATTTCCTTTGGCGAGTTCCGCGAAAGCATCTTCCGTCGATGTGCCTGCGGTGCCGCGCGCCCTGGCCACCAGGTCATCAGCTTTCTGCTTCACCGTATCGTCCAAAGCAGGACTCGCCACCTTCAAAACTATCTGCTGGACTTTGACGCCGGCTTGTTTGTATTCAGGCTTCAGGCTGTCGTATTCGTCGTGCAATTCCTTGTCGGTTATTTCCGTCTTTTGGCCCGATTTGTCCTGATCGATGAAGAGGTAGCGAATCTTTTTCTGTGGCACCAGGATGTTGTAATCCGTCTTGTGTTTTTCGTAGTAGGCCTTCAACTCGTCTCCACTCGGCTGGATTTTCTCCGCCAGCTTGCTGGCAGAAACGACGACGTAAGTCAGATCGAAAGTCGTGTTCTTGCGCTTGAAATCTTCGCGCACGTCGTCTTCAGAAATGCGCACGCTGGCGGTGATGAAAGCTTCGAGCTTTTCACGCGCAATGTCATCAGCTACGCCGCGCTCGAACATTGGGATGTCGCCGACGCGTTCCTGATAACGGCTCATGTCAAACTTTCCCGAGGCGTCGAGCAACAAAAACTTTCCGGTCGGGTCGCGAAAGGTGTTGGCAATCCGCTCCTTAACTTCACCTTCAGATGCCCCCAGGCCCAGGCGTCCAGCTTCCAGGACGGCCACCTTTTTAATAATCAAGCTGTCCAAAATCTTTTCGTCGGTGTAGCCCATTTGCATCAGGCTTATTTGCCCGCCGAACTGGCTGAATTGCTGTTGAATGCGCTGTTTCTGGGTGGCGAATTCGCCCACGGTGATCTCTTCACCGCCGACGGCCGCCAGCACTTCAGAGCTGCGGGTAGGCTCAATCTGGCTTGATCCGCTGTTGGGCCGGAAAAAAAGAACGAGGCTGACGGCCATCAGCCCGACGAATCCGAGGATTAGGACGTTGCGGGTGCGTTCCAGCTTACTGAGTTGCTTGAGCATCTATAAAGACCTTTTTCTGTGTGATCTCGAAACTATGAATTCTAATTGAGGAGATACGCTGCTGCAACCGCCGGAGAGATGGTGCCCCGCGCAAAGATTTTCTAAGTAAACGCCCTCTCCCTTTGGGAGAAGGTTGGGGTGAGGGCCTAGCGACGAAACCGAAAATACTTCTTTCTCCTTTTTTATCGTAGCGAACAGGAAAAGTATGGAGGAGACTTTTCTTTTTTTGTTACTCAGCTACGCCCTCACCCCGTCCCTCTCCCAAAGGAAGAGGGAGTCACCTACAATTCTTGGCGCACTGAGCGATGATGAGTGCGCAAAGAATGTAAGCGTCCTTCCCTCCGCCTCTGGAAAGCGGGCCCTCAACTCCGAACCACATTTGGCAACTCGCTTTGAGGCAACTATACTCAATTCGACTTAACCACCACGCTCAAACCTTGCGATCAGAAAATTCACAGCCGGCGACGGAGCAGAAGGCGCTTAGCGCCAAAGGCTTTCGCTTTGCGATTGTGGCGAGCCGCTGGAACGATTCAATCGTTTCGCGTTTGCTTGCCGGTGCGCGCGACGCTCTCGAGGAACTGTCGGCAGACGAAAACGCCGTTGAGATTCTTCGCGTGCCGGGTTCGTTTGAAATTCCGCTCTGTGCTTTGAAAGCGGCGGAGTCCGGAAACTTCGACGCCGTGATTTGTCTCGGCGTGATCATCAGAGGAGAGACACCACACTTCGATTATATCGCCGCCGCGACCGCGCGCGGGATCGGCGAGGTAAGCCTGAAGACCGGCGTACCTTTGCTGTTTGGCGTCATTACAGCGGACAATATCGAACAGGCAATCGATCGCGCCGGAGAGAAGCTGAATAACAAAGGCTACGAAGCGGGAAGGGCGGCGGTTGAGTTAGCTAATCTTTATCAGGAAGTTTTTGGTACGGAACCGCGGGCGGTAGCGCGCGGGTGAGGTGCGGGCAAGATGCCCGCGAACTGCCGACAGGATGTCGGCACTCCAACTTTTATGGGTTCGCGTCGTAAGGCGCGCGAGTGCGCCTTGCAAATGCTCTTTGCGGCTGACGTTGCGGGAACGCGCGGGGATGATCTCGCGCGCACCTTCTGGTCTGAATTGGCCGACGGCGAGTTGGAACCAGGCGCGCACGAGTTCGCCACCCGGTTGGCGCTGGGCACACTCGCGAATCTCCAGGAGGTCGATGACCGAATTCGCTCGCGCGCCGAACACTGGCGCATCTCGCGCATGGCGCTGGTAGATCGCAACGTGCTGCGTCTCGCCGTTTACGAATTCCTGCACGAAGCCACGCCTCGCACCGTGACGATAAACGAGGCCCTCGAAATCGCTCGTCGCTTTTCCTCTTACGAGGCCACCCAATTTATCAACGGAATTCTCGACGCCATCAAACGCGATCTGGATCAAGAGTCGCCGGAACCTGAAACAATTAGCACTGAAGAAATTGAAGAACGAGGAACCGATCAGGACCGCGAAGCGTCCTAGTTGAGAGCTTTCCTACTCCGGATTGGGCTAAACTCACGGCGCTGCGCGGCAGCAAAAGTACAAACTCGAAACTACTGGAGGATGCGAACCTTGAAAAAAATAATTCTTGTTTTGACTTTGCTCATGCTCGTTGCGGGTTGCAAGATGGGCGGCATTAGAGGATCGGGTACTCGCAAGACCGAAAAGAAAGAACTGCCGGCCTTCAAAGCAGTCGAAACTGGCGGCGCTTTCGATGTCGAGATCACTTGTCAAAAACCGCAGAGCGTGGGAATCGAAGCCGACGACAATCTGCTGCCCCTGATTGAGACGGATGTCAGCGACGGTGTGCTGCATGTCGGAATGAAGCAGAATTATCACTCGAGCAAGTTAATCGCTCTGCACATCGCGGTTCCCGATCTGAATCGCGTTACTATCAGCGGCGCGGGCACCGCACGCGTGACCGGGGTGAAAAACGAAAACTTTGTAATCAACTCAACCGGCGCGGCAAAAATAGAGGCGAAGGGCGAGACGAAGGCAGTCGAGATTCGGAACTCGGGCGCCGGCTTGATCGATGCGCATGAACTGCGCAGTGCGAAAGCTGACGTGAACCTCAGCGGCGCCGGACAGGCCGAGGTGTATGCCAGCGAACAGTTGGATGTAACCATCTCCGGCGTTGGCCGAGTCACTTACAGCGGCCAACCGAAGATCATTAACAAAAACATTTCGGGCATCGGTACCGTCAGTGCGAGGGACTAATGACTCTGATGTCACAAATGATCGCGACAAATTCCATCTAGTAAAACTCGAAGGTTAGGAAGGGCGGCTTGCCCCCGCTCCTTCTAACGGAGTATTTTGCGAAGACAACCTTGACCGTGAGGTGAATAACCTGTGAGAAGTCACGCTAACTTGAACGCATGAAAGAAATCTCCATCAAGATTGACGATGACCTCTATCGCCGTGCCTCGCGCGCGGTTGAGGATCTCGAAGCTGAGGTCAATCAACATGTGACCCAATACCTCGAATTCATCAATGGCGACGATGATGGCATTCGCGCGGCCCGTGCTCACATGGCCGAACTCTTTCAAGGTACTAAGAACTTTGGCGTGGGTTTAAGGCCTTCGCGCGAAGAGATGCATGAACGCAGAAGTGTTCATTGACACGAACGTCTGAATCCATTCCTTCCTTCTTTTGACGCGTAGCCTCCCGAGCCTCACTTGCATCGATGGTAACTAGTTGGAGAAGTCTATGAGAATAGCAAACGCCTTCTTCCTGCTTTTCGCTCTTTGCATCAGTTTTCTGGCGCAAGGACCAGCGGCCGACCGTCAACAGTTCATCCGCGTCGAAGCAGCAGTGATCGCTTTGACCCATGTACGCGTGATCGATGGCACTGGCGCCGCGCCGCTCGAGGATCAGACGATCGTGATCGCTGACGGAAAGATCCAATCGATCGCGCCGACCCCAAGTGCAAAGGTCCAGCCGGGCGCGCAGATTCTTGATCTCAAAGGCTATTCCGCCTTGCCGGGATTAATCGGCATGCATGACCACATGTTCTTTCCGATGGGTGGCTCGCCGCCGATGTATTCCGACATGGGCACCAGTTTTCCCCGTCTCTATCTCGCGCTCGGCGTCACCACGATTCGCACTACCGGCAGCGTGGCGCCGTATACCGATTTGGAAATCAAGCGACTCATCGACAGCGGCCGCATGATTGGACCGAAGATGCACGTCACAGCGCCTTATCTGGAAGGCCGCGGCTCGTTCACCCCGGTGATGCACGAATTGACCGGGCCCGAAGACGCTCGACGCATGGTGAACTTCTGGGCTGATCAAGGCGCTACTTCTTTCAAAGCCTACATGAACATCACGCGCGACGAATTGCGCGCCGCGGTGGAAGAAGCGCACAAGCGCGGACTGAAAGTCACGGGTCATCTCTGCTCGATCGGTTATCGCGAAGCGGCTGAGATTGGCATTGATAATCTCGAACACGGGTTGCTTCCTGATTCCGAGTTCGTTCCCAACAAACAACCGGACAAATGTCCGGGCGCGACAGTGAACGCGAGCCTGCGCCAACTCGATATCAACAGCGATGCAGTGAAAGAGACCATCCGTACTTTGGTGGCAAAAAACGTCGCGCTCACCTCAACGTTGCCGGTGTTCGAAGCCGGCGCGCCATTAACCCAAAGTGGAATCGGAGCCGCCGGCGCGGTCATGAGTCCGCGCGTGCTGAATGTAATGAACCCCGACGCGCGCGTACGTTATCTGACGGCGCGCTCGCGTATCCCTGCCGATTCGCCTACGCCGGCGCTGGTGCGCAAGTCGATGGAATTCGAACGCGCCTTTGTCGCGGCAGGTGGGTTACTAATGGCGGGCCTCGATCCCACCGGCAATGGAGGCATAGTCGCCGGCTTCGGCGACTTGCGCGAGGTCGAACTGCTGGTCGAAGCCGGCTTCACCCCAGTCGAAGCGATCAAGATCGCCAGCTCCAACGGCGCCAGGTTCCTCGGCGAGGATGCGCGAATCGGCTCAATCGCTGTAGGCAAACAGGCTGATTTGATGATCGTGAAAGGAAATCCCGCCGCGAACATCAGCGAGATCGAGCGTGTCGAGATCGTTTTCAAAGACGGCGTTGGCTATGATTCAGAGAAGTTGATCCAGTCGGTGCAGGGATTAGTGGGAATTAGGTAGCCCGCACGGGCTAATGCCTCGTTCGCGCGTTTGTCTTCAACTGCAGAGCTAGTGTGGTGTCCCGAAAACTCGCTAATAAGTGTGTCCATTTTCAGGTGCGTCTCTGCAGTCCCGGAGGGACCAAATGTTTATAGAAACCAGAATCAGAAAGAGGTAGAGAAGCTCCAGAGATGGGAGGAGCGAAATATTTGGTATCGAGGTACATTGCGCTCCTTCGGAGCTAAAGAATACTTTAAGGTATCGTGAGCTATAAACATTTGGCCGCTCTGCGGCCCGGGCGAACTCTAGAGACACCCCATTTGCACGGCGGCGGGTAGGAGACTCAATGAAAGAAGTGACCCTGGAAACTGAACGATTGCTGCTTCGATTCCCTCGCGAGTCGGATTTCGAGGCCTACGCAAAGATCTGCGCCGACCGCGAAGTCATGCGCTTTCTTGGCGGCCAGCCGATGACGGAACTCGAAGCCTGGCGGCACATGGCCTTCGTCATCGGGCACTGGTATTTTCGCGGCTATGGACAGTGGGTCGTTGAAGAGAAAGCCAGCGGGCGGCTGGTCGGAAGGATCGGATTCACCAATCCCGCCGGTTGGCCCGGTTTCGAATTGGGCTGGACGCTGGGACGTGAAAGCTGGGGCAAAGGTTACGCGAGTGAAGGCGCGCGGCACGCCCTCGAATACGCGTTCACCGAAATGAATCGCGATCATGTGATCAGTTGTATCGCACCCGAAAATATTCGCTCGATCAAAGTCGCCGAACGACTCGGCGAGAAAGTCGAAGGCAAGACCCAATTGTTAGGGAAAGAAGTCTTGATCTATGGGATTAGCCGTACCTGACTCTGCCCGCACCACGCTGATCGTCACCGCGTGTTTGTTGCTCGTACTCGGAGCGATTTCCAATTCGCGAGCTCAGCAGCCCTCACGCGACGCGCGTTATCCCGCGCACTGGTGGACGCCGATAGACGATCCGAAAAAGCCCGAATGGGAAATCCTGCCGCAAGAGGCCGGGCCGGGCGAAGTGATTCTCTCGAAGCGAAACGAGTTGGGTTTGCTCTCGAATTTCGCGCCGACGCCGTTTGTCTTTCATGGAAAGAAATACGCGAGTCTCGAAGGCTTCTGGCAGATGATGAAGTATCCCGAAGGCCCAGACGACAGCCGGGCAAAGTTCCCCGGCCTCGAATGGGAGTACACGCGCGATCAAGTCGCGCAAATGGTCAGCTTCGAAGCAAACAAAGCCGGCGCACTCGCCAGCGAAAACATGACGAAGATGGGCATCACCTGGGTAAGCTTTGAAGGGAAAAGATTCGAATACAAACCCGCCGTCCCCGGCGAGCATTACAAATTGATCGTTGCGGCGACCTGGGAGAAAGTGAAACAAAACCCCGAAGTGAACAGAGTCCTGCTCTCAACCGGCGACCTAATCCTCAAACCCGATCACCATCAGGAACCCAACGCACCAGCGGCCTGGCGATACTTTGAAATCCTCATGACGATTCGCACTCAGTTACAGAACCGCAAGCGGTAGCGACCGGTGGCTGCGGGCGACAATGCGGCCTTGAGGTCAGTACCGGGAGCGGTAGCGACCGGGTCGCAATATTAATTACTTGATCGCGAGTCTTACAAATCGCCCTATATTGATCCAAACGTGACATGGCGCCGGCGCAACGCCCAGGTTTTGCAGGGACAGCCCGTCACGTTGGACGCTTCACAACGGCAATCAGTCGAAGCTGCCATTCGTAAAACGTGTACATTTCGTAAATGGCGCTTGCACGTAGTCAATGCCAGGACAAACCACGTCCACACTGTCGTCTCAATCGGATCGATAAAGCCTGAACGTGCACTCACAGCATTCAAAGCAAACGCCACCAGGCAAATGCGGCATGATGCTTGTTGGCGACAGCACCACAGCCCATGGGCCGAAAAGGGCAGCAAGCGATATCTGTGGAATGAGCGCAGCGTCGCACGTGCGATTGACTATGTGCTTTATGCGCAAGGCGATGAGCTGCCGAACTTTGATGACGACTAGCTCTATTGCGACCCAGTCGCTACCGCTCCCGGTACTGACCTCAATGCCGCGGCACAACTTCCCATTTCGTCATTTCGACCGGTGCTGTGCCTCAAGGCTTGCAACCCTCCCTAGCTAGATAGCGCGGACGACCTTGTTCAATCTCATCATCGATGTTGGCCAATTGTTTACCTCGCTCCTGACGCTATCAGTCATCAGTCTTTCCGATAAACCACCCCATTCTTCATCACAAACACAACCTTCTCCATCGAGTGAATGTCTTTCAAGGGATCGCCTGAAACGGCGACGATGTCGGCCCACTTGCCGGGCGTTAATGATCCAAGGTTCTTGTCCCAGCCGAGCAGTTTCGCGCCGTTTAGGGTGCCGGCTTTGATTGCGTCCATGTTGCTCATGCCGCCCCAATCGACCATCAGGAAAAATTCGCGCGCGTTGGTGCCGTGTGGAATTACGCCGGCGTCTGTGCCTAACGCAATCTGAATCTTATGAGCCACCGCGAGTTTGATAGATCGACGGATGGCCGCGGCGGCCGCCAAAGCTTTCTCAGCCCGAAGACCTTTCAGCACGCCGGTCTTCGCGGCGCGCTCGACGACTTCGGCCGCGGACAATGTCGGCACCAGGAACGTTCCGCGCTGTACCATCATGCGCGCGCCTTCTTCGTCGAGAAACGATCCGTGCTCGATCGAAGAGACGCCGGCGCGCACGGCCAGCTTGATTCCTTCGGTGCCGTGCGCGTGCGCAGCGACTTTGCGTTCGAGCTTGTTCGCCTCATCGACCAGCGCTTTCAATTCTTCAAAACCATATTGCGTCGCGCCGACTGCGTCTCCTTCCGATAAGACGCCGCCGGTCGCGCAGGTCTTGATTACGTCGGCCCCGTATTTGATTTGATAGCGCACGGCGGCGCGAATTTCTTCCGGGCCGTTGGCGACGCCGTCGATGGGGCCAAGCTGCGCGACGCCGGGGCGAAATCCGTTTTCATCGCAATGGCCGCCGGTGATGCCAATCGCGTGACCGGCTGTTTCGATCCGTGGGCCAATCGTCCAGCCTTCATTGATCGCTTTGCGCAGCGCCATGTCGTCAAAGCGGCCCGAGGCGCCAACGTTGCGCACGCTCGTGAAGCCCGCCATCAGAGTGTCGCGCGCGTGCATCACGCCGAGGATCGCGCCGAACGAATCGTAATCTCTGACCGGGGCCATGTCGCCTTCAGGATCACCGAGCACGCGGCCAATCAGATGCGTATGCGCATCGATGAAGCCGGGAAGCAGAGTTACATCGCCAAGATCTATGACTTTCGCCCCGGAGGGAATTGAAACAGACTTGGCATCGCCGACAGCGGTAATCTTATTGTCAGTGACGATCACGACGGCGTTATTGATCAGCGCCGCGCCAGTGCCGTCGATCAGACGCGCGGCCCGCAGAGCCACCACGCCTTTCCCTTCAGCCGGCTCCGGCCTAATGCCCAAAGGCGTCGAATTCTGCGACAGAGCGACAACCCAAAGACAGAGAACCAGAGTCAGCACAACGAAAAATGTTTTGCAGTTTCTCACTATTGATTCCTCTTAATACATTGATCGAAACGCCGACGCATTCTAATTGAGATTGGCTTTGACTGAAAGAGCGAAATTCATGCTCGACTGAACCGCCGGAACCCCCGGGTCTCCTTGCCGCACAAAGAATCAGTTGGTAATGTCTTCTCGCCGCGCCGCTAAACAGTTTTTCATGCGAGCAATCGTAACCACACGCACTGGCGACGTTGGCGCTCTGAAGATCCAAGAGCGTCCCGACCCGGTTCCGAGTAACGGACAGGTACTGGTGCGCGTCAAAGCCGCCGGCTTGAACTTTGCCGACATTCTCGCGCGCCAGGGCTTGTACCCCGACGGCCCGCCGAAGCCTTGCGTGATGGGTTATGAAGTCTCGGGCACGATTGAAGCAGTCGGCGACGGAGGCGATCGGAATCTCATCGGCAACCCGGTCATCGCAATGACGCGCTTTGGTGGACAGGCTGAGCTGGTGGTCGCGCCGGTCACGCAGATCTTTGCAAAGCCTGACCCGGTCACCTTCGAACAGGGCGCGGCAATTCCGGTGAATTACCTGACAGCCTGGGCGCTGTTGGTTGCGATGGGCGGATTGAAGAAGGACGAAGCCGTGTTGATTCACAATGCCGGTGGCGGTGTCGGCCTGGCTGCTTTGGATATCGCGAAACATATCGGCGCGACGACTTACGGAACAGCCAGCGCTGCCAAGCACGAATTTCTGAAAGCGCGCGGCTTGGATCATGCAATCGATTATCGCAACCATGATTGGTTGCCGGTCTTGAAGGACCTAACGAAGAATCATGGCGTAGAACTCGTGATCGATCCGCTGGGCGGCAAGAGTTGGAAGAAAAGCTATCGCGCTTTGCGAGCCACGGGACGGATGGGAGTCTTTGGGATGTCGACTGCTTCGGCTTCGGGCATTTTGGGAAAGTTGCGCGCGATGAAAGCAATTGCCCAAACTCCGAGGTTTCATCCACTCGGACTGATGAATCGCAACAAGGGCGTGTTCGGCTTGAACCTTGGACATATGTGGGGCGAAGGCGAAAAGGTTGCCGGCTGGACGCGCGAAATCATGAACGGGGTCGCCGAAGGCTGGATCCGACCTCACGTCGATCGCGCGTTCCCATTCGATCAAGTCGCCGATGCGCATCGCTACATCGAAGGGCGAAAGAATATCGGCAAGGTTGTGCTCGTGCCTTAATGCAGTCTCCGTGTTCTCCGTGGTGATTATCGGTCATAAATCTCACCACGGAGACACGGAGGACACGGAGCAAGGCAACGCAAAACACTTGCGCTAAAAAATGCCGATGCTAGAATACGCCGTCACTCTTGGAAGCACCGGCTTCACCGAGTCCAATGGCTGAATCCAGAACCGCAACTGCACGCAGCGGCTTTGGCGCCACGATGCGCAGCGATGCGTGGTGGGTCGAGTTGATTCCAGTCGTGCTCATACTCGGCGCCTTCACCGTTTACGCGACTTGGCGAACATTTGAAAATGACTTCTATGAGTTTGGTCCGTATCTCTCACCCTTCTATTCGCCGCTAATCAAACCGAAGTGGTGGCCGCTGTCACCGGCGATTCTGATTCTGTGGGCGCCGCTGGGTTTTCGGGCCACCTGTTATTACTATCGCAAAGCTTACTATCGAGCTTTCTTTCTCGATCCACCGGGATGCGCCGTTGGTGAATCGCATGCGCATCGTTACAGCGGCGAAACCCGCTTTCCATTCATTCTGCAAAACCTGCATCGTTATTTTCTTTACGTCGCCATCGTCTTTCTAGGCATTCTTTGGTACGACGCGATCACGGCATTCTGGTTTCCATCAGCAACCGGCAAGCATTTCGGTGTCGGCATCGGTTCGCTGGTATTGCTTGCGAACATTATTTTGTTGACCGGTTACACCTTGTCGTGTCATTCGCTCAGGCACATCGTCGGCGGCAACGTCGATTGCTTTTCCTGCGTAGTCGCGGGCGGGCCGCGGCATAGCGCGTGGCGCGGCGTTTCATTTTTGAATGAACGCCACATGCTCTTCGCATGGCTGAGTTTGTTCTCGGTTGGTTTGGCTGACTTGTACGTGCGGCTGGTGGCGTCGGGGGCGATTGCCGACTTGAGATTGCTGTGACCGAAAAGTACGAAACTCACGAACACGACGTTTTGATCATCGGCGCGGGCGGCGCGGGGTTGCGCGCGGCGATCGAGGCGCTGGCGCAGGGCGCGAGCGTGGGCGTGGTGTGCAAGTCGCTGCTCGGCAAAGCGCACACCGTGATGGCCGAGGGCGGCATCGCGGCCGCGATGGCCAACGTCGACGCTGACGACGATTGGCGCACGCATTTTCGCGACACGATGCGCGGCGGCAAATTTCTGAACAACTGGCGCATGGCGCAGCTTCATGCCCAGGAAGCACCCGAACGCGTGCGCGAACTTGAACAATGGGGCGCGCTTTTTGACCGGACCGCTGACGGAAATATTTTGCAGCGGGCTTTCGGCGGCCACACCTTCAAACGGCTCTGTCACGTTGGCGACCGCACGGGTCTTGAAATGATTCGCACGTTGCAAGATCGCGGCGTGCATCTCGGCATCGACGTTTACATGGAATGCGCGATCACGCGTCTGCTGAAAGACGGCGAGCACGTTGCCGGTGCGTTTGGCTACTGGCGCGAGAACGGCCGCTTTGTTGTCTTCAAAGCGAAATCAATCGTGATCGCCACCGGGGGGATCGGGAAAGCCTGGCGCATCACTTCAAATTCGTGGGAATACACCGGCGACGGCATGGCCCTGGCTTATGATGCTGGCGCCGAATTGATGGATATGGAGTTCGTCCAGTTTCATCCGACCGGAATGGTCTGGCCGCCGGGCGTGCAGGGAATTCTCGTGACCGAAGCCGTGCGTGGCGAAGGCGGCGTACTGCGCAACAAAGACGGCGAACGCTTTATGGAGCGCTACGATCCGGAGCGGGTGGACCTCTCCACGCGCGACGTAGTAGCGCGAGCTATCTACACCGAAGCGAAGGAAGGGCGCGGGACCGAACACGGCGGCGCGTATCTCGACATCTCGCACAAGCCGGCTGAATACGTGAAGAAGAAATTGCCGAGCATGTATCACCAGTTTCGCGAACTCGCGGATGTGGATATCACCAAAGGACCGATGGAAGTTGGGCCGACCTGTCATTACATGATGGGTGGCATTCGGGTCGATGCCGAGACGGCCCAAGCAAACGTGCCGGGAATGTTTGCCGCGGGTGAGGCGGCGGCGGGTCTGCATGGAGCGAATCGGCTGGGCGGAAATTCGCTCTCTGATCTTCTCGTCTTTGGTCGTCGCGCCGGTCAGGCAGCGGCCGAGTATGCGAAACAAACGGGAACGCCGAACATTGACGACGCTCAGGTCGAGGAAGCGACGCGCGAAATGCTTGAGCCGTTCGAGCGCCGCGACGGCGACAGCCCGTACGATGTGCATCGCGACTTGCAGGAAACGATGCAGAACTACGTGGGCATCTTTCGCAGTGAAGAGGATCTCAAACAGGGTCTCTCTGAAATCCAAGGGCTGAAAGACCGTGCCGGCAGAGTTCACGTTGACGGTTCGCGGCTGTTCAATCCGGGTTGGCACCTCGCTCGCGATCTGAAATCTCTGCTGACTGTTTCGGAGGCGGTGGCGTTGAGCGCTCTGGAACGCAAAGAGAGCCGCGGCGCGCACAGCCGGATCGATTTTCCGCAATACGACAAACAGTGGAGCAAGCTGAACAATATTATCTTGCGGGATGGGGATGCGATGAGGTTGAGGCACGCGCCGATCGCGGAGATGCCTTCAGATCTTCGCGCGATCTTGGAAGAAAAGAAATAAATCACCACGGTTCGCTTATGCCTGACGCAACATTCAAAATCTTTCGCGGCGACAGTAACAGCGGCGAACTTATCGAATACAAAGTGCCGATTGCCCCAGGCATGGTTGTACTCGATGCGCTGCATTACATTCAGGCGCACGACGCGCCCGACCTGGCTGTGCGCTGGAATTGTAAAGCCGGCAAGTGCGGTTCGTGCTCGGCGGAAGTCAACGGCCACCCGCGGCTGACTTGTAAGACCCGACTCGATGCGCTGCCGGTTGACGAGCCAATTACCGTACAGCCGATGAAGAGCTTTCCGGTGCTCAAGGATCTCGTTACCGATGTTTCGTGGAACTATCGCGTTAACAAAAAGATTCCGCCCTTCACGCCGCGATCAAATGTTGAGTGGAAGATGGATCAGCGCGAAGTCGATCGCGTCCAGGAGTTTCGCAAATGCATCGAATGCTTCCTGTGCCAGAACGTTTGCCACGTGCTGCGCGATCACGACAAGAAGGAACAGTTCGGCGGCCCGCGCTTCTTCGTGCGTGTGGCGGGGCTTGAAATGCATCCGCTGGACAGCTTGAATCGAAGTGAGTTGCTTAAGGACGAGCTAGGAATTGGCTACTGCAACATCACCAAGTGCTGCACCGAAGTCTGCCCCGAAGACATTCACATCACCGACAACGCGATCATTCCGCTGAAGGAGCGCGTGGTTGATGACTTTTACGATCCCGTGCGCTGGTTTTTGCGCAAGCTTTCGGGGAAGAAGCGCACCTGATAGCGCGTCGCTTGTCGTGAGGCTTGGCTGTTGATAATCTCACTGGCATGGGACTCACACACGTTACGGTTGCCTTAAGGAGCTTTGGAGCTCCGAACGGAGCCTACGAAGCTGATTTTCTCGTCGATACGGGCGCGACGGACAGTCGCGCGCCAGAATCAG
>Ga0209577_10003593_pt1 | contig 14637 bp, 14 predicted proteins | sample GraSoiAngelo_109_FD_185874 | JGI IMG/M metagenome (GOLD analysis project Ga0209577, IMG submission 185874) | Grasslands soil microbial communities from the Angelo Coastal Reserve, California, USA - 14_0903_12_20cm (SPAdes) (version 2) | ecosystem: Environmental > Terrestrial > Soil > Grasslands...
AGCGGACATTGGGAGTTTTCAGCTCGCGCACCAGGTCGCGGAATTCCGATAGCCGGCGGCGGCGCTCGCGGGGGTCGTCGGTCGTGTGGGTGAGATCGCCGGTGAAGACCACGAAGTCCGGCTGCGTCTCGAGGGCATTGACCGCCGCGATCGCCTTGGGCAGGGTGCCGGCGGCGTCGGGATTGACTGCGGCGCCCTGGAATCCCCAGTGCGTGTCGGAGAGCTGGACGAAGAAGAACTCGTCCTGGCTGGAGGCGTACTTGCCGGCGCCGCGCGCGAGCGCGGAGGCGAACACGACCCCGCCCAGGCCGGCGAGTCTGAGGAAGTTCCTGCGGTTCATGGCGTCGAGCATCGGAGTGGCTCCTTGAGACCGGCAGCAGGCCGGCGTCACTATGCAAGACCGCGCGGGGCGCCTTTTTATTCCCGGGAAAGGGGGGCCGATGTGGCGTTCTGCTCTTGATTCCGTTCTTCCTGCTGGCGTAGGCTGTTGCGCCGTCCCTTTCAAAGGAGCTCAAATGAAGAAGATTCTCGGAGGGTTGTTGCTGGCGTTCGCGTTTGCCGTGCCGCAGGCCTACGCCGGGCTCGTGTCCACGGACCAGCCTGCGGCGCAGCAGGAGCGCGAGCGCGTCAAGGCCCTCATCGAGCGGCCGCAAGTCGCGCAGCAGATGGAGAAGATGGGCATCCCGGCGAAGCAAGCCCTGGCGCGAGTCGACGCGATGAGCGACGAGGAGGTGCGCACCCTGGCGGGCCGGCTCGATGCGCTGCCGGCGGGCGGCCAGATCAGCAGCCAGACCCTGCTGCTCATCTGCCTCGTCATCATCCTGATACTGCTTATCTAGGCAGCTAACTCCACCGGTTCGCCGCGCTCGTTCACCGTGTGCAGGCGAACCGCGCGCCGCCAGGTGCGGCGCGTGTACTCGAGCACCTTCTTCGCGCGGGCGGCGTCCAGGCCGCGGCCGTCGCTCGCATGCTCGTGGGCAAGGACCAGCGTGCCGTCGCTCTTTAGCTCGGTCGCCGCGACGCGCGGCGCGCCGTAGTTGTACTTCGGCGCGAGGATCGCCTCGCGGATCGCCTCCAGATCGCGGCTCGCGACGCGCAGCTCGCCGCCGGGCCGCGCCTCGTAGACGAACAGGCCCGCTTTCTCCGCCAGCTCGCGGTCCAGCCAGTTGCGGATGAAGCCGAAGTCGTCCTCGTCGCGCATCACCTCGCGCGCGCGCTCGAGGCCGTGCTTCTCGACGATGTGCTCCCAGAGGGTGAAGCCGAGATGGTACGGATTGACGCCGAGCGCGCTCTGCTCGCCGGAGGCAAACGGCCGCACCACATCGGAGTGCGCTTTGATGGCCGAAAGGTAGAGCGGCGCCGGCAGGAAATCGGCCTCGCGCAGCAGCCGCGCGTGCCAGTAAGAGGCCCAGCCCTCGTTCATGATCTGGCAGGCGAACACCGGGTAGAAGTACAGCGACTCGGCGCGCACCGCGAGGAAGATGTCGCGCTCCCACTGCTCGAGCTCTGGCGCGTAATGCGCGATGAACCACAGCAGGTCGTACTCCGCATGCGGCGGAATCCGCGTGCGCAGCGGCCCGATCGGCGCGCTCGCCTTCTCGGCCGCGCCGGGGAGCTGGCCGAAGCGCTTCTGAAAAGCACTCTCGGTCTGTGCCGTTTTTTCCGGCACGAATTCGGGATAGGACGGGCGGTGCAGCTCGCCGCTCACGTCGACATGCGATTCGAGGGCGAGCGCCGCGTCGAGCACCGCCTCGACGCGTTCCAGGCCCGCCGCTTCGATCGCCTGCTGGATGCGCTGCGCGTGCACCGCGGCGTGCTCGACGATGTTGCCGCCGGCCATGGCGTGGAAGCGGGCGAAGAGCTGATTGTTCCTGGTGAAGTCGGCATGGCCGAGCACGTGCGCGGCGACCAGGGTGTTTTCGGCGAGCGAGTTGCTGTCCATCAGGAAAGCGCGGCACGGGTCGCCCGGAAACATCACCTCGAAGATCTTCGAGTGGCCCATGCTCTGGCGGACCAGCTGGTGGATGTAGCGCACGCCGTAGGACCAGTGCGGCATGCGGATCGGCAGGCCGTACACCGCGATCTCGGTCATCAGGCTCGCCGGGGCGAGCTCGAAATCGACCGGGTAGTGCTCCAGGCCCAGCCGGTGCGCGAGCGCTTCGAGGCGCCCGGCGTAATCTTCGAGCTCAGTCATCCTTGCTTTGTTCGCGGAAGAACTCGCGCATGGCGCGCCAGACGTCGTCCTGCGAGCCGAGCCGGCTCGCGCCGACGGGCAGCCCTTTCGCCTTCATCTCGCCGAAGAGCTCGGCGAGCTGCGTCTCGCGCGGCCGGAAGGCGGCGCCGCCGCCGGTCTCGACATAGCCCGCGTAATTGATCTGCGCGGTGAGATCGGCGAGGAGCGAGGCAGCGCCCTCCCGGTCCTCGGCGGCGTTCTCGCCGTCGGAGGCATAGAAGAAGTAGGCGTTGTAGCGCTGCGGGTCATAACGCGCCTGCAGCAGCTCGAGCGCGAGGCGGAAGGCGCTGGAGGACATCGTGCCGCCGCTCGAGGCGGCCTGGAAGAACTGGCTTTCCTCGAATTCCCACGCCTGCGCGGCGTGCGCGAGGAACACCGTCTCGACCTTGGCGTACTGCCTGCGGATGCCCTGCAGCGCGAAGAAGAAGAAGGTCTTGGCGAGCCGCCGCTGCGCCTCGTCCATGCTGCCCGAGACGTCGAGCGCAAAGATGACCGCGGCGTTGATCGACGGCGTCGCACGCTTCACCAGCTGGCGAAAGCGCAGGTCGTCGTTGGTGAAGGCGATCGGGTCTTCCTGGATGGCGCGGCGTTTCACCGCTTCCCTGACCGTGCGGCGGCGATCGAGCCGGGCGCGCGCGCCGCGCTTGTCCCAGCCCTCGCGCACGTAATCGGGCTCGTCGAGCGCCGCCGCGCGCCGCGGCTTAAGCTCGGGGAGCTTCAGCTCCTCCCACAGCCAGTCGACGATCTCGTCGATCTTCAGCTCGACCACGAAGCGGATCTCGCCGTCCTGGGTGCCGCCCGAGCGCGCCGCGCGGTCGGCTTCCTCGCGTCCCGGCTGCAGCACTTCGCCCGGCTCGCCGCGCCCCTGGCCCGCGCCCTGCCGCACGTCGGGCTCGAGCAGGCGCAGCCGCGCGTGCTCGAGGACCTTCACCGGCACCAGCACCGTGCGGTGCCCCGGCCGGCTCATCAGGTCCGCGCCGGCGATGAGCTCGGGCAGCGTTTCCTTCACCGCGTCGCGCACTTTCTGGTTGTGTCGCAGCCAATCGCGCGCGCCGCGCGAGAACAGATCGTACCAGGGGGTTTCCGCAGCAATCCTGATCAAAGCTATTCCTGGGCAAGAAGGGTTGTTACGTAGTTGAGCGCCTCGCGGGCGCTGTGCGCGTCGTAGCCGTACTCGTCGACCAGCCGCTTCTCGACCACCGAGATCTTCTGGCGGGTTTCGTCATCGGGCCGCGTGGCGGAGCTCACCAGCCGCAGCACGTCGCGGCGCTGCTCGAACAGGTACTGCTCGACCGCGTCGTGCAGCGGCGCATGGTTGTCGAGGGTGAACTTCTCGCTGCGCTTGTAGGCGCCCATCGCCTTGCGCACCACCTCCTGGCGGAACGACAGCTTGCCCGACTCCGAAATGCGGATCTTCTCCTCGACCGAGCGCAGGAAGCGCTCGTCGGGCTTGCGCTCTTCGCTGGTGATCGGGTCCTTGACGGTACGGTTGTCGAGCGTCGCCTCGACCTCGTCGAGGTACTTGTCGAGCAGCTGCTGCGCTTCCTGCTCGAAGGAGACGAACAGCGCCTTGTGCACGTCCTCCTTGACCCAGCGGTTGTAGAAGTCCTTGCGCACCATCACCAGGAAATCGACCCACTTGCGCTTCTTCTTGCCGTCGATGCGCACGTCGGACTCGATGCCGTCTTTCAGCGCGAGCAGCACGTCCATCGTGGTCAGGCTTTTCGCGTGCGACTGGATGATGGCGTTTGACAGCGCATTGATCACGAAGCGCGGCGACACGCCCGAGAGCCCTTCGTCCGGGCTGCGCGCGCGCATCTTCTCGATCTCGGATTGCGGCACGCCCTCGACATCCTCGCCGGCATAGAGCCGCGCCTTCTTGACGTTGTCGGCGTCGCGCTCCTCGCCCTCCTGCAGCCGGGTCAGCACCGAGAACACCGCCGCCACGTGCAGCGCGTGCGGGTCGAGGTGCACTTCGCGAAACGCCTGGGTCGACGAAGTGAGCTTGCGGTAGATGCGCGCCTCCTCCTTGTAGGACAGCGTGTAGGGCACCTGGATGATGACCATGCGGTCGAGCAGCGCCTCGTTCTCCGCTTCCTGCAGGAACTTGCGGAACTCGGCGAGGTTGGTGTGCGCGACCACGGTCTCGTCGAGATAGATCAGCGGGAAGCGCGACACCTTGACGTTCTTCTCCTGCGTGAGCGTCAGGAGCAGATACAGGAACTCGCGCTTCACCTTCAGGATCTCGATCATCTCGAGCATGCCGCGGCTCGCCGCGAACACGGCGCCCGACCAGGACCACGCGCGCGGGTCGCCCTCGTCGCCGTACTCCGAGACTTTCGACAGGTCGACCGAGCCGACGAGGTCTGCGATGTCCGCGGTGGTGGGGTCGTGCGGTGCATACGTGCCGACGCCGACGCGCCCCGCCTCGGAGATGAACAGGCGCTCGACCGGCATCTGCATGAAATCGCCGGAGAACTCCTGGCCGAGCCGGCTGACGCAGCGCGGGCAGAGCTCGCCGGCGATGTCGATGCCATAGCTATTGCGAAACTGCCCGCGCAGCGTGTGCGGCACGAGGTGCAGCGGCGATTCGTGCACCGGGCAGCCGTGGATCGCGTAGATCGCCCCGGCGTCGGTGTGGCTGTACTCCTCGAGGCCGCGCTTGAGGAGGATCACCAGGCTCGACTTGCCCCCCGAGGGCGGGCCCAGCAGCAGCAGGAGCCGTCTGCCCACTTCAGAGCCGGCGCTCGCCGCCTTGAAGTAGTCGACCAGCCGCTCGATCGTGTCGTTGATGCCGTAGAGCTCGTCCTCGAACAGTTGACAGCGCAGCCGACCCTTGGTGTCATCGAACCCCTCGGAGCGCATCATGTCCCAGATGTACTCGTGGCTGCTGCGCGCAATCCCATGAGGGTCGGCGGGAAATATGGCCTCGAGAAAGTTGGCGAAGGATCCTGTCCAGTGCGCTGCACGATGCTGCTTGCTGAAGTCGCTGAGCGACCGGATGAGACTCGAGCGCCGCTCGCTGCTATCGTTGAAGCTCGATACAGGAATGTTCATGGCCGCCCCTTTCCAAGGACATCATATTCCCTCTGACGTGTTAGATCATGATTCGGTGCCCGCGATCCATCGTAGTTCATGCCTGATGAACGGTCCAACGGGGCCATGGTCAAAGAGTTAACGCCGCGATGCTGAAAGAAATTCTCGGAGTGGCCGACGACCCGCCGGCCCGGCGGCGCTGGTTTCACGACGATTATTTCGATCTGTTCGTGTGGCAGGCCGGCGCCGAGCTGACGCTGATCCAGCTCTGCTATGGCGAGGATGCAACAGAGCGCGCCCTGGTCTGGGACAAGGAACGCGGTTTTTTCCAGGACGGCCCGCCTGCGCCGCAGGAAGTGTTTTCGCGCTTTGAAGACGCAGCGACCACTCTTCCGGAGGAACTGCGCCGCGACGTAAGAGAAAAAATGCACGAATTCGCCGGCCGGCGCCTGGCGGTGCAGTCCCGGCGCAAGCGCTTCCGGCGCGCGTCCTGGCAGCGCTAGCGCCCGGCTAGCGACGCCAGTCGCTTTTCAGCGACAATGCCCTTTTCGAGGGAGGGGACACCATGAAACTCGAATTGGCCTTGCTCGCCTGGGCCGTAGCGCTCGCCTTCGCGCAGATGCTGATTGCGGCGTGCGCCGCCACGCTGCAGGTGGGGCTTCCCATGCTTGCGGGAAACCGCGACGACATGCCGCCGCGGACGGGGTGGGCGGGGCGCGCGCAGCGCGCGCACCTCAACATGCTCGAGAGCCTGGTCCTGTTCGCCGCGCTGGTCCTGGCGGCGGTGGTCGCGGGCAAAACCAATGCCATGACCGCGCTGGGGGCGCAGCTTTTCTTCTGGGCGCGGCTCGCCTACGCGATCGTCTATCTCGCCGGCGTGCCTTGGGTGCGCACCGGCGTGTGGCTGGTCTCGATCATCGGCCTGATCCTGATTTTTGCGCAGCTGCTGTAGGCGCGCCGGATAGGTTTTCATGGGCATGATGGTCGAGGGGGTCTGGCGGCAGGTTCCGCGCGACAGCACGTCTACCGGCGGCGCGTTCATCCGGCCGGAAAGCGCGTTTCGAGGCTGGGTCGGCGATGCCGAGGCAGGGCGCTACCAGCTCTACGTCGCCCGATCCTGCCCCTGGGCGCATCGCACCCTGGTGGTGCGCGCGCTCAAGGGATTGGAGAAGGCGATCCCCGTGTTCTACGCCGGCCCGTCGATGGGGGAGAACGGCTGGGAGTACGCCGAAGGCGAGTTTCGCTTCCTGCACCAGCTCTATGGCAAGGCAAAGCCCGATTACACCGGCCGTGTGACGGTGCCGGTGCTCTGGGACGGGCGCACGCAGCGCATCGTCAACAACGAATCCTCCGAGATTCTGCGGATGCTGAACCGCGAATTCGATTCCTTTGCCAGGCGCCGGCTCGACGATCTTTATCCCGCCGCACTTCGAAAGGAGATCGACGCGATCAACGAGCGCGTCTACCGCAGCGTGAACAACGGCGTTTATCGCGCGGGCTTCGCCACCGCGCAGGACAAGTACGACGCCGCGGTCACCGAGCTGTTCGCGACGCTCGACTGGCTGGAAAAGCGCCTGGCGACGCGGCGCTGGCTCTGCGGCACGCGGCTCACCGAAGCGGACGTGCGCCTCTTCACGACGCTGGTGCGCTTCGACGCCGTCTATTACTCCCATTTCAAGTGCAACCTGCGGCGGCTGGTGGACTATCCGAGACTATGGCGCTACACGCGAAGGTTCTACGCGCTGCCCGGTGTGGCGCGCACGGTCGATCTCGCCGAGATCAAATTCCACTACTACCGCAGCATGAAGCACATCAATCCGACGCAGATCGTCCCCAGGGGCCCGGCGCTGGATTTCAGTTTGCGCTGAGCCTGACGCTCGCGGCTGCGGCGTCGGCGGCGAGCGCGAACAGCGATTGGCTCAGCGGCATCGCGGCGCCGGACAGCGCGGCGATCGGCGCGGCACGGCGCTTCGAGCAGTCGCCTTACCGCGGCGCCGGCACCGGCACCGACTTTCTGCCGCTCTACCTGTACGAGGGCGAGCGCTTCTACATGCACTCGTACGCCGTGGGCGCCAAGTTCGGCGAGCTGAGCACCGGCCGGCGCTTCGATCTGTTCCTCAGGTACCGCTTCGAAGGCTATCCCAACGATCGCGTGCCCGAGAGCCTCGCGGGCATGCAGCCGCGCGAATCCGGCATCGACGCCGGCTTCAGCGCGCAAACCGGCGGCGGATGGGGCATCGCCTACGCCGAGCTGCTGCACGACATTTCCGAGACCTCGCGCGGCGGCGAGCTGCGCTTCGGCTACAAATACCCGCTCCGCATCGGGCGGCTGTGGCTGCAGCCGCACGTGATGCTCGGGTTCCGTGACGCGAATCTGAACAACTATTACTACGGGGTGCGGCCGGGCGAGGCGACGCCGCTGCGGCCGGCTTATTCCGCGGGCGGCGGCGCCATCGCGCAGCTCGGCTTGTACGGCGCCTACCGCCTGACCGAGCGATGGCGCCTGATCGGCGGCGTGACCTGGGTACGCTGGCCGGACGTCGTGGCGCTGAGCCCCGTCGTGGACAGCCGCACCCAGCGCGGCGTGACGCTCGGGCTGATGTACGACATCTCCCCCGACCACCAGGTCTGGCCTGAGCACCGTCCGCGGATTGCGCGCGCGTACTACGGCGCTTCGAGCGACTGCAACGTTACTCACATCATGCGCTTGGTCTGCACCAGCACGCACACCAAGGACCAGACGAGCATTGCCGCGTTTGAGCTCGGGCGGCCGTTCATCGAGCGCCTCAACGGCCGGCCGCTCGATTTCGCCGGCTTCGTCGGCCTGGCGCGCCACAAGGAGGCGGGCTTCCAGCCCGACTTCTACCAGGTCAACGCCTATATCAAGGCGTACTACTACGGCTTTCCCTGGGACGCGCACGTGCGCACGCGCGTCGGGCTCGGCATCGGCCTCGCCTACGCGCGCAGGATTCCGCTGATGGAAGTGCGCGACCTGGCCGATCGCGGCCGCCCCACGTCGAAGCTGCTCAATACCTTCGATCCGACCGTGGACTTTAACGTCGGCGATTTGCTCGGCGCGCGCTCGTTGCGCGATACCTACGTCGGCCTGGGCGTCGCCCACCGCTCCGGCATCTTCGGCTCGTCGCGCCTGCTCGGCAACGTCAGCGGCGGCTCCAACTACATCTACGGCTACGTCGAGACGAGCTTCTAGCCCTGCGCCGAGTAGCCTCCGTCCACCGGGATCGCCACCCCGGTAACAAAATCGGAACTAGAACTGGATAAGAATACGGCAACGCCGGCAAGATCCTCCGGCGCACCCCAGCGCCCGGCGGGCGTGCGGGCGAGCACCCGCTCGTGCAGGCCCTGCACGTCCTTGCGCGCCTGGCGCGTGAGCGCGGTATCGATCCAGCCGGGCAGCACCGCATTGACCTGGATGTTGTCCTTCGCCCAGGCCGTGGCGAGCGCCTTGGTCAGCTGCACGATGCCGCCCTTGCTCGCGCCGTAAGGCGCGACGAACGAAGCGCCGAACAGCGACATCATCGAGCCGATGTTGATGATCTTGCCGCCGCCGGCGCGCTTCATGTGCGGATACGCCGCCTGCGAGGCGACGAACGCGCTGGTGAGATTGGTGTCGAGCACCAGTCGCCATTCCTCCAGCGTGTAGTCCTGCGGCGCCTTGCGGATGTTGGTGCCGGCGTTGTTGACGAGGATGTCGAGCCGGCCGAGGCGCTCGACGGCCTCGTTCACCATGCCGCGGCAGGAGGTTTCGTCTCTCAGCTCGGCGCGGATCGAGACCGCCCGGGCGCCGCAAGCCTCCAGCTCGGCGACCGCGTCGGCATTCTTGCCTTCGTGCCTGCCGGCGAGGGCGAGCGCCGCGCCTGCCTGCGCCAGGCCGCGCGCCATGCCCAGGCCGATGCCGCCGTTGCCGCCGGTGACCAGCGCCACTCTTCCCTTGAGCTCGAACATAGATACTTGACAAAAGCAAATAGTTGGCGAGGATGGCGGCATGCACGTCGACGCGGTGCGCCGCTTCAACCGATTCTACACACGGCGCATTGGCGTCTTGCGCGCGGATCTGCTCGGCAGCCCTTACAGGCTCACCGAGGCACGCCTGCTCTACGAGCTGGCGCAGGGCGGACAGGCCACGGCGAGCGCCCTGGGCAGGGACCTCGGCCTTGACCTCGGCTATCTCAGCCGGCTGCTGCAGGGTCTCAAGCGCCGCGGCCTCCTCCGGGCAAGGCGTGCGGCGCACGACGGCCGGCAAAGCCTCCTGAGCCTCACGGCCAAGGGCCGCGAGGCGTTCTCCGTGCTCGATTCGCGCTCGCGCGACGCGATGGCCGCAATGCTCAAACCGCTGGGCGAGCACGACAGGCAGCGCCTGGTGGAGGCGATGCGCACGGTGCAGGGATTGCTCACCGATGAAAAAACGCATTCTGCCGTGCAATTGCGCGAACATCGTCCCGGCGACCTGGGCTGGGTGGTGCACCGGCACGGCGCGCTCTACGCCGAGGAATACGGCTGGGACGAGCGCTTCGAGGCGCTGGTGGCCGAGATCGTCGCCAGGTTCGTCAAGCGTTTCGATCCCGCGCTCGAGCGCTGCTGGATCGCCGAGATCGACGGCGAGCGCGTCGGCGCGGTGCTCGTCGTCAAGCAGTCAGAATCGACCGCCAAGCTGCGCTTGCTGATCGTCGAACCCAGGGCGCGCGGCCGCGGGCTCGGCAGGCGGCTGGTCGAGGAATGCATTGCCTTTGCGCGCGCCAAGGGCTACCGCAAGCTCGTGCTCTGGACGCAGTCGAATCTCGCCGCGGCGCGCGCGATCTACAAGCAATGCGGTTTCAGGCGGGTGAGAAAGGAGCGGCACTCGAGCTTCGGCCACGAGCTCGTCGGCGAGTTCTGGCAGCTCGCGCTGTGAGCGGCCGCGCGGGCTACCCGGCGCGGTATCTGACGACGCAGTTGCGGCCTTTCTGCTTGGCCTCGTAGAGCGCCCGGTCGGCGCGCGTGGCGAGGGCATCGAGCGTGCGGCCGTCCTCCGGAAAGCAGGCCGCGCCGATGCTCACCGAGGAGACGATTTTCCTGGCGTCCACGTCGAGCGGCCTGTCGGCCACTGCCTTGCGGATGCGTTCGGCGACGTCGAGCGCGCCGGGCGGCGGCGTCTCGGGCAGCAGGACGATGAACTCGTCGCCGCCGTAGCGCGCCGGCAGATCCGTGTAACGCAGTTCTGCGCGCAGCGCGTTCGCCGTGTGCCGCAGCAACCGGTTGCCGGCCTCATGCCCGTGCGAGTCGTTGACGGCCTTCAGGTTGTCGAGGTCGATCATCAGCATGCTTGCCGGGCGCGCATAGCGCAGCGCCTGGCCGAACAGGCGGTCGGCCGCGATCGCGAAGCCGCGCGTGTTGTACAGCGCGGTGAGATCGTCCAGCTCCGACAGCAGCTTGGCGCGCTGCAGCACATAGCGGATGTCGGCCGAGAACATGGTGGTGATGTACGCGACGAGCACCACCGGCGCGAACTGCGCCGCGAGCGCGCCGACGAAGGCGAGCGAGGGGAGCTCGACGAACGACGCGCCCGCCAGGAACACGTAGCACGCGGCGATCAGGGCCACCTCGACCAGCGTGGTGAGCCTGCCCAGGGTCAGCGCCGAGGTGATCACCACCAGCAGATAGCCGTTGAGGAGCGGGCTTTGCAGCCTGCCGGTGAACCACAGCGCCCAGGTAATGACGGCGATCATCGCCCAGGTCTCGACCGCGATCTTCCAGCGGCTCTCCGTGCGGAAGAAGTTGGCGTAGCGGAACGCCATCACCAGCGCCGCGTAGAAGAAAAGCGACGACGAGATCGCAGGCTCGTTCTCCTTCGCCACGCCGCCGAACATCAGGTAAAGCAGGACCAGGATCAGGAGCAGCCAGTGGATCTCGGCCACGGTGCGCGAAATCCCGCGGAGTTCCTCCTGCTCGATCGAGACGTGGATGGGCATGCGCGATTATTGTTGCGTGTATTATCCATCGCCATGGAAACATCCGCCAACGGGCTGCGCGTGCTGGTCACGGCGGGCGGCGCAGGCATCGGCCGGGTCATTGCCCGGACCTTTGCCGACCATGGCGCCCGCGTCCATGTCTGCGATGTGGACGAAAAGGCCCTCAGGCAAGGCAGCATCCCGTACACCGTCGCCGACGTGGCGGAGCTCTCCGACGTCGAGCGGCTTTTCAGCGACGTCGAGCGCAAGCTCGCGGGCCTCGACGTGCTGGTGAACAATGCCGGCATCGCGGGACCGACGGCCAGGGTCGAGGACATCCGCCCCGAGGACTGGGACCGCTGCATCGCGGTGGACCTGAACGGCATGTTCTATTGCACGCGCAAGGCGATGCCGATGATCAAGGCGGCAGGTGGCGGCAGCATCATCAACCTGTCGTCGGCCGCCGGCCGGCTCGCCTTCCCGATGCGCACGCCTTATTCGGCGGCAAAATGGGCGGTGGTCGGCTTCACGCAGAGCCTGGCCGCCGAGGCCGGGCCCGAGAAGGTGCGCGTCAACTGCATCCAGCCCGGCGTGGTGGAGGGCGAGCGCGTCGAGCGCGTGATCGAGGCGAAGGCAAAAGGCCTCGGCGTGGACAAGGAAGAAGTGCGCCGGCGGCTGCTCGAAGGCGTGAGCATGCATACCACGGTCACGGCGCAGGACATCGCCAATATGGCGCTCTTCCTCGCCACCGAGGCCGGCAAACACATCTCCGGCCAGGCAATCTCGGTCTGCGGCGGAGCGCGCTACCTGGTCTAGAAAATCGGGGAGAGACCCCATTTATGGCAGCGGCGCAAGGCAAAGTCATCATCACCTGCGCGGTGACCGGCTCGATCCACACGCCGAGCATGTCGCCGTACCTCCCGGTGACGCCCGAGGAGATCGCCGCCGCCGCGATCGGCGCGGCGCAGGCCGGCGCGGCGATCGTGCACCTGCACGCGCGCAATCCGAAGGACGGCAGCCCGACGCAGGATCCCGCGGTGTTCAAGCAGTTCCTGCCGAAGATCAAGGCTGCCTCGGACGTGGTCGTCAACCTGACCACGGGCGGCGCGCCGACCATGAGCATCGAGGAGCGGCTGCAGCCGGCGCTGCGCCTGAAGCCCGAGGTGGCGTCGCTCAACATGGGCTCGATGAACTTCGGCCTGTACGAGATGCTCGGCCGCTACAAGGAATTCAAGCACGACTGGGAAAAGCCCTACCTCGCGGGCAGCGACGAGCGCATCTTCAAGAACAGCTTCAAGGACATCGCCTACATCCTGCAGTCCTGCGCCGACAACGACACGCGCTTCGAGATCGAGTGCTACGACATCGGCCATCTCTACACCGCGGCGCACTTCCTGGAGCGGCGGCTGCTCAAGCCGCCGCTGTTCATCCAGTCGGTGTTCGGCATCCGCGGCGGCATCGGCCCGCATCCGGAGGACGTGCTGCACATGAAGCGCACCGCCGAGCGCTTGTTCGGCGACGCTTACTACTGGTCGGTTCTGGGCGCCGGCCGCAACCAGATGTTCATCGCCGCGATGTCGGCGGTGATGGGCGGCAATGTGCGCGTCGGCCTCGAGGACAGCCTGTGGCTCGGCCGCGGGCAGCTCGCCGAATCGAATGCTGCCCAGGTCTCGAAGGCGAGGCGGATTCTCGAGGAGCTCGGCTTTGCGGTTGCTTCGCCGGGCGACGCGCGCGACATGCTGAAGCTGAAGGGAGCGAGGAATGTGGCTTTTTAGGCTGCTTTTTCTTCTGCTACTTTCATTTCCGGTTGTTGCGCAGGAGTGGCCCGCGCGGGTCGTCAAGTTCGTCTCGCCTTATCCGCCTGGCGGCTCGGTCGATCCGCTCGCGCGCATCCTGGCGGCGAAGCTCGCCGAATCGCTGAAGCAGCAGTTCATCGTCGAGAACCGCACCGGCGCTTCCGGCATCATCGGCACGGACTACGTCGCGAAGAGCGCGCCTGACGGCTATACGTTCGTCTTCATCTTCGACACCCACTCCGTGCACCAGGCGCTGAACCCAAACCTGCCTTTCGATCCCGTGAAGGACTTCGCGCCGGTCATGATCGTCGGCACTGCGCCCATGGCGATCACCACCGGTGCGATGAAGCCCTACAGGACGTTCGCGGACGTTATCGCGGCCGCCAAAGCGAAGCCGGACACCGTCACCGTCGGCAACGTCGGCAACGGCTCGCTCGGGCATCTCACGACGATCGTGCTCGGTCAGGCCGCGGGCATCCGCCTCGTTCCGGTGCCGTACAAGGGCGGCGGTCCGCTCTCCACGGACCTGATCGGCGGCCAGATCGAGCTCGCCATGGCCTCGACCGCGGCCCAGGCGCAGCACGTGCGCGGCGGGAAGATGCGCGCGCTCGCGCTCACCGGCGACAAGCGCTCGCACACGATGCCGGACGTGCCGACGCTGAGGGAGCAGGGGCTCGATGTCGAGGCCCACGCGTGGTGGGGCATCCTCGCGCCCGCCGGCACGCCCAGGCCGATCATCGATAAATTCGTTTTCGAATTGCACAAGGCATTGAATCTTCCCGACGTGAAAAAGATGCTCGGCGAGACGCTCGGGATGGACGTTGTCGCGCTAAGCCCCGAGGCGACACGGAAGTGGATCGTCGAGCAGATGGCCCGTTGGGGAAAAGTCGTTCGGGAGAACAACATCCGCGTCGAATGAAGCTTGCAATCCTCGACGACTACCAGCGCGTGGCGCTGAAATCCGCCGACTGGGACCGATTGAATCTCGAGAAGACGGTTTTTCACGAAGCCTTCAATTCAATCGATGATGCGGCACGCAAGCTCGCGCCCTTCGACATCCTGTGCCTGATGCGCGAGCGCAGCGCGTTTCCGCGCGCTCTCATCGAGCGCCTGCCGAATCTGAAGTTCATCAGCCTCACCGGCGGCCGCGCGGGCAGCCTCGATTCGAAGGCCTGCAGCGAGCGCCGCATCCCGATCAGCCATACCGGCGCGGGAAACGGCACGCTGGCCACCGCCGAGCTGGCGTGGGGCCTCATCATCTCCGCGGCGCGCGGCCTCGCCAAGGGCGAGCGCAACATGCGCGCTGGCCGCTGGCACGAAGGCCTTGCGCCGGGCATGACCCTGGGCGGCAAGCGCCTCGGACTGCTCGGCGTGGGCAAGATCGGCTCGCGCGTCGCCGCGATCGGCAAGGCGTTCGGCATGGAGGTCGCCGGCTGGAGCCAGAACCTGACGCGCGAAAAGGCCGCCGAGGCGGGCGTGCTTTACGTGTCGAAGGACGAATTGTTCGCCAGCTCGGACGTGCTCAGCATTCATCTTGTGCTGAGCGATCGCACAAAGGGTCTTGTCTCGGCCTCTGATCTTTCCCGGATGAAAACAACCTCGATTCTGGTGAATGTCTCGCGCG
>Ga0209577_10003594_pt1 | contig 14628 bp, 13 predicted proteins | sample GraSoiAngelo_109_FD_185874 | JGI IMG/M metagenome (GOLD analysis project Ga0209577, IMG submission 185874) | Grasslands soil microbial communities from the Angelo Coastal Reserve, California, USA - 14_0903_12_20cm (SPAdes) (version 2) | ecosystem: Environmental > Terrestrial > Soil > Grasslands...
AGCACAAGAATATCCGGGAGGCTTCGAGGATCACGAGCGGGAGACTTCAAGTTCCGTGGAACACGAATCGGAAGAGCCGCTACGCGAACAAGCATGGACGGCAACCCGTGAGATTGAAAGTCCGAGCGTCGCGCCGGATCCGCGCACTTTCTCCGAATATCAAGCCCTCCCCGAAGAGCCGCCGCGCGCGGTCTACGAAGAAGTCCAACCTGAGGGTTCAGCGCCCGCCAGCCATCACGATCTATCCGAAGAAGAAGTGACTTCGCTGGCAGAACAACTCGCCGAAGCACGGCACGAGGAAGTGAGCGCCCAAGCGGAAGCCGATTCGGAGCTCGGTCTGCTCGAGGAAGAGCCTCCCCACGCGCCGGAAAGCGCCGCGGAGACTGATGAATTTATCGCTGAGGCGGAAGCGGTACAGCACGAGGAGGCGTCGACAGGGCTCGCGGTTGAATCCACAGCCGGACTGAACGAAGCGCAGATTTCCGAGTCCGCGAGTGCGCCGGAACGCCCCATGGAGGCACGCATTTCCGAGCCGCAACGCGCGCGTTTCCAGCGGCCCATGCGCCGAGGCGGCCGCCACCGTGGCCAGCGCCAAATGCGACGCCCCGATCACCGCCAGGAGCCGCGCAAACCGCAACTGATTTCCGAAGTTCTGAAGCCAGGCCAAGAAATCATCGTACAAATCGCCAAGGAGCCGCTGGGAAAAAAGGGAGCCCGTATCACCAGTCACGTTGCCTTGCCCGGCCGTTTCCTGGTCTATATGCCCACGGTCAACCACATCGGCGTTTCGCGGCGCATTAATTCCGCTGAGGAGCGTTCGCGTCTGCGCCATTTGGTTACGGAAGCCAAAGGTAGTTTCCCGGGCGGGTTCATTGTGCGCACGGCGGCCGACGGCGCTCCGGACGACGAGATCCGCAGTGACGTCGAATTTTTGGGCCGCACCTGGGAGAAGATTCGCACGCAGTCGGAACCGCGTAAAGCTCCCGCCTTGCTGCATCGCGACCTCAATCTGGTCGAGCGCATACTGCGCGACTACGTGAACAACGACTACGCCTCGATTTGGATCGATAATGAGGAAGAGTTCAGCAAAGTAGTCGAATTCGTCAGCCGCTTCCAGCCCAAATTGGTTGGACGCGTCAAGCTCTATACCAAGAGCTCTCCGATCTTCGAGGAATTCGGGATTCAGCAGGAACTCGACAAGGCCTTGCGGCCAAAGGTTTGGCTCAAGTCCGGCGGCTACATCGTCATCAACCACACCGAGGCCCTCGTGGCCATTGACGTGAATACGGGCAAGTACGTCGGCCGCGGCTCAACTCGCCTGGAAGACACCATCGTCAAAACCAATCTCGAGGCGGTGAAGGAGATCATCCGGCAAATTCGCTTGCGGGACCTGGGCGGAATCATTGTGCTGGACTTCATTGACATGGAGGAACGGCGCAACCGCGATAAAGTGATGGCGGCCCTCGAGGCCGCGCTTCGCTCCGACCGCGCCCCGTCCAAGGCCCTGTCCTTTAATGAATTCGGCTTAGTGGCCATTACTCGCAAACGCACCAAGCAGGCGCTCGAGCGGGTCCTCACGCAGCCGTGCCCCTACTGCACAGGTTCCGGCATGGTAAAGTCTGTGCCCACAATCTGTTACGAGATACAAGCAGAAGCGCGCAAGATGGCCGGAGACCTGGAATCTTCCAGCCTGACCTTGCGCGTTCATCCGGAGATCGCCAAAGCGCTGAAAACTCGCGAGGCCGTGCTCGTCGAAGAACTCGAACAGCTCACGCACAAAAGCGTGATCATTCAAGCCGATCCTACGCTGCATTGGGAACAGTACGACATCTACTAACGATTGCCAGCGTTTTGCCCGAGGGATCCTTTTGATATTCGCTGTGATTGAGGAGTGGATCAACACGGGGCACAAGTGACGATTCGGCGCACAATATGTTCCCGGCCGTGGCTGGCGCTCGCCGTCCTGGCATCATGTTTCGCAACTTGGACTAGCTTCGCGGGGCCGAAAGAAGGCGATCAAGTCTGGGTCGCCACCTGGGGCGCAAGCCCGGTGGCCCCGCTGCCTGCCAACACCACCAATCCGGGATTCACCAACCAAACAGTGCGCTTGGTCGTGCACACCAGCCTCGGCGGCAGCGAAGTGCGCGTGCGCCTCTCCAATGCGTTCGGGATGGAATCGCTAGTGATCGGCACGGCGCACCTCGCGCTGCGCGGCACGAATGCGGGCACGCTTTCTGGCACGGATCGAGCGCTCACGTTCGCCGGTTCCGGTTCGGTGACCATTCCGCCCGGAGCGCTCGTGGTCAGCGACAGCGTCAAGCTCGACGTGCCTGCACTTTCTGATTTGGCGGTGAGCCTTTACTTACCCGGACCCACGGGCCAGGCGACCTGGCACGCGGCAGCCCTCGCCACGAACTATGTTTCCCGGTCGGGAGATTTCACAGCCGCTGCGGATATGCCGGTCGATCACACCGTAACGTCATGGTTCTATCTGACCGACATAGAGGTGAAGTCCTCGAAAGATACCTTTGCGGTCGTCACCTTCGGTGACTCCATAACCGATGGAACGCGCTCCACCCCCGATACAAACCATCGCTGGCCGAATCTTCTTGCCCAGCGATTGGCTCAGCATCACGTCAAGCTAAGCGTTGTCGATGAAGGCATCGCGGGAAACCGGGTCCTGCACGATCTGGTCGGGCCGAACGCCTTGGCTAGATTCGACCGCGACGTGCTGACGCAGGCAGGGGTGGGGTACGTGACCGTCCTGCTGGGCATCAACGACATCGGTGATATCAGCCGCCTGCCTGCGGTAGCCCAGGCCGGCCGGGCTCCTCAACCTGTGAGCGCCGACGAGATCATCGCAGGGTATCTGCAAATGATCACGCGAGCTCACCAACAGGGACTCAAAATCGTGGGCTGCACGCTGACGCCGTTTGAAGGAGCCGCTTACTTTACCCCGGAGGGTGAGACAAAGCGCCAAGCCGTCAACAAATTTATCCGCACGCGCGGGGCCTATGACGGCGTGATCGACTTCGATGCGGTCGTGCGCGACCCCGAGCACCCGGCGCGATTCCTTCCCCTGTACGATAGCGGCGACCATCTGCACCCGAACGACGCCGGGTACAAAGCGATGGCCGAAGCGATTGACCTCTCGCTGTTCAGAAAGCGGTGAACGGTCATTTACGTTTCGCGCAGATAAATCGCTCCCGGCTCACGTAACCTCATCGAATGGGTCTCGCGATTTGCGTCGGCAGGATCACTTTTTAGCAAAGATTTCAAGTTGACGCGTGAGAAAGGGCGGGAGTAAGTTCTTTGCCCAGCGCTAATGCTGACTCAGCGTCGAGCACCCAAGCAGACCAGCCGATTCAGGAGGACACCGTGAAGCGAGTAGTTTTCCTAATTGCCGTTATTGCTTTTGCGCTCGGTATTTCGTCGAGCGCCCGCGCCCAAGCGCGGATCACTCTCCTGTCACCCGACCCGATCAAACGGGAAGTCGACATGATCGTTAAAAACTTCGAGATGAAGGCAGGCGACAAAGTCCAGGAATCCTACGGAACGGGCGTGGGCACGCGGCGAACGGTTCAGGAAGGCGGCGCTTTGGATGTGACGCTGCTCTTTGCGCCTTTCGACGACGCTCTCAAGACCGGCAACGTGGACAAAAGTACGCAGACCGTTGTGGCCCGAGTTCGCTTGGCGTTGGCCGTGAAAAAGGGCGTCGCGAGCCCTGATATTTCGAACGCAGCGGCGGTGAAGAAAACGCTGCTCAACGCGAAATCGGTCGCTACCGTCGACCCCACTCAGGGAAGTGTCGGCGGCGCTGCTCTGCTGGCCCTCGACAAGATGGGCATCACCGACCAGATCAAGCCGAAGCTCAAGTTTTTCCCAGGCGGTGGCGGCGTGCAGGATTCTGTCGCCAACGGCGAGATCGAGATCGCCCTGGGGCCCTACCTCAGCGATATGCGCAATCCTGGCCTGAATATCGTGGGCGCCCTGCCGCCGGATGCTTCCACTCCGATTGATATTACGGCCTGGGTTTCCACCAACGTTGGCGACCGCAAAGCCGCCATGGCCCTTATCGAATACTTCAAATCAAAGGAAGCAACGCCGATCTGGGAAGAAGCGAAGATATTTCCGGTCACCAAGTAAGCGTGGCATCATCGCATTCCCATCCTGCCTCGAAGTTCGGTCGTGGTTTTCGGCGGCCACCGGAATCCCGTGATTTTCTCGCGTGAGTCCGATGGCCGCGCCCTCTTTCCGCTATACTGAAGCGCTCGCCAGCCTTCAGACTTGTCCGCGGGAGCCATTGTGACGGCGCGCATCCTCGACGGTAACGCCATCCGTGACCAGATCTACGCAGAACTCCAACCGGAAATTGCGGAACTCGGAGCCGCCGGGATTCGTCCAGGCCTCGCGGCAGTTTTAGTGGGCCATAATCCCGCCTCCGAGATCTACGTTCGGAGCAAAATTGCGGCCTGCGAAAAACTCGGGCTACGGAGCTGGCTTCTTACGCCTGCGGAAAGCGTTTCCACTGCAGAGATGCTGCAACTCGTCGCGGACTTGAATCGTCGGGAGGACATCGACGGCATACTCGTGCAATTGCCTTTGCCGCGTCAGGTGGAGACGCGCCGCGTTTTGGAAGCCGTCGACCCCGCGAAAGACGTGGACGGTTTTCATCCGGTTAACCTGGGGCGGCTGGTCCGCGGAGAGCCGGGTCTGGTCGCCTGCACGCCTTCGGGAGTGATGGAGATTGTGCGGCGGAACGGCATCGACACTGAAGGCGTGCCGACGGTTGTGCTCGGCCGAAGCGACATCGTGGGGAAACCCATGGCCCTTCTGCTGATGCACGCGAATGCGACGGTCACGATTTGCCACTCCAAGACGCGCGATTTACCGCAAATCGCGCGCCGCGCGGATCTCGTCATTGCAGCCATGGGCCGCCCGGCGATGGTCACGCCGGACTGGATTCGAACCGGCGCGACCGTGATTGATGTTGGTATCAATCGAATCTCCGATCCTGCCGAAGCGGCCCGCATCTTCGCGAAATTTCCGCAAAGGCTCGAGCAGTTCCGGCAAAAAGGCTCGGCATTGGCCGGCGATGTTCACCCCGACGTTGCAGAAATCGCGGGCGCGATCACTCCTGTTCCTGGCGGCGTGGGACCTCTCACCATCGCCATGCTCATGAGCAATACTGTCAAGGCTGCGCGGCTCAGACGTGGCCAGGCCGCCGGTGAGACGGTTGCCCGTCCCGCCTCCGGACATTAATGCTGCGCGGCTGCCACGTGCTCAATGCTGACAAAATGGCCCACGTCTTGATCGCGCCCGGAGAGTCTGCTTACGGAGAGATACGGCGGAAATTTGGCGCGGATATCCTCGCTCCGGACGGAAGCATCGACCGCGCGCGATTGGCCGCCGTTGTCTTCGCCGACGCGGATAAACTGGCGTCGTTGAATGCGATCGTTCATCCCCGCGTGCTTCGCGAGTTGGAGCTGGAATTGGAGCGGCTCTCACGAATCGATCCTCAAGGCGTAGCTGTGGTAGAAGCGGCATTGCTGATCGAATCGGGCTACCACAAACGATTGGACCGACTCGTTCTGGTTACTTGCACTCGCGAGCAACAACTGGAACGGCTGACGAATCCCGCGTTTGGACGAGAGATGTCTCGCGAGCAAGCCGAGCGGCGCATTGCTGCGCAAATGCCGCTGGAGGAAAAACGCAAGGTGGCTCACGATGAGGTCGATAGTTCGGGTTCCCTGGATTACACGACGAGACGAGTTCGGGCATTGGTGGAACAGCTCAAGCAGACGGCCGGAGGGCGTGCCCATTAGGCGCGCGCTCTGGTAAGAGCGAAGCCGCTTTTGCCGTCGTCTTCGTAGCGCGGAGCATTCGCAGCGCGATCGATTCGGATTGCTCTTGACGACCAATCTTCCCTGTTACTAAAGTCTTGCCAACTTGGATATCAGTTCATTGGAGGCCCTGCCGTGATGAAACGCAACTTCTTCGCTATTTTGCTGGCGAGTTGTGCGCTACTGGCCACACTGCCTGGTTGGGCGCACCATTCCTTTCAAGCCGAGTTCGATGCGAGCAAAGCGGTCACGTTGAAGGGAACCCTGTCAAAAATAGACTGGATTAACCCTCATATCTATTTCTACCTGGATGTGAAAGACGACAGCGGCAAGGTGACCAACTGGACTCTGGAATCCATTCCGACCGGGTTCATGCATCGCGCTGGCCTCACAAGAGATGACTTCGTAATCGGTGACACCGTCACGGTGCTCGCTTATCGCGCGAAGGATGGAACCAGGGCCTTTGCATGGGTGCAGGAACTTACGTTTGCGAATGGGCGCAAGGTTGCATTTGGCGCCAATCGCCCGCAGCCTGAGGACCCCGCACCGAAATAGGCTCGAGCGAACGACGGTGGCTTTCTCGGGAATCACGATCAGAGTGAAAAGGAGATCCGGCAATGAATTCTCGATCATCTTGGCGGCGCGCCGCGATAGCAGGATGCGCCATTTTGTGCCTGCTCACCGTGCGTGCCGGCGCCCAGGTCGATCGGGCTACGGTGTCGCATGGTGCCGCGGCTGAGGCGGAGATAAAGGCAGCGGCGGCAAAGCCAACGCCGCGCGCCTCAGACGGCCATGTGGACCTGAGTGGGTATTGGGACTTTCCTCAGCCGTCCGTGAGCGAACATACGAAGGACGGGGTCGTATATGCCAGCCCTTTCATTCCGGGCGCGAATGCCCCTGGCCAGATGCAGGGAGATCCGAATCCGCCGCCCTATAAGCCCGAGCTATTGGCAAAGGTGAAGGAGCTGGCCAAAAACCAGACGCACGCCGACCCGGCGTTTCATTGCAAACCGCTGGGAGTTCCGCGCGTCGGGCCGCCGAGGCAGGTTATCCAGACTCCGAAGCTGGTGGCACTTTTCTACCAAGTCGACATCGGTGAAGGCGATCAGAGTGGAATCGGTGTCCGTCTTATACCCACCGATGGCCGTTCGCACCGCAAGGACGTGGATCCGATGTATTTCGGAGATTCGGTGGGTCATTGGGAGGGAGACACACTCATTGTGGACGTGACCCATTTGACTGAAGACACCTGGCTGGGCATCAGCGGATATTTTCACAGCGCCGCGCTGCACGTGGTCGAGCGATATACCCGCAAAGGCAATACCCTGACCTACGAAGCCACTGTGGAGGACCCCATGGTCTTGACTAAGCCTTGGACGATGACTCCACAAACAGTCAGGCTCGAAGAGGGTATGGTGGTGGAGCAACCCCCTTGCGATGAGCGCGACGAACAACACCTCGTGAATGACGACCACCACACGCGCGACTTTTAAGCGGTTCGGGGAACGAGGAAGCCAGTACAAAACCGGTAACCTGCTTGACAGGAATGAAGTTAAGTGGTGAACTGAGCGCAGGCATAGCTGCCCGAGAGCCGTTTCGCGCAAAAATCCGCGCGGCCACAAAGCTGGCCCTTTGGCCGAGGAGGTAAAGCGATGACGTCCCTACGGAAATCGCTCCCCGTGGGTCCCCTTGCGTTCATGTTAGCGGTGTTGATGACGCTTGCCTTCATAACCGTAATCGCAACCACAGTCAGTGCGCAAGCGCTCGGGAACGCGGTTAAGAATTCTGCACAACCGCAGGTCACCTTCGCCAAGGATGTCGTCCCCGTTCTCCAAACGAAATGTCAGGAGTGCCACCATACAGGTGGCATGGCTCCGATGTCTCTGGTGACATACGAAGAGACCCGCCCGTGGGCCAGGGCGATGAAGCAGCGCGTGGAGACGCGCATAATGCCGCCGTGGCACCTTGACAAAACGGTTGGGATCCAGCGTTTCCAGAATGACCTGTCCTTGAGTGAAGAGCAAATCGCTACCATCGTGCGCTGGGTGGATGAAGGCGCGCCGCTCGGAAATCCCAAGGACCTGCCCCCAGTCAAACAATGGCCAAACGAAGACGGCTGGCAACTCGCGAAGCAGTTCGGGGCGCCCGATCTAGTCATCGACTCGGGGTCTTATACCATGCCCGCCCACGGGCAAGATGTGTGGTGGAAGCCTTTGTCTGATGTGCCTATCACGGAACCGCGCTGGGTCCGCGCGGTCGAGATTAAACCAGCGACCCCCGCGGGCCGCAGGATCATGCATCACGTGCTCGCGCGCCTGCAGCAGGATGAACCGGATTTGCGCAAGGCTCTCTTCACCGGCAACGACGCCGATAGCAATGGGCCGGGCATGTTGATGGAATGGGCCATCGGGAAAAAATACGACATCTATCGCCCGGACACCGGCAAATTATTGATGCCCGGTGCGCATATCTGGTGGGAACTGCATCTTCATTCCGTAGGTGAAGAGATCACTGATCATGCGCAATTGGCCATTTATCTCTATCCGAAAGGCCAGGAGCCGAAATATCGAACCTATTTGATGTCTTACACGGCAAACCCGACGATCAATGGCCAACTTCAGCTGGATATTCCTCCTAATACCGTGAAGGAGACGGAAGGGTTCCACGTGTTGAAACATCCGGCGATCCTCCAGAACTTCCAGCCGCACATGCATCTTCGCGGCAAAGCTATGGCCATGGAAGCGATCCTGCCAGACGGCTCCACGCAGATGCTCAGTTTTGTGGACCACTTCAATTTCAATTGGATGACCAATTATATTTATGCCGATGATGCGGCGCCGGTGCTGCCGGCGGGCACCGTGCTACACATCACCGCGTGGCACGACAACACGGTGAACAACCCCAACAATCCGGATCCGAGTCAGTGGGTCGGGTGGGGCGAACGCACCGTCGACGAAATGTCCCACGCCTGGGTTAACGTGACTTTCATCACCGATGAGGACTACCAGTCCTACGTTGCGAAGCAAAAATCAAAACAACTGGCGTCGGCTGCCCCCACGCGATAAGAGAGCGCTTACTGGTAAGGGGAAATGCAACTGCGGCGTTCCACGCTCCTAGCTTTTTTTACCGTAATCGGAATGGGGAGCTCTGTTCTCTTGCGGGCGCAGCGCTTGCCTTTGGAGCCTTTGCACGATACGGGGCAAAACGTCACGGGTGCGTTTGAAGGGTGGTTCAAAAATCGGGACGGTAGCTTCAGTCTGCTCTTCGGCTATTACAACCGCAATCAGAAACAGGACTTGGAAATTCCAGTAGGACCGAATAACCGGATTGAACCAGGCGGCCCCGATCAAGGTCAGCCCACCCACTTTCTGCCGGGGCGGCAGTGGGGTCTGTTCACAGTGACTGTTCCCGCAGACTTCGGCGCCGATAAGCTCACTTGGACCCTGATCAGCAACGGCCAACCCCTGATAATACCGGGCAGCCTCAACCCGCTGTGGGAGATTAATGCTTTTCGCGAGCCAACCACAGGCAATACCCCGCCTGTGATCAAGCTCGCTGGAGGCGGTTCTGTCCAAGGCCCGCGGCCCATCAGCACGGCTCTTTCCGCTACCCTAGCCAATCCGCTCACTCTGACCGTATCGGTTTCTGACGACGCCACGATGCCTCTGATCGGGACTACAGGAATGGACCGGCCCAAAACCCCTCCGGTGACGGTGATTTGGAGCAAGTTTCGCGGACCGGGTATCGTCACCTTCGCCAATGCGAAGCCCGCGGTCGAGCTAGCGAACGGGGAAGCAGGTTCGGGCGGAGTAAGCGGGACCGCCACCACGTCGGCGACATTCAGCGAACCGGGAGAGTATGTTTTGCTCGTCGTGGCCAATGATTGGTCCGGCATCGGTGGTCATGGTTATCAGTGCTGCTGGACGAACTCTCAGGTCAAGGTCTCCGTTAAGCCTTAGGTAACCCACGAAATACTCTTCAGCCGTTTTCCCTGAAGTGAAGAGCTAGTTTCTGAAAAACGCATTACTCGAGCACCAGGGCGCTCGCTGGCCGCGGAGGTCATCCCAAACGTGCCAATATTAAACCGGCCCCCGATTGACTACGGCCGTCACGTCGATTTCGACTAACATACCGGGATGGGCGAGTTGATTTATGTTGAGGAATGTATGCGCCGGTCGCGGCGCATCGCCAAGCGCCTCCGTAAGACATTTGAAGTAATCACCTGCTGACCTGATGTCTGTAACGTAAGTTACGATTTTCACGATGTCCGCGACCGTAGCTCGGTGCCGCGCCAGAAGTCTCTTGATCTTGTCAAAGGCATAGCGGCATTGCCCGAAAACGTCTCCCGGGAACAGGATGGTGCCGATCGTTCCGTTTTCGTCTTCGGCACCGACTCCGGCGAGAAAAATCAATGTACCCGGCCCAGAAACGGTGACGACTTCCGAGAATCTTGCCTTAGTCCACTCGCTGTAGTTGTAATTTTGCTTTTCAAAATTTGACATAATGTCGACCTTCGCGGTGCCATTATCTGCTAAAGAGTGGCAAAGAAAAACCACGCGTGGCCGGGGTTACCCTCCACTGCCTGATTCGCTTTCTTCGAGTCGCACGCGTCTTTCACGAGGGATTAGTGGGAATCGCCGTGAGGAACACCCTCGAATGGGCCTGCACTCAAGTGATGCGGGCCCTCGCCTTACATCACTGCTATACTTGCCCGCCGGAGGGACACAAAATGAACCGCAGAATATTCGCGCTTCTTTTCGCTTTCTCGGCCGGAGCAATCATCGGGCACGTAGCTATTCCTTTACTCGGCGAGCACTTCGCCCAGCCTGACGTGGTGATGGCTCAAGCACACAAGCCCGTAATGATCACTCGCCTTTACACGGGTCCGGACAATCAAACGCACGCCGAAGAAGTGGAACTGAAGTTCACGCCCGGAAACCCTGCGGAGGTCTCCAAGATGATGCCCATCACCAGCGCTGAGCTTCATCGGACGGCGGGCGGCAGTGTGGACGATTGGCATCGCGCGCCGCGCCGCCAGTACGTGATTACGCTGAGCGGACGGGGAGAGGTCGAAGTTGCGGGAGGAAAAAACATCTCCCTCGGGCCGGGAAGCATCGACCTTGTCGAAGACACGACTGGCAAGGGTCACATCACGAAAGTGGTGAGCACGGAGGATCGGGTGACGCTTCAGCTCCCTCTCTTGGATCAGCCCGGTCGATAGTCCTGGTCGTAACGGGCAAGCAGCGGCACGTTTGAAACCAGTTGTGCGGGGGGAGGCGCGCCATGATGCGACGAGTTTGGTGGATGACGCTCGGGTTGTTGTGGATCGGGCTCTTGTTGCCGGGGCTGCCGGCCCGCGGGCAAGCGGATTTGACTGGCGTGATTGATATTCACGCTCACATGGATCCGGACAGCTTGCCCCGTTCGATCGATGCGATCGACCTGGCAAAGCTCGCCAAACAACGTGGCATGCGCGGGCTGGTGCTGAAAAATCACTATGAGTCCACCGCCGCACTGGCCTACATCGTGCGCAAGGAAGTGCCCGGCATCGAAATTTTCGGCGGCATCGATCTCAATCGCTCCGTCGGCGGGGTCAATCCCGCGGCGATCGAGCGCATGGTGCTGATGAAAGGCGGCTGGGGCAAAGTCGTCTGGATGCCCACGTTTGACAACGAAAATCAAGTCAAGGTCAGCAAAGAGAACCGGCCGTTCGTCTCCGTCTCTAAAAACGGCAAACTGCTACCGGAAGTCGAGGAAGTGATTCGTCTGGTGGCCAAACACCAATTGACGCTTGAAACCGGCCACTCCTCGGCCGAAGACGGCCTATTGATCGTACACGCGGCGCGGCAAGCCGGAGTGCAGCACGTCGTGGTCACTCACGCCATGGCCGATCCGATTCACATGACCATTCCACAAATGCAGCAAGCGGCCCGCGAAGGCGCTTACATTGAATTCGTCTATGGTGCGACCCTTCCACCGAATAACGGCACGCTCGCCGTGTTGAGCATGAGCGATTACGCCAAAGCGATTCGCGCCGTGGGAGCGCCATCCTGCATTCTATCGAGCGACCTCGGCCAGCCGGGACGTCCGCTGCACCCCGACGGTCTGGCCCAATTCTTCCTGGCCCTGCGCAAAGAGAGGATTTCGCAGGCAGACGTCGACCTGATGTCCAAAACGAATCCAGCCCGCGCCCTCGGACTTCAATAAAAATAATAGCGATGGCGAGGAGGGCTTTTGTGCCAGAACGGGCACAAATAGCCGCCTTCCGCCTGCGGGATCTGCGCAGGGTATTTATTTGTTTGCTGGAAAGAGCCGCAGGTGTATAAGTGTGCCCATTCACTCGGTCAAAAAAAATTCCCAGGTTAGAACGGAAATTCGTGATGAAACATTTCGCAATCTCTCTCGCAATCCTGGCCGGCGTTGCCGCATTGCCAGCTATCAGCCAGGCAGGCGGAAGTGGGAAGTATCGTCCGCAATGACCCAGCGATCGATAAACTCGTGTCACCGGGCACGAAGGTTGAAAAGCTGCATGGCGGGTTCCGCTTTATTGAAGGACCTATATGGGTGAGAAGCGGGCGGTATTTGCTATTCAGCGATCTCCCAAGCAACGCTATCGTGAAGTGGAGCCCAGACGGCGCCGTCTCCGTTTTCCGCGAGTCGATATTTTCAGGCAGCTATCCCGATGGAGTACAGATCGGAAGCAACGGCCTCACCCTCGATAAACAAGGTCGTTTGATCGCCGCGGAACACGGGAATCGCCGGGTTAGCCGGATCGAGAAAGATGGGACGATTACCGTCCTCGCCGATCGCTACGAAGGAAAGCGGCTGAACAGCCCCAATGACCTGATTTGCAAGAGTAATGGCGACGTTTACTTCACCGATCCGCCGGGGCTTTATCGAACGTACCGCGAGATTCCGGATGCTCCGAAGAGGGAGTTGGATTTCGCCGGGGTCTACCGTGTGACCGCACCAGGAAAAGTGCAATTAGTCACCAAGGAAGTGCCTTACCCCAACGGCCTTGCTTTTTCACCGGATGAAAAGAAGTTGTACGTAGCCAGTACCCGCCCGGAGAAGTTCTGGATGGTTTATGACGTCGAAGCCGATGGAAGCGTGAGCCATGGTAGAAAATTTTTCGACGCAACGAACATTCCGGGCGAGGGCGTGCCGGACGGGATGAAAGTCGACCGCGCGGGAAATATCTACGCCACCGGGCCGGCGGGAATTATGATTTTTACGCCGGACGCGAAGCTCCTGGGCACAATCCAGTTGCCGGAGATACCCGCGAATCTGAGTTGGGGTGACGCGGACGGCAAGGCCCTGTATGTAACGGCTCGAACGAGCCTCTATCGAATCCGCACGAACGTCGCAGGAGTGAGGCCTTAGATGGCCCTAGATCGCCTTGAGTCGCGAACGCGATGTGCCGCAGATCGGGGCAAGATGCTGATGCCGAGCGCTTCGAATCGATCCGAATTCGCACTGAACGTGCCCGCTTGTCCGGTCATCCGCACTTTTTCAATCTCGGGAACAGAGCGAGCGCATTCTCTCTCCCGATGCTCTGAAGATCACCGTAGCTTAAGCCATAGTCGCCGAGCCCCTTGGCAAAGGCTCCCGCAGAAACAAATGGGAAGTCGGTGCCGAACAGGACATGCGAGGCCGGAACCAGCTTCATCAAAGAAGCCAGCGTGTAGGGGCTGAATGCCGCCGATAGAATTTTTGCAGTTCAACGCGCGGTCCAGCCGCCATCGACTGCCAAGCTCGTGCCTGTGATCAGGGACGCCGCCGGAGACGCCAGGAAGATGATGGCGCCGGTGACCTCATCCATGCGCCCGATGCGCCCGAGCGGAATTCGGCTGATGACCCAATTGCGGAATTCAGGGTCCGCAAAGAAGGAAGCGGTCATGGGCGTTTCGAGAAACGTGGGAGCGATGGCGTTCACACGGATGTTTTCAGGCGCGAGTTCGACGGCCATGGCTTTGGTTAAACCTTCGATCGCATGCTTGGCCATGCAGTACACCGTGCGCCGCTCTGCCCCGACCCGCCCCATTTGGGAGGTCATGTGGACGATGCTGCCGCCTTGCTTCCGGCGATCGGGATGCTGAAGCATTTTTCGTACGGCAGCCTGTGAGACCAGGAACGCGGCGCGGACATTAAGGGAGATCATATCGTCCAAATGAGCTTCGGAAACATCGACGAAGGGTTCGGGAATATTCATTCCAGCGTTATTTAACAAGATGTCCAGCCGCTCGATGCTAGCGAGGGCGAAATTCACCTCCTCGCGCTTGGTCACGTCGCAAACGATTACGCGCGCCTTGCCTCCCGCGTCAGTGACGGGCTTGGCAACCTGTTCGAGTTCGCTGCGCGTTCTGCTGACTAAGACCACCTCCGCCCCGGCTTCGGCGAGAGCCAGTGCTCCCGCTGCGCCGATGCCGCGGCCCGCTCCAGTGATCAGTGCGACGCGGCCATCGAGCCGGAAACTCACGGGGATTGCTGTAGCTTCGGGCGTGGATTTTATTGCGCGTCTCCCGAACTGGTGCCGACACTCACCTTGGGTTTGCCATAGCGGCGCAGCCGAATATCCGCCTGCTCTTTGTGTGCCCAAAATCTTTCGATCGCGCAGAGACGCGAACAATACTCTCCTATCTGTAAACTCGCTTCTTCTGTGCACTGCTGGTACGTAACGGTTTTCATGAATTTGCCAACCCAAAGTCCGCCCGTGTAGCGAGCCGCGCGGCGAGTGGGAAGCGTATGGTTTGTGCCGATCACTTTGTCGCCATAGGCCACGTTG
>Ga0209577_10003595_pt1 | contig 14625 bp, 11 predicted proteins | sample GraSoiAngelo_109_FD_185874 | JGI IMG/M metagenome (GOLD analysis project Ga0209577, IMG submission 185874) | Grasslands soil microbial communities from the Angelo Coastal Reserve, California, USA - 14_0903_12_20cm (SPAdes) (version 2) | ecosystem: Environmental > Terrestrial > Soil > Grasslands...
AAAGCTCCGCCGCCAACGCATCCAAAGCGGTAAAACCTGCCCGCCCAAGCGTCTCCGCGAATTCCGAAGCGTGTTCCTCTTCCGGTACGCGCGCTCGTTCCAGTGCGCCCTCAATCACGCCGCGCACTGTCACGCCCGGCGAAAACTCGGATATCTGCGTCACGCAGCTCATCCGCGTCCCCTTGCGAACGGCGACATCCCCGCCATCCGGTTTCACGCGGCCGTAGAGCATCTCGATCAGCGTGGATTTGCCGGACCCGTTGGGTCCAATCACACCGATCCGTTCCCCTTCCGAAACGGTGAAGGAAAGATTCTGGAAAAGCGGTGCGCTTCCGTATCTTTTGAAAAGTCCTTGTGCGCTAATCAGCGGTGCCAATTCTGCCGTCTTCTCCTGTTATGTCGCTCTTCTAGCACAACAGCAGCCGCCCCGCTCAAAATCTTTCTCAAAATCTTGGGGGCAATAAGGGGGCACTAGGGATTCTGCTGTATTCCTTTCAATGGCTTAGAAGGTCAAGGTGCGCCGTAAAACTCCTTTGTTTTCATGCAGTCAGCGGATTCAAATCCCATCGGCTCATCGGCTCCACCAACTTGACTTTTCTTTTCAACTACTTACAACAAATTCCAAGGGGCACTAAGCCACTTTCGCAGCCAACACTTTGCGCACCACTTTGCCGTGCGCTTCGCGTTTGCTTGCATCCATGGCCTTCCCGTAAACGTTCATCGTGGTGCGAATGTCGGCGTGACGCATGAGTTCCTGCTCACTTTCATTGGAGCTCCGGTTTCATCGAGCAGGGTTCTGAAAGTGTGCCTGAACGAATGCCAGCCGATGCGTCCGATACCACAAGGAATGGCTGCGCGAATGATATGGCGTCGCTCCACGCTCCAAGGATCCCAGGGTTTCCTGCCCGCCCTGAACGGGCTCGCAAACACCCAATCCTCGGGATTCTTGAAGAGCGTCTTTCGTCGCCATTTACGCAGCACCTCGGCCAATGCGGGATCAAGCGGCATCCCTGCATTGGAGTATTTGGTTTCCCTTCATCCTGAGAGCTCACAGGAACGTTTCGGGGCAATGAGAGGGCAAAAAGCTGGCCGACCGGCATGTGGACCCGCAGCACAACGAACAATGGACGGTTGCGCCGTCGGACGGCAATCCCATGAGGTGGCCCCAAACCCTCAAGTTTCCGGATAAGTCCTGAAGCGATTCTTGTCGATTTTCAGTGTCCGAATCTTGGATTCCAGCGTGGACCGCGGTATGTCCAACTTGGGCAGCGGTCCCCGTGGGCCCGAACACGCGCCCGCGGCTTTCTCTGCGGCCTCAATCATGTCCTTCTCTTGCGCCAGGAGCCTTCGAGGCAGCTCAAGGTGTTCTTACTCATTGAGGAGACCTGCTACACAACGAGTCGGCGAACATCTTCTGCCGTGAGAAATCGGTGCGGGCGTTTCTGTGTCCTTTCCGGAATCTTTACGCTGGCGCACAGGATTGTTCGAGATGTAGTCCCAAATCACGACCGTTCCCATTCTCAGTAGAATGAGTTTATTAGCGAGGTTCCTTGGACTTGGGGCAACCCCTTTGCTCTTCCTCCGCCTTGCTTGTAACTGCATGAAACTCCAGGCCTCGCTTGCGCGACTCCCTAGTCCAGGTTCTTTGGTCACCAGAATATCGATTCGCCTCAGGGCGAAAACCAAACTTGCGGCAGGTTAAAGTTTCTAAGACACACCCCGACTCGTCCTATTGTCCCATGCAAACCAAAATCACTCCCAGCCGATAGCTCGTCGAGGCTGAACTTCGGGCTCCGCGATGGGATTGTCATTTATGATTCTGCCCAGTTCCTTGACCCATTTCCCGAAATTATGAGAAACACTGCGGTTGCGCCACCAACCGAGCCACTCCAAAGCCTGGTACAGTTCCAGTTCTCTCAGCTCTTGGCAAAAACCTTCCCAGCTTCGCGGAACTCGCGTCTCCGCCTCATATTGATCGAAGTAAGCTCGCCACATTGCTTGGCGTTGTTCTCGCGTCCACCGGCCCGAGGAAACGCTGACCAAGTCATACCCACCTGGACCGAGCGCTGCGGTCTCCCAATCGATGACTGCGAGCATGTTGTCACCAGATCTGGAACGCAACATGATGTTTTTTCCGAAAAATTGGCCGTGGATGACCGTCCTGGGTAACGACTCGTACCAGTCAATGTGGTTGGTGTACCGCTCAAGAGCCCGGCACACGAGCGACCCGTCTCGCGCTTCCAATTCCGGAAGGATGGCCCGGACCTTTTCCGCGCAGGCACGGTAGTGCGAGCCGTCATACTCCCGAAGAAAGCTTAACTGGGGTTTTGACAAGCGCAGAGTTGCGGCATGAAATCGGGCTGCCCACCGCGCTGCCGGAACCCAGCGCTCATAGTTACGAGAATCGCGCAAACGCGAATCTCCTACGTCTTCGAGGAAAAGCCAATAAATACCTCGATCCGGCTCCCACCGGACTGCGTAGAGTTGCGGAGTTCCCAAGTTGATTTGCGACAGAATTTTCCGGTACACGCGCAACTCGTGGTAGCTCGGACCAAGATCGATCATCCTCACTTTCTTTGCCGGCTCAATCTGGTGTTCAGGGTTCAAATCCTTAAAAAACACGGGGATGCAACTGCCATCATCAAGGGCTATGCGCAAGTGCTCGGCCTGAAAGCTTGAAGTGTAATTACAAACGTCTCGTTCCACTCTTCGGACACGGACTGCCTGCCCACGCAACCGGGAGAGGGCAGGCTCCAGCGTCTCGACCATCATTTTCATCGTTGCGCCGCTGCTCTTTCTCCGCGATGCAGAAGTTCTCCGGCGCGTATCAGCGTCGCTCTGAATGGATCTGCGCATCGTCTACTCCTCCCACTCAGCCATTTCAATGGCTTCCTTCATTCGCAAGTGATAAAAGTCCAGTTTTACGGCCGAGAAGTCCCAGTCCGGCTCAAATTTCACACTCTCCCATCGGAATTCGGAAAGCCCGCGAAAAATCCTTCCGACATTCTTCATGCAATCAAGATCGCGCATGGTCACACCCGGCCAGTGGTATCGGATAACGGCGTGGTAAGCAGCAAGGTCCACGTAGGCAAGATCTTCGGCAGGTACACCCCATCCACTCACCTCCCAATCAAAGGGGAGAACAGCCGGCAGGTCATTGATGGTGCGGATGATGACGTTTCTAGGTTTGAAATCTCCATGGAGGAGGGTGCTTGGCATGCGATCGCACCAGCGTTCGACCTGGTCCCAATGGGACTCCAGGAAATTACATTGCGAAATCACTCCTTTGACGGTGGCGAGTTCTTGAGCCGGCAGATGAAGACGCTTCAGATTTCGATGCAATTTCTCGCATGTGGTGCGGAGATGCCCTAGATAATAAGCCGGTCCCCGGACGGGCAACCGCTCTGCCGCGGCAACGCGCGCGCCCAAAGTGTGCAACAAGCCCAGCCATCTGCCCGCGAGGATCGAATGGTCCGCCCGTTGGCGGGAGTACGGCTCGCCTTCTACGTACTCCAAGAACAACCAATCGCAATTACTGTCCCCTTGGACAAACCCGTAGTAGCGTGGAGAGCTGACTGGCAGGTCCCGAAGAATTTGCTCGTAGACGACGCGCTCGTGGGCCGCTACTTCTTTCTGGCAATATTTTGCAACGATAGAAGAGCCACCGGGTCCGACTCCTCCAATGCGATAGACGGCAGACTTGAACCGCTTCTTGAGGACAGTCACTTCTGCCGTTTCCACAGGCCGTTGTTGCAATCGAGCCCAGGCCAGAATAGCGGGGTGGTGAGAGCTGGCAGTCAGCAGCGCGTCGCAGATGGTTTCGTTAGTCACCGATATCTTTCCCTGTCAAACTGGGAGTTGCTAAGGTTAGAGGCTGCTCGCCTGTTTCAAGAGCGCCAGGGAAGGCGGAGGAAACCAGTCTCCCATGGTCGATCTGCAACAGCACATTGCACCACCGTAACGTGCTTCCCCGATGGGCAATGATGAATGTAGTTCGCCCGCGAATCAGCCTCTCCAACGCGTCCAGGATCGCTCCTTCGGTCCGAATGTCCACTGAACTCGTGGGTTCATCAAGAATCAGGATTGGCGCGTCCTTCAGAAAGGCCCGGGCGAGGGAGATGCGCTGGCGCTCGCCTCCGGAGAGCCGCATGCCGCGTTCGCCGACCAGCGTTTGATAACCATCAGGCAGCTTCGAAATGAATTCGTGCGCGTTGGCGGCCTTCGCTGCCGCCTGAATTTCCTCAACGCCAGCCCCTGCGCGCGCATAGGCTATGTTCTCTGCCAAACTACTCGAAAAGAGCACCGGCTCTTGTTGCACAAGGGCGAATTGGTTGCGCAAATCAGCCAACCGGTATTCGCGCAGGTCCACATCATCCAGAAGAATCCCGCCTTCCACCGGGTCATAGAAGCGCAACATCAAACTGACCAGCGTGGTCTTGCCGGCGCCCGTCGGTCCCACGACGCCCACCCGCATTCCTGGATCCACCTGAAAGGAAACCTGACTCATGGCCGGCAGGTTGTTCTGTCCGTATCGGAATGAGACGTTTTGAAAAGCAATCTTGCCCGAGGCGCGCACCAGTGCGCGCGGATTGGGTTTCTCTGCGACTTCGGGAAGCTCATCGAACAAGGCGAAGGCCCGCTCGATGTTCGCCATGTAGGATTGGAGAGCCGCAGAGTTTTTCCCCATGGTTTTCAGGGGTTCGTAGAGCTGGGCCACATACCCCATCATGAGCATGAGATCGCCGAGAGTGATAAAACCGGATTGCACTTGGCGGAATCCCACAAACAGAACCGTGGCTGTTCCAATCGCGGTGGTCAGCCCAACCAGAAAGTTGTATTTCCCTTCCGCCAACGCCAGCTTCAACCGTGCGCGCATGCCTTCGAAGCTGCGCCGAACGAAACGATGCCTCTCGTCCTCCTCTTTCCCAAATGCTTTCACCACCCGCAGCGCGCCTAGCACTTCCTGCACGACGCCCATTGCGGATTTCTCAAGCTTCTTTACCTCGCGCGATCCGCGGCGCAGACGCCGCCGATAGACTTTGGAAATCAGAAAAACGATGGGTGAGATCACCAAGGCAATCAAAGCCAGTTGCCTATCGATTTTCATGGTGACGTACAACATCCCAAGCAGAGTGAAAGCGGAGCCAATGAGCGGGATAAAGCGTTCCGTTACAATCGTTTGAATTGCCGCCGCATCGTATTGAACGTTATAGAGCGATTCAGCGGTTCCCTTATCGTCGTGATAGGAAACTGACAATCGCTGCATCTGTCGGAACAGGTCCGATCGAAAGTCCAAGAGGAGTTTTTCGCCGGTATACGTCTTCAGGAGTGCCACGGCCAGCGCCTGCATCTGGGTGAAAATCGTCACGCCAATCAGCAAGCCAACTGCAAAAACCAAAGCAGAGGTCGGAGTAAGCCTGAATGCGGCTGGCACGAATGGCCGGATCAAATGAGGGAGAGGTTTGGAACCGAGCCCGCTATCGAGAGCTATCTTCAGCGGCAGGGGGACCAGCAACGCCAGAGGCGTTGCCAGCAGACTGAGGAGGAAAAGGCCAACCAGGTGTGTCCAATACGGCCGTGCCCACCGAAAAAGCCGGCCATAGAGAATCAAATCGTGATTTTTCCTGAGGGCCATCATGCGCGTTCGAAATCCAGCTTGATTAGCGCGCAATGAATGGCCCCGACGGCCACCGCTCCGCTTCGAAGCGCGAGCGCCAAAAACACGGCGCCCAATCCTCCGAGAATCGCCGCGGGATAGATCGCCTTGTCCATAGCTGCGCCAACCGATGGAATCAAGAACAGAAGAATCGTCCCTATTCCTGCCACAGAGATCGAGGGGCGGAAATACAAACGCACCATGTGCTTGCCCGGACCGTAGTTCTCAGATACGGTGCGGATGCGAACGCCTCCGAACATGCCCCCGTGCACTTCGAGATCCCAATCGTCAAAGTCGCCTCCCCGGCGCACGATTATGCCCCGAGAGCGTAGCACGGATTCCAGGTCTTGGAGCACACCGGCCGCATCACGCCATTTTTCACTCCAAAGCTGAAACATCCTCGGCCAAGGAAACGAAAGCGTCGGGAAACGCCGGATTCTCCACGGCGTTAGAGAGCAAGTGAAGCGCCCCCACAGACGGGCCAGGGGCTGCATAAGATGGAGCGCAGCCGTTAAAGCCCTCAGCCGAAAACGTTGCCAAGGGCTCTTCGCCGAGGAACAGCACCGCAGGTGCAAGACGGCATTGAACGTGGGAATCAGGGACAGTGCAAACGCCGCCAGCGTCAGGGGTAGGGCGGCGATCAACGGCCTCCACAGAATGCTAATCACGGAGAGCGTCGCCAGGATGAGGCTCGTCAGTTGCCACTCAGGCGTCAGCGAAAGCGAATTCAAGCGGCTAGGTGCCGCCTGATAAAGCCGCGCGAAGCCCGCAGTCCCCCAGGTTCCTTGGTAAATCCGGCCGCGCGACAACGAAAGCGTGTGAAACAACCCGTCCATATAGATTCGCCCGCGCCAGTTCGCTTGCCCGCTGGAGTTATACCTTTCCGGCCACTTTCGTTCGAGCATGGCTTCCGCCCTGCCATAGCCCACTTGTTGTTTCCAATAGGCTTTTACGGTTCGGCGGTAGTGATGCCAGATCATGGCCGCTGGACTGAATCCCAGCCTACCGCCGTGTTCTCGCATTCTCCAGCAAACGTCAACGTCATCACCGGCTTGGCGGAATTGCGCATCAAATCCGCCAATCGCCTCCAGCCATTTCCTCCGGAAAGCCATGTTGCAGCCCGGAATATGCTCCGCCTCGGAATCCGAAAGAAGTACATGAGCCGGTCCGCCTGGAGAACCGGCAACGCAACTGGCGGTCGGTCCATCATTCAGAAATGGAATATTCGGGCCGCCGACGCCTGCGTAGTTCGCCTTTAGAAAGGCAGAGGCAAGGTAGGTTAGCCAATCGGGGTCGGGCTTCGCATCATCATCGATGTAAGCTATGATTTCTCCTGTGGCCGATTGCCAACCCAAGTTTCGCGCGGCGCTCAAACCCTTGTTTTCAGTTTGGATCAAACGTACGTTGAATTCCCGCGCGATATCGCCCGTGGCGTCCGTTGAGCCATCGTCAATGACAATGGTCTCGTAATTGGGGTATCGAATTTCCTCGATCCCCTCCAGGCAACCACGAATCGTGCGGCTGCCATTGAAGCTGCAGACCACAACAGATATCTTCGGCCAGGCACTCTCGGGAGGGAACGGAACCTCGTCGAACGCTTTGCGAACTACTTGAAGCGCGGCTTTCGGCCTTCTTTGACGGCTCGTTAGTCCAAAATCCCAATCTGTAACTTCCTCGCCTCCCCGGTACCACTCGTCGGTCCAGGAATACACAAAAGCTCCGGCGCAGCCCGCAGCAAACGCTCCTCGGACCTGCCAGTCCAAACACGCTCCCTGCGCTGTTTCTCCATTTCTGCGGCTGTCGAGCCCGATTTCCGTCACCAGTAGCGGGCGGTTGCCTGCGAGGTTTTGTAACCGCCCAAGATACGCTTCGTAACTTGTCTGCGACTCTAGGAAAACGTTGAAGCACACCAAATCCAGAAAAGGCAGGTCGAGGTATTCCGTCGAGGGGTAATTGGCGTAGGAGATTAACGCGCTCGAGTCCTCCTCCTTCACGTCCTCATGCAATTCCTTCAAGAATCGCTCGACATTGCGCGCTCCGTGCCAGCGCACGATGGTCGCGGGAATTTCGTTTCCCAGGGTGTACGCCAGAACGGCGGGATGGCTTGCGCAACTCCTGGCCCCGTCTTTGACCTGCTTTCGGATCTCCCGAACCATTCGCCGATTGTGAAGAAACGCGTAATGGCGCTCTGCTTGCAACCCCACCAGGACTCGGAAGCCATGCCGATGGGCGCTGTCGAGGAGCCACCTCGGTGGTGCGGTGTAAGTTCGCACGGCATTTATGCCGCTTGCGGACATCATGGAAAAGTCCTGTTCCACCATTTGGGGCGAAGGAAAAGTGACGCCCTCTTTGTTAGGGCGAAACGTCCCATAGGTGACGCCTCTGACGTACAGCTTTTCCTGGCCTGCCCAAAGGAATTTGCCCCTTGCGTCGATGCGATCATCGTTCGCAGTGATTCCTCGCTCTGGGTTGACTTCCAGCCTGACTGCCAATGACGGACGCGGCAATTGCTCTGGATTTTGGACCGGAACTCTTGTCACAGCCATTTTGCGCTCCGGGAGGCCGTCCGTCCACTGACCGCGACAGGAGTGGGCTGCCAACCTGCCTTTACACGCGGTTCGCCGGCGAGGATCAGGCGCCGCCTAGGGTCTCTTCTTCCGCCGCGCGCCTCATGCCAACTCCAGGCGCTCTCGACAATCGTGTCGAGTCCGGAATGACGCGGTTGCCAACCCATCAACTCACCCGCGCGGCGAGGATCGGCGACAAGAACTGGTGGGTCCCCCGGCCGACGTGGGGCCTCTCGAATCTCAATGTGCTGCCGGCTCGCGCGCTCGACTTCCGCCACCACTTCACGAACGGAGTGGCCCTTTCCCGTGCCTAAATTAAGGGCCACGCTTTTGTTTCCATCCAGCAAGTACTTGAGCGCCAGGACATGCGCCGCCGCTAAGTCCGTAACGTGAATGTAGTCGCGGATTGCCGTCCCATCAGGCGTCGGATAATCCGTGCCGTAAACGTCTAGCGATGACCGGGAGCCGGAGGCGGCCTCCATTGCCAAGGGAATTAAATGCGTCTCTGGACTGTGCATTTCTCCGATCTCGCCTTCCAAGTCCGCCCCAGCCGCGTTGAAGTATCGCAACGCGACCCATCGCAGACCGTAGGCCTCTCCGTGCCAATACAGGGCGCGCTCCACGAAACGCTTGGATTCTCCGTATGGATTAACCGGCAGTTGCGGATGATCTTCGGGAATGGGAACCGTGGCCGCCATTCCATAGGTCGCACAGGTCGAAGAAAAAACAATGTGCTGGATGCCCGCTTCCACAAGCACATCGAGCAAGTTCAGGGAGTTCACTACATTGTTCTGGAAGTATTGGCGCGGCTTGCGCATCGATTCGCCCACGTAAGCGCTCGCGGCGAAGTGGATGACCGCTTGAATGCGATATTGGGCAAGCGCAGAACGCACCAGTGCCGCGTTTTCCAGGTCTCCTCGAACAAGCGGCCCCCACCTCACGGCCCAAAGATGGCCCGTGGAAAGATTGTCGAATACGACGGGTTCGCAACCCATCTGCGCAAGCAATTTCGCCGTGTGACTGCCAATATAGCCTGCTCCACCGGTCACCAGGACTCGAGTTCCCGGTGGGATTGCCCGTTCCTGAAGGAGCCCTTTGTCGGAAGCTGCTTCCGTGGCCATGAATGATCACCTCGTTTAATTTTGAAAGTGTGCTAGAGCGTGCAGTTTCCCGTTGTTCGTATCGCAGAGGGCTTGGGCTTGCCGGACTTTCGCGATTCCTTGAAATCCTCCTTTTCGCCAACTAAAAGCTGTACTTCGCGGAAAGTTGGATCGTCCTTGCCGGGGCCGCGCTATCAGCTTGGCCGAAGAGCGGCGAACTCACGACTCCGACAATGCCGGTAATGTTCGTGTGATTGAAGGCATTGAACGCGTCCATGCTGAGTTCTACGTTCCGTCTCGAATGGCGATGTTCTACATTAGCAACGCCCTGAAGACTGAATACCTTCGTCAGTCGCAGATCCACCTGCACGCTTGCGGGGCCGCGGCCAGTATTTCGTGTTGTCCCTGGAGGCCTTGCAACGGTGTCGCCGTTGGGATCCGACCCAGTCGTAATGTTGAAGGGAGCGCCACTGGCCGCGGACAGAATGGACCCCACCCGAAATCCAAACGGCACTTGAACGATTCCCGCGAAGTTAAGGCGATGTCTGCGGTCAAAATCCGCCGGCCCTATTTCCGGTTGCAGGTCGTAATTGTCGGCCGGAAACAAAAACGTGCCAGGCCCGTTATTCGATATGTCGTTGGTGTATTTGGAAAAGACGTATTGCCCGTAGCCTTTAAGGTATTTCCCCCACCCTCCGCGAAACGTGAGAGTCAAAGCCTGTCCACGGAGAAACGCCGTCGATTCAACCTCCCCGATATTCGAGAAGTTTGGATCCGGGCGCACTCCGGTCCCCGTCGGCAATGGAGCATTGGCATCCCGGATGCGAAAGAGATGCACGCCATGCAGAAAAGAATATTCGAGCGAGAGCCAGCTCCCTCCCCCTATTTCCTGCTCGACTCCGGCACTTGTCTGTATCAAGTAAGGCGATTGGGCGTTGGACGCCAAGCGCATGATGCTCGGCGGTCGGGATGTTAATTGGCCGCCCTGGAATGGATCGGGACAAGACGGGTTGGAAATGTCGATCTCGCGGACATGCACGCCGTCCAAAAGCAGGACATCCTGTGTGACTGACCGCGGCAGATTGTCATAGAAGGTTCCGGCCCCGACACGTAGCACGGTTTTCTTCCGTTTGCCGGGAGTGTAAGCAAGCGCCAGCCGTGGCGCGACGTCTTTGCGGTCGTCCAAGGTGCTTTGCCAGTCATACCGCAGTCCAAGTGTGACGCTGAGGTTTGGCAACACTCGCATGGTGTCCTGTGCAAATCCGCTGGTTTGCTGCGCGAAGAAAGAGACTCTTGGGTCGCCTTGATTGACTTGGAACAGGTCCGGTGCTCCCGTGTGGTTCTGCACGACATTCCTATATTGATCAAGACTGCTAAATACAAAGGTGCCTCCGAAATTTGTCGCGTCGAAAACACTCCACCAATCGTTCCGGACTGTGGCGCCGAAAAGGAAACTGTGCTTTCCGCGAATGTAAGTCGCGGTGTCCTGAACATCAAAAGCGCGCTTTTCTTTGCCATCAAACGATTGGGATGGACCGCCGACAAACACCCCGTTGACCAGGATCTCCGGACCGCCGGCTGGACTCCCCTCGTGGTCCTCTTGGTTCTTGAAGATAAAAATAGCCTCATTGCGAAGTTCGGGCGAGAAAGCAACGCTGTCCATCAGTTGCACCCTGTGGGTGTGTCGGCCGGTGCCGAAGCCCTGCTCCGGCAGAATCAGCGCTCCGACGCCGTTGTTCCTGCTCGACTCATCGGAGAACGTGTAGTGCAACGAGAGCGATTGCATCTCGGTCAGAGACCACTGCGTCCGTGCGAAGAGGTGGTCGCGGCGCTCTGGTGTAGGCACATTGATGTCGAGAGGGCCCGTCAGGGAAACCGTGTCCAGGGAATTGACAACGGCGCTCTGGTCGTTCATTAACCGCTGCCCGGCAAGAAAAAAGGACCCCTTCTGTCCCGGCAGTGGCCCCCCCAAGCTGGCCTCGATAAACCGCCGATTCAAATCCGGGTTCGTCGTGGCGAAGACGTTGCGTGCGTCGAGGACAGAATTCCTGGCTAACAGTGCCAGGCTGCCCTCGTAGCGGCGTTTGTGTCCGTGCTTTGTAGCGATTTCGGCCCGCGCCGCACCGGGATGCTGAAACTCCGCCGAATACGGATTGCGATTGATTTTCAGTGTTCGTATGGCTGACGTGGGCATGTCGAGTTCGGCCCCATCCACGCCATCGACAACAACGGATGTTCCTTCGCTCCCCTGGGCCGCCGGTGAAGTGAATGTATCGATGAAGGGTTGAAGGTAATCGACCTCAACGGGTAGCCCGCTGAAAAAAGTTGCGTCTATTTTCATTGACTCTGTGTTGCTTTCCGGGGACAAGCGATCATCGCTGGTGTCCGGTCTCACGACCACTTCTTCTTCCACGGTTCGCACTTTCAGTTTGATCTTCAACGCATGAGGATTCTCGGCTCCTACTTGGATATTGGCGCGATAAGCGTCAAAGCCGCTGGCTTCCACCTGGAGGAGATAGTTGCCCGGCGCAACCTGTGTGAATGTGAAAGTGCCGTCTTCACCGGTGGCCGTCTCTTCCTTCTCTTGCGTCTCTTGATGAACCAAGGTCACTTTTGCTCCCGCAAGCGCGGCGCCGCCAGTTCCTTGAATTTTGCCGGTCACGCTGGACTCGTCCTGCGCCACCACAAGAAGCGGCCAAATCAATAGGGAAAGCAGCGCACGGAGCGTGAAGGACAATCCCGTTGTCCCAATCGCATTTCGCCATGGCCCTGGTTTTGAGAATCGTTCAATGTCCGCCTGCAAGGTCATTGCTGACCTCGCTGGAAGTGCTCTTCGCCGCTCGGCAATGCAATTCGCATATTCTCTCTTTCCAAAAAAAAACCCAGCTCCCAGGCCGGGCGGGTCCTGCAAATACTTCATTAACGCTGCATGAATGCTGGGTTACAACGACTCCACGTTACGGGCTTTAATAGACTGCGTCAATTACCGTGGCGGCTAACCCTCCAGGTTAGTACTTCAAGCAGGTCATTACCGGCAGGAGAACTCAGGAGTCAGGACTATATTTCAGATGACGTACCGCAGTCCGATGGTGTACTTCTGACCGCGAGATGGGTGGCTGATCCAACGAACTTGAACCAAGGTGGGAATCTGCGTCGGCATATGGGCCAGTTTGAGTGGACCTTGGAGAAGAACCGACTGCTTGGGGGCCCGGGGGGCAACCAGGCAAAACCCACCGTTGGAGATATTCTTTACCTGTCCTCGGAATATCACGGCCTTTTTTCGGCCATGAAAGGAAGGTAACTCGCTACCCGCAAATTGCCCCTTAATCACATAACGAGAATTTCGCCTTTTTGTCCCCGATGACATGCGCATCACATCCGGAGCAGACGCTGCGTACATCCTTTGGATACATAAATAGTTTCAGAAAACTGGGAATATGCAAGGTAGGTGGGCGCTACCCTGTCGCAGCCTTTGCTAGCTGCAGGATTTTCGCCAGGATTCCGGACCGGTTGCAGGCTCCGGTTTTGAACATGACCGACCGTAAGAAAGCCTTCGCGGTATTAGGGCTGATGTCCATCCGGCTGGCGATCTGCTTGGTGGTGTGCCCCTGCATCAAGAGGTCGAGGGCCTCTGCTTCTCTTTGTGTCAGGTGGAATTTCTGGGCGGCTTGCGCGACGTCAACGTGCCCTCCATTTCTCTCCAACAACACGGCCAGAGTCGGCCCCAGGCCATTTTCCAAATGAGATTTCAGCTTGAACACGCGGACCTGATAAAGCCTCTTGCCGGATGCAAATTCGCTGGTGAATTTCGAGGACGGAGAGCCGTTTGGCTTGGGAATCAGCGAGTCGATCTTTCGCGCCAGAAAATAGGCGAGGTGCCCGTTTTTCTGCGGGCTTTCCGAATAACACAGGATGGAAATGGCTTCGTCGTTGGCGTAGAGAGGCTTTCGCAATGGATCCAACAGCAAGAGACCGGGCGAATCGGAGTTCGCTCTTTCGAATTGCCGCGGCATCGCGGCAATCTTCGCACTCATCGAGGGCACGTGCCGCGATAGGCCATTGCCTTTCCACGCGGACGCCAGTGCAGCTTTCAGCGATGGGCGCTCTTGTCGGACAGGCGCAAAGCCTGGCGTGAATAATATCCGCATGACTAGACACCGAACTCGGCGACGAGCTACTCGATTCTGCCTGTTACGCGGTACATTTGCGCTGGCGGCAGCTCGCCCTACCTCTCAACCACCTTTGCCCGTAAAACCAAACATGCTAATAACCACCGTTAAATCCCGCAATCCCCCGAATACTGGAAACCATGGCCAGGGGAACCCCCGTATCTTTCCTGGCTAAGTACTGGAACTTTCATGGAGCAGGTCTTCTTTCGCTTCCTGGGGGATGCGTAGCCGCCCATTTTTCTAGCCACTCCACTCGAACGCGCGCCAGCTTTCCCCGCGATACCGTCGCGCCACAGCCAGGACCTCATCTACAATAGTTAGATTGGGAGGGGCCTCCAAAGGTTCAAAGGAAGATGAGACCGGGATGGCCCGATGACCGTTGACCCTGCTTAGCTCCTTCCGCCCCTGTTTTTTCAAAATCCTTCAATGTTCGCTGTTTACCGCCGGCGCTCGACCGGGCAGCCAAGACAAAGGCTGTGAATAGGGGCGCGCTCGGGCGCTGGCGTTAGTTAGATAGTAGTGCAAAGGATGCGGAGTACCGCCCGAGACGGGGCTCGCCGGGCCGTTCTCTCCTGTCCACGACACGATGATCCGTTCCCATTGCGCGTAGGAAGACCCCGCGCTCAACAGAGCAGGGCGAAGCAGGCGAGAATCTTTGGCATGTTGCACCTTTGCGGCCAATTCGTCGCTCCGCCGCTTGCAATTTGCGCTCGAGAATAGGGTAAATCTGATTTTCCTCGGAACTGTTGGCTGTTAGCTGCCGACTGTCGGCTGCCTGCCCTGAGCGCAGCCCGAAGGGTCAGCTCTGCCGTTTCACTCCCCTGATTTCAGCTCGCGGATCCAAATGTTGCGGTAGTGGACGGGATGGCCGTGATCCTGGAGCGCGAGTGGGAGTTTCTCCGGCGTCGGCTTGTACGGCGGACGCGCGCCGTGAGCCGTTGGGCCGGAAAGTTCGGCGTTGTCCTGCACCAGCACGCCATTGTGAAAAACGGTTTCGCGCGCCGGCCGCGTCAACTTTCCAGACGAATCAAAACGCGGGCCGTGAAAAATGATGTCGTAAGTCTGCCATTGGCCCGGCGGACGCGACGCGTTCACCAGCGGGGGATATTGGCCATAGATCGCCGCGGCCTGCC
>Ga0209577_10003596_pt1 | contig 14621 bp, 11 predicted proteins | sample GraSoiAngelo_109_FD_185874 | JGI IMG/M metagenome (GOLD analysis project Ga0209577, IMG submission 185874) | Grasslands soil microbial communities from the Angelo Coastal Reserve, California, USA - 14_0903_12_20cm (SPAdes) (version 2) | ecosystem: Environmental > Terrestrial > Soil > Grasslands...
GCGCGGAGGCAGCTCGCCGATCCATCCCGCCCGTTGTCCCCCGATTACCACCCTGGCGGAGCGGCCTGGATGAAAAGCCGGATGCTCGGCGCGCTCATAGCGCGCGCTGAGCGGCGCGATGAGCGCCTCCAGATCCGCCTTCACATCGTAGAGGTCGACCGGCCGCGCTTGCGCGCCCCATTGCTCCTCGAGAGCCGGCCCGTATGCGGCCGCGCCGATGCGCATCGGCTGGCGGAGGCCGCGCACCGCGAGCGGTCCGTCGGGCGTCTGCGGATCGCGAATGAACACGCGTCCAACCTCGAATACGCGGATCCGTTCGAGCTTGCGCGCCTGGTTGTACTGCAGGTTCGCCACCAGCGAGCCGATGAGCGTCGTGCGCATCACCGACTGATGGCTCGCAATCGGGTTGAGCAGGCGCACCGGGTTCGCCTCAGCCGAAAGATCGAGCTCCCACTGCGGCTCGACGAAGGTGAAGTTGATCACCTCGTGGTAATCGGCCGCGGCGAGGCGCTCGCGCAGCTCATGCAGGCTGCGCTTCTCGGGCACGCGGGGAAACGACGCGGCCGGGCGCGGCGGGTGCGCCGCGATGCGCTCGTAGCCATAGAGCCGCGCCACTTCCTCGACCAGGTCTTCCTCGATCGCGAGGTCGTAGCGATAGGTCGGCGGCTGCACGACAAACGCATCGGCCTCGCGCTCGTGCGGCAGCGCGAGCCGCTCGAAGCACTTCTGCATTTCCGCGGCCGGGACGGGCATGCCGATGATCTTCTGCGCGCGCGCAACGCGCATGCGCACCGGCTTGCGCTCCGGCAGGCGCGCGACGAGATCGTCGGTCGGCCCTGGCTCGCCGCCGCAGATGTCGAGAATCAGCCGCGTGGCGCGCTCGATGCCCTCCACGTTGTTCGCGAAATCCACGCCGCGCTCGAAGCGGTGTCCTGCATCGCTCGCGAACCCGTAGCGGCGCGAGCGGCCCATGATCGCGTCGGGCCAGAAGAACGCCGACTCGAGAAATATTTGCCGCGTGCTGGTGTCCGCCTTGGTCGTCTCGCCGCCCATGATGCCACCGAGGCCGATGACACCGCTGTCGTCCGTAATGCATAGCACCGTCGCATCCACTTCGACGGTCTGCTCGTTGAGGAGCAGGACCTTCTCGCCCACGCGCCCCCAGCGCACGTCGATCGCGCCGCGCAGCTTCTCGACGTCGTAGACGTGCAGCGGCCGCCCGAGCTCGAGCATCACGTAGTTGGTGACATCGACGAGCGCCGAGATCGAGCGCTGGCCGGCGCGTTCCAGCCGGCTTCGCATCCAGCCGGGGGTGGGCGCGGCGGCATTCACGTTGCGGATCACGCGGCCGGCAAAGCGCCCGCAGCCCTCCGGCGCGCTGATGCGCACCGCATGGCGCGTCTCGCTCTTCGCCGGCACACTTTCTATCTTTGGAATTTCGAGCGGCGCACCGGTGAGCGCGGCCACTTCGCGCGCCACGCCGAGGAGCGAGAGGCAATCGGCGCGGTTGGGGGTGAGCTTCAGCACGAACACGTAATCGTCGAGCCCGACCGCCGCGCGCGCGTCGCTCCCCACCTTGCCTTCCAGCTCGAGCAAGCCGGAGTCATCGTCCGACAGGCCGAGCTCGCGCGCCGAGCAGAGCATGCCCTCGCTCTGCACGCCGCGCAGCGTGGCGCGCTGCACTTCGAGGTTTGGTAAGCGCGCCCCGAGCTTGGCGAGCGGCGCCTTCATGCCCTTGCGCGCATTGGGCGCGCCGCACACGACCTGCAGCCGCTGGCCGCCGGCGTCAACGGTGCAGACCGTGAGCTTGTCCGCGTTCGGGTGTCGCGCGACTTCGAGGATCTGCGCGACCACCACGCCGCTGAATTGCGGGCCCACCGGCTCGTAGCCCTCCACCTCGACGCCCGCCATCGTCAGGCGCTCGGCGAGCTCGGCGCCCGTGAGCGGCGGGTTGCAGAAGCTGCGCAGCCACCTCTCGGGGATGTTCATGGGAACTGCGCGAGGAAGCGAAGGTCGCCGTCGAAGAAAAGCCGCAGGTCGTCGATGCCGTGCCGGAGCATCGTCAGCCGCTCGAGGCCGGAGCCGAAGGCGAAGCCGATGTAGCGCTCGGGATCGAGGCCGAAATTTTTCACCACCGCGGGGTGCACCTGCCCAGAACCGGAGATCTCGAGCCAGCGGCCCTTCAGCTTCATGTCGATCTCCGCCGAGGGTTCGGTGAAGGGGAAGTACGATGGGCGGAAGCGGACCTCCAGCTCATCATTCTCGAAAAAGCGCCGGAGGAACTCTGTGTACACGCCCTTGAGATCGGCGAAGCTGATGTCCTCGTCGATCCACAGGCACTCGACCTGGTGGAACATCGGCGAGTGCGTGGCGTCCGAATCCACGCGGTAGGTGCGGCCGGGCGCGATGACCTTGATGGGCGGCGAATGCATGCGCGCGTAGCGCACCTGCATCGGGCTCGTGTGCGGGCGCAGATTGAGGGGAATGCCGCCCGCGTCCTTGAGATCGACGTAGAACGTGTCCTGCATCGAGCGCGCGGGATGGTTCTCGGGATTGTTGAGCGCGGTGAAGCTGTACCAGTCGGTCTCGATCTCGGGCCCGTCGGCGACCTCGAAGCCGAGCGTGCGCCAGATCGCCTCGATCCGCTGCCAGGTGCGGATCACCGGATGCACGCTGCCGCGTGTCCGTCCGCGCGCGGGCAGCGTGACGTCGAGCGCCTCTTCCGCAAGGCGCGCGTTCAGCTTCTCGCTGGCGAGCTCTTTGCGCCGCGTCTCGAGCGCGTCCTCGATCGTCTGCTTCGCGGCGTTGAACTTCGCGCCCTGCGCCCGGCGCTCCTCGGGAGAGCCACTGGGACGAAATGCGGCGAGCTCGCCGCCCTTGCCCAGGAAGCGCGCCTTCGCGTTCTCCAGCGACGGGACGTCGCGCGCCGCGCGGAACGCGGCGAGCGCGCGCGAGACGATGCCTTCGAGGTCCAACCCTAGTGCGCGAGGTTCGCCTTGACCTGGCCGGCGATCTTGTCGAAAGCCGCCTTGTCACTAACGGCGAGGTCCGCGAGCACCTTGCGGTCGATGTCGATGTTGGCGCGCTTCAGGCCCGCCATGAACGTGCTGTAGCTCATGCCAAGCTCGCGCACCGCGGCGTTGATGCGGGCGATCCACAGCGCCCGGAACTGGCGCTTCTTCTGCCGGCGGTCGCGATAAGCGTACTGCCCGGCCTTCATCAGCGCCTGCTTCGCGACCCGGTAGACGTTCTTCCGCCGGCCGCGGAAGCCCTTGGTCTGCTTGAAGACCTTCTTGTGGCGCGCGCGCGCCGTTACTCCGCGTTTTACTCTGGGCATGGCGCGCTCCTCAGGAGGAGTACGGCAGCATCGCGCGGATCGCCGCCGTGTTGGTCTGGTCCACCTGGCTGCGCCGGCGCATATGGCGTTTACGCTTGGTGCTCTTCTTCGTCAGGATATGGCGCTTGTAGGCGCCCGCGCGCTTGATGCTGCCGCTTCCGCGCACATTGAAGCGCTTGGCGGCGCCGCGTTTCGATTTCATCTTCGGCATAAAACTGCTCCTCGTTTTAGCTTGACGCCGGGCGGCCTGCAGTTACGCTTCTTTCAAGCGGCGCAGGCACTTAAAGCCGCGGCGGTCACTTGTTCCCGCGGTTAAGCGGTCTTCGCCGAGGGAACCTTCTTGGGCTCCGCTTTCGGCTTTGCTGCCGGTGCTGCTGCCGCGGCCGGTCGCTCCTTGCCCGCCGGGGCTTTCTTCTTCGGCGCGAGCACCATCACCATCTGCCGGCCCTCGAGCTTCGGAAACTGCTCGACCAAGCCGACTGCTTCCAGGTCCTTCCTCACCCGCTCGAGCAGCCGCTCGCCGAACTCCTTGTGCGCCATCTCGCGGCCGCGAAAGCGCAGCGTCACCTTCGCCTTGTCGCCCTCCTCGAGGAACTGGATCAGCTTGTTGAGCTTGATCTTGTAGTCGCCCTCGTCGGTCGCGGGCCGGAACTTGATCTCCTTGACCTGGATCTGCTTCTGCTTGAGCTTCGCCTCGTGCGCCTTCTTCTGCTCGCGGTAGCGGAACTTGCCGTAGTCCATCAGCTTGCAGACCGGCGGGTTCGCGAGCGGCGCGATCTCCACCAGATCCACGTTTGCTTCCTCGGCAAGCCGGAGCGCCTCCATGACCGACTTGATTCCCAACTGATCACCGTTTTCCGCTACCAGTCGCACCTCCGGGGCGGTGATTTCCCGGTTGATGCGCTGCGATCTTTCGAGTGCGATGAGTGAAAAGCTCCTCGGTAGGTTGAAAAAAACAGCCGTGCTATCGCGCTCGCCGGGGCTTCGCCCCGGGCTCGTCTCCGCGCTTCGCACGGCCACCTATGTTGCAGAATTTTATCGTTTTTCGTCGCCTGCGGCTATGGTCCGACGCGCGCTTCGGACTCAAGGCGCGCAATGAATCCATCGAGGGGCAGCGCGCCGAGGTCCTCGCCACCGCGGGTACGCACCGCTACCGTGCCTGCCTGCATCTCCTTGTCGCCGACCACGAGCTGGTAGGGCAGCTTTTGCAGGCTGTGCTCGCGGATCTTGTAGCCGATTTTCTCGTTCGTGACATCCGCCGTGATACGAAAGCCCGCGGCCTTGAGGCGCTCGGCGACCTCCCGGGCGTAGCTCGCCTGGCGCTCGGTGATGGAAAGCACCACCGCCTGTACGGGCGCGAGCCACAGCGGGAAAGCGCCCGCGTGATGCTCGATCAGGATGCCGATGAAGCGCTCCATCGAGCCGACGATCGCCCGGTGCAGCATCACCGGCGTATGGCGGGCGTTGTCCTCGCCCACGTACTCGGCGCCCAGGCGCTCGGGCATGAAGAAATCCACCTGCATGGTGCCGCACTGCCAGAGGCGGCCGATGCCGTCCTTGAGTGAGTACTCGACCTTCGGCCCGTAGAAGGCGCCCTCGCCCGGCGAGAGCGTGAAGGCGATTGCCGACTTCTGCAGCGCCTGCTTGAGCGCCTCCTCGGCCTTGTCCCACAGCGCGTCGGCGCCGATGCGGTTCGCCGGGCGGGTGGCGATCTTGTAGATGATCTCGGTGAAGCCGAAGTCGCGATAGACCTTCTGCAGGAGCGCGCTGAACGCGACGCACTCCGAGAGGATGTGGTCCTCGGTGCAGAAGATGTGGCCGTCGTCCTGCACGAAGCCGCGCACGCGCATCAGCCCGTGCAGCGCGCCCGACGGCTCGTTCCTGTGGCACGAGCCGAACTCGCCGTAGCGCAGCGGCAGGTCGCGGTAGCTCCTTATGCCCTTGTTGAAGATGAGGATGTGGCCCGGGCAGTTCATCGGCTTGATCGCGTAGTCGCGATTCTCCGAAGCCGTGGTGAACATGCTGTCCTTGAAGTTCGCCCAGTGCCCGGTCTTCTCCCAGATCGTGCGATCGAGGATCTGCGGCCCGCGCACCTCCTGGTAGCCGTTGTCGCGGTACACGCGCCGCATGTACTGCTCGACCTGCTGCCAGAGCGCCCAGCCCTTCGGGTGCCAGAAGACGAGACCGGGCGCTTCCTCCTGCATGTGGAAGAGATCGAGCTGCGTGGCGAGGCGCCGGTGGTCCCGCTTTTCCGCCTCCTCGAGCATCTTGAGGTAGGCGTCCTGGTCTTCCTTCTTCGCCCACGCAGTGCCGTAGATGCGCTGGAGCATCTCGTTTTTCGAATCACCGCGCCAATAGGCACCGGCGACACGCATCAACTTGAAGTTTTTCAGCTTGCCCGTCGATGGCACATGCGGGCCGCGGCAGAGGTCGATCCAGTTGCCTTGCCCGTAGAGCGAGATGGTCTCCTTCTCCGGGATGGACGCGATGATCTCCGCCTTGTATTTCTCGCCCTGGTCGCGGAAGAACTTCACCGCCTCGTCGCGCGGCATCTCGCGGCGCTCAACCGGCAGGTCGCGCTTCGCGATCTCGGCCATGCGCTTCTCGATCGCGGCGAGATCGTCCGGCGTAAACGGACGCTTGTAGGAAAAATCGTAGTAGAAGCCGTTCTCGATCACCGGCCCGATCGTCACCTGCGCATCGGGAAAAAGCTCCTTCACCGCATGCGCGAGCAAATGCGCGGTCGAGTGGCGCAAGAGATCGTTCGCTTCCGGATCCTTGTCGGTGACGATGGCGACATCCACGTCCTGCGTGACGCGAAAGCCGGTGTCGACGAGCTTGCCGTTGACCTTGCCAGCGAGCGCGGCACGGGCAAGGCCCGGGCCGATCGCGGCGGCGATCTCGGCTACGGTCACGGGTCCGGGAAACGACTTCGACGAGCCGTCGGGCAGACGGATGTTCGGCATCGGGTGCGAGCCCGATACTAGCAGGTCAGTCGGCCTTGATGCCGAGGCTGCGGATGAGTTTCCCGAAGCGCTCGTGATCGCGATGGATGAGCGCCGAGAAGTCCTGCGGCGAGAGCTCGAGCGTCTCGAGGCTTCCCTTGCCCATGAGGCTCGCCTTCACCTCGGACGATTCGAGCGCGCGGCGCACCTCGGCACGCAGCCGCTCGAGCACGTCCTCCGGCATGCCCGCGGGGCCGAAGAGGCCGAGCCAGATGGAATTCTCGAAGCCGGGATAGAACTCGCCGATCGTCGGCAGGTCCGGAAAGGTCGGCGAGCGCTTTGCGCCCGCCACCGCAAGCGCGCGCAGGCGGCCCGCCTTGATCTGCGGCGCAGACGAGGTGCCGGAGAACATCGCCGCCACCTCGCCCGCCATGGTCGCCGCCGTAGCCGGCGCGCCGCCGCGATAGGGCACGTGCACGAGGTCGATGCCGGCGCGCGCTTTCAGCATCTCCATGGTGAGCTGATGCTGGCTGCCGTTACCGCCCGAGGCATAAGTGAGCGGCGGATTGGCCTTGCGCGCGTACTCGATGAACTCGGGAAAGGTCTTCGGCGGGAGCTTCGGGTTGATCGACAGCACGAACTGGTTGGACACGAGGCTCGCGATCGGCGTCAGGTCCTTCAGCGGGTCGATCGGCATGCTCGAATACACATGCGGATTGATCGTGATCAGGCTGTCGGCGCCAAGGAGGAGCGTATGGCCGTCGGGCGCGGCGCGCGCCACCTCGGCGGCGGCAGCGTTGCCGTTGGCGGCCGGCTTGTTGTCGACCACGACCGGCTGGCCGAGCGCGGGCGAAATCTTCTCGGCGAGCACCCGCGCGACGATGTCCGGCGCGCCGCCGGGCGGGATCGTCACCAGGATGTGGATCGGCCGCGACGGAATCTGGGCGTGCACCGCAGCCGACAGGGCGAGCGCGGCCGCCGCGGCGCTGAATCTCGGCATTCGACTACGGACCTGCTTAGCGGGCGATCAGTTCCTCAGCGCCCGGGCTTCGCGGCATGGCGCGCCTGCAGGCGGCGCGCCCGCTTCATGATGAGCTCGGCGCGCGCCAGCGCGCCGGCGTCGCCCTGCGCGAGGCCCTTCGCGAGCTCGCGCTTGAACCAGGACTCGAGGTCGAACCGGCGCTCGATGCTGTCTTCGAGGCCCTGCGCCAGCGGGTCGTTAATCCGGATCTTGACCACTTCTCTCCTCCGCATTCTGGTAGGCGCGATTGGACTCGAACCAACGACCCCTACCATGTCAAGGTAGTGCTCTAACCAGCTGAGCTACGCGCCTGTACCGGGGAGGCGAATTCTATACTAGCCCCATGGATTTGATCCTCTGGCGCCATGCCGACGCGGAACCGGGCGCGGACGACATGGCGCGGCGGCTCAGCCCGGCCGGCGAGAAGGAAGCGGCGGCGATGGCGAAGTGGCTGCGCGCACACCTGCCGCGCAGTCACACACTGCTGGCAAGCCCGGCCGTGCGCGCCCAGCAAACCGCGGCGGCGCTCGGCAGCCCGATCGTCACCGAAAGCGCGCTCGCTCCCGGCGCCTCGCCGAAGGACATCCGCCGGGCGGCCGAGAAGCACAAGGGCCTCGTCATCGTCGTCGGCCACCAGCCCGACCTCGGCCGCGCAGCGGCCAAGTTTGTCGCCGATGCGCACGCCGAATGGTCGATCAAGAAGGGCGCGATCTGGTGGCTCGAGGGAAGCGAGCCCGCGCGCATCAAGGCGGTGCTGTCACCCGACCTGCTTTAACACCGAAACTTTCTTCTCGGACAGGCCGGTCACGGCGAGCCTCATCCCCACGGCGCGCCAGTGCTCGGTTTCGCTTTCCAGCGCGGCCGCCGACAGCGCGTTCTCGTCGAGCCAAGCCTGCGGCAGGTCGATGGCGAAGCCGCCCGCGTCCGCGGCGACGCGCAGGAAGGGCACACGCGCCTCCGACCGGCTGCGCAGGATGAGGGAGGCCGTGCGCAGCGCAAAGACGAGCTTCCAGTCCGCCGCGTCGAGCCCGGCGTCCTGCATCTTGCCGAGCTTGCCGCGATGCGCGAGCACCAGGCGCGCAAGCCGCGCCTGCTCCATGCGCGAGAAGCCCGGCATGTCGGCGTTGGAGAGCACATAGGCCGAGTGCTTGTGGTACTGGGCGTGCGCGATCGAGAGGCCGATCTCCGCCAGGCGCGCCGCCCATTCGAGGAGCTGCCGCTCGGCGTCCTCGTCGCGCTCCGCGCCCGGCGTGAGCGCATCGTAGATCGTGAGCGCAAGGCGGCGCACGCGCTCCGCCTGCGCCGTGTCGACGTGGTAGCGGCGCATGAATTCCGCGACGCTCGCTTCGCGCATGTCGCGATGCTCGACGCGGCCGAGAAGGTCGTAGAGCACGCCGTGGCGCAGCGCGCTGTCGGACACCGTGAGCGCCTCGATCGCGAGCTCATCGAGCAGCGCGCCCAGGATTGCCACGCCGCCCGGCAGCACCGCCGCGCGGTTCGCGCGCAGCCCCGCGATGCGCTTGGGCTCGGCGGCCTCTTCCTTGATCAGCAGCGCGCGCAGCCGCTCGAGGCCCTCGCGCGTGATGCCCTGCGCGGCGAAGCCGTTCTCGCGCAGGATGCTCTCGATCGAGCGCGCGGTGCCCGAGGAGCCGACCGCCTCCTCCCACCCCGCCTCGCGGTAGGCGCGCACGATGCTCGCGAGCTCCTGGCGCGCGGCAAGCTCCGCCGCCTTCATGCGCGGCTTGTCGATCCTGCCGCCGGGAAAGAACTTCAAGCTGTAGCTGACGCAACCCATGTAAAGCGATTCGGTGAGCCGCGGTTCGACGCCCGTGCCGATGATGAGCTCGGTCGAGCCGCCGCCGATGTCGAGGACCAGGCGCCGCGCGCTCGAGGCGGGCAGCGAATGCGCGACGCCGAGATAGATGAGGCGCGCTTCCTCGCGGCCCGAGATCACCTCGATCGGGAAACCGAGCACCGCGCGTGCTTCGCGCAGGAAGGCGCTGCCGTTTTTCGCCACGCGCAGCGCGTTGGTGCCGACCGCGCGCACGCTCTGGCGCGCAAAGCCGTGCAGGCGCTCGGCGAATTTCGCCAGCGCCTCGAGCGCCGCGGCCTGCGTCGCCCGATCGATGCGCTTGTCCACGGTAAGCCCCCCGCCAAGGCGCACCACTTCGCGCACCGCATCGAGGGGATAGATCTGGTGCTCGACGACGCGCCCGATCAGCAGGTGAAAACTGTTCGAGCCGAGGTCGACCGCCGCGAGCGTTTCTTGCTTCGCCATCGTCTGAGAACGGTAACACGGAACGCTTAGAATCAACGCCCCCATGAATCGCCGCACGGTGACGCCGGCGCAGTTCGTCAATCGCGAGCTCGGCATCCTCGCTTTCAACCGGCGCGTGCTCGCGCAGGCGGCCGACGACGCGGTGCCGCTCCTCGAGCGGCTGCGCTTCATCACCATCGTGTCCTCGAATCTCGACGAGTTCTTCGAGATCCGCGTCGCCGGGCTGAAGGAAAGCATTCGCCTGGGCCTGCATGACGCGGGCCCCGATGCGCGCAGCGCGGCCGAGGTTTTCGATGCGGTCAGCCGCGAGGCGCACGCGCTGGTGGCGGAGCAGTACAAGCTCTTGAACGAGGTCGTGCTTCCCTCCCTCGCCCGCGAGGGCATCGTCTTTCCGCGGCGCGAGGAATGGACCGCGGCGCAGCGCCAGTGGATCCGCGACTACTTCTTCCGCGAGCTGCTTCCGGTGCTCACGCCGATCGGGCTCGATCCGGCGCATCCGTTCCCGCGGGTGCTGAACAAGAGCCTCAACTTCGCCGTCGAGCTGCAGGGCAAGGACGCCTTCGGGCGCAGCTCGCGCGCGGCGATCGTGCAGGCGCCGCGCGCGCTGCCGCGGCTGATCCGGCTGCCGCAGGCGCAGGCCGGGGCGGAATACGGGTTCGTGTTCCTCTCCTCCATCCTGCATGCGCATGTCGGCGAGCTCTTCACCGGCATGAACGTGATCGGCTGCTACCAGTTCCGGGTGACGCGCAACTCCGACCTCTTCGTCGACGAGGAGGAAATCCAGAACCTGCACACCGCGCTGCAGGGGGAGCTCCTGCACCGCCATTTCGGCGACGCCGTGCGCCTCGAAGTGGCGGACAACTGCTCGCAGGCGATGGTCGAGTTCCTGCTGCAGCAGTTCGGCCTGCGCGACGCCGACCTCTACCGGGTGGAGGGTCCGGTGAACCTCTACCGGCTGCGCGAGGTGCACGACCAGGTCGAGCGCCCGGCGCTCAAGTACCCGCCATTCACGCCCGGCCTGCCCGCGGCGCTCAATTCGCCGGATCTCTTCGAGGTGCTGAAGAAGCAGGACGTCCTGCTGCACCACCCGTTCCAGTCTTTCCTGCCGGTGATCGACTTCATCCGCACCACCGCGGACGATCCGAACGTCATCGCCATCAAGCAGACGGTGTATCGCACCGGCACCGATTCGGAGCTGATGGAGATCCTCATCGACGCGGCGCGCAAGGGGAAGGAAGTGACGGTGGTGGTCGAGCTGATGGCGCGCTTCGACGAGGAGGCGAACCTCAACTGGGCCGCGCGCCTCGAGGAGGTGGGCGCCCACGTGGTGTACGGCGTGGTCGGGCACAAGACGCACGCCAAGATGTCGCTCATCGTGCGCCGCGAGGACAAGACGCTGAAGCGCTATGCGCATCTCTCCACCGGCAACTACCACCCGGCGACCGCGCGCCAGTACACCGACTTCGGCCTTTTCAGCGCGCACGAGGAGCTCTGCGCCGACGTCGCCGAGGTGTTCCAGCAGCTCACCGGCCTCGGGCGCGCGGTGCGGCTGAAGCACGTCTGGCAGTCGCCCTTCACGCTGCACCGGCGCATCGTCGCCGCGATCCGCAACGAGGCGAAGCTTGCCGCCGAAGGCAAGCCCGCGCGCATCATCGCCAAGATGAATGCGCTCCTCGAGCCGCAGATCATCGAGGAGCTCTACGCCGCCTCGGGCGCCGGCGTGAAGATCGAGCTCATCGTGCGCGGCGTGTGCGCGCTGCGCCCCGGGATCGAAGGCCTGTCGGAAAACATTCGTGTGCGCTCGGTCGTCGGCCGCTTCCTCGAGCATTCGCGCGTCTTTTACTTCGAGAATGGCGGCGCCGAGGACGTTTACCTCGCGAGCGCCGACTGGATGGCGCGCAACTTCTTCCGGCGCATCGAGCTCTGCTTCCCGGTGCTCGACCCCGGACTCAAGCGCCGCGTCATCCGCGAAGGCCTCCATCCTTACCTCGAGGACAACTCGCAGGCGTGGGTCATGCACGCCGAGGGCAACTACGAGCGCCTGCGCGCGCGCCGCGGCACGAAGGGCCGCTCAGCGCAGGAAGAGCTGCTCGCGATGCTGCCGACGGGGAGCGGCGAGACGCGACCGGTGACGCCGCCCGTGCTGGTGAAACCGGCGCAGCCCGCCTAGGCGCGCGAAACCCGGATCACACCCTTCAGCTCGCGCACGACGGCGAAGGCGCGCTTGAGCTGACTGACATCCGTCACGTCGAACGTGAAGCGCATGAATGCAAGCTCGTCGCGGGTTTGCGTGCGCACCGCGCTGACGTTGATGCGCTCGCGCGCGAGCGCGTCGCCGATATCGCGCAGGAGCCCCCGACGGTCGGTCGCCGTGACGATCATGTCCACCGTGTAGGTGCCGGCGCCCTGGCCCCACTCCGCGTCGATCAGCCGCTCGGGCTGCCGCTCGGCCAGGCGCTTCAGGCTCGGGCAGTCCTCGCGGTGCACGGACACGCCCTTGCCGCGCGTCACGAACCCGCGGATCGGATCCGGCGGCACCGGCTTGCAGCATTTCGCGAGCTGCGTCATCAGCCGATCGATCCCCCCGACGACCAGCACCCCGCTCCTTGCCGCAGTTCGGGGACGGCGCCCGAGCGGGGGCCTATCGCCAGCAGCGGGAGTTCGGGCTCCGTCCCCGAATTCACGCAGCGCGGTCTGCAGCTGGCGCAGATTCACTTCGTCGCGCGCGACGCCGACGAATAGATCTTCCGGCTTCTTGAAGCCCAGCTTGCTCGCCAGCGCCTCCAAACTAGCGTGCGCGGCGCCTTCGCGCTTGAGCTCCTTCTCCACTATCGCCCGGCCCGCGGCCACGGTTTCGGCATGCGCCTTGGCGTTGAACCATTGCCGGATCTTCTGGCGCGCGCGGGCGCTTTTGACGAAGCCGCGCTCGGCATTGAGCCAGTCGCGCGATGGCCCGCCCGATTTTGCGGTGATGATCTCGACGCAGCTCCCGCTCGCGAGCGGCGTGTCGAGCGGCACGATGTGCCCGTCGACGCGCCCGCCGCGGCAGCGGTGGCCGAGATCGCTGTGCAGCGCGTAGGCGAAGTCGATCGGCGTGCTGCCGGCGGGGAGGTCGATCACCTTGCCCTGCGGCGTGAGCACGTAGACGGTGTCCTGCAGCCCCGCCTGCCTGGTGGTGCTCGCCCAGTCGGCGACCTCGTCGCGCCACGCGAGGAGCTCGCGCAGCCACGCGATCTTCTGCTCGAAGGCGCGGTCGGCGCGCTCGGGCTTGCCGCCCTCCTTGTAGCGCCAATGCGCCGCGACGCCGAACTCGGCGTGACGATGCATTTCTTCGGTGCGGATCTGCACCTCGACCGTCTTGTCCTGCGGGCCAATCACCGCGGTGTGCAGCGACTGGTAGAGGTTGCCCTTGGGCCGCGAGATGTAGTCGTCGAACTCCTTAGGGATCGGCTGCCACAGGTTGTGGACGACGCCGAGCGCGGTATAGCAGTCCTTTATCGAAGGCACGATGACGCGCAGCGCGCGCACGTCGTAGACCTGGCTGAAGTCGAGCGACTTCGTGCGCATCTTGTTCCAGATCGAGTAGATGTGCTTCGGCCGGCCGTAGATCTCGGCCTTCACGCCGGCGGGCTCGAGCTCGCGCGTGAGCACGGCGATGGCGCGGCGGATGTACTGCTCGCGCTCCAGGCGCTTCTCGTCGAGCATGCCGGCAATGCGCTTGTAGAGCTCCGGCTCGAGGAAGCGGAACGACAGGTCCTCGAGCTCCCATTTCAGCTGGAACACGCCCAGGCGGTTCGCGAGCGGCGAATAGATGTCGAGGCTCTCGCGCGCGTAGGCAGCGCGCTCGGCGCTCGGGTTGCGCGCGAACCAGCGCAGCGTCTGCGTGCGGCTCGCAAGGCGTATGAGCACCACGCGCACGTCCTCGGCCATGCCGAGGACCATCTTGCGCAGCACCTCGTTCTGCTCGACGGGGTTGGCGCGCGTGGCAAGTCGCAGCTGGTAGAGCTTCTCGACGCCCGCCGCGAGGTTGGCGATCTCGTCGCCGTAGTCCTGGCGCAGCTTCTCCAGCTCGACGTATTTCGGCGCCGCGAAAAGAAGCCCGGCGATGCGCCCCGGCGCGTCAAGCCCGATGGCCGCAAGGTTCGCCGCGAGGCCGAGCGCGTGAGCCCAGGTCGGCTCGCCGGTCGAGAGGAGCTGCCCGGCATAAACCGGCTCGGCGAACGCCAGCGTCTGCGCGAGGCGCGCCCGGTCCGCCGCCGCCAGGCCCTCGGCGAGCGCATCGAGCGCGCCCGCCGCGCTGCTCGGATGCAATTGCACTACGGAGACCATGCGCTATTTTACGGTCCATGGGCTGGCTCTCCGAATGGCGCCGCCGGCGCGTGCTCGCCAGGCACCGCATCGACGATGCGCTGTGGCAGGCGGCGAGCGCACCGCTCAAGTTCCTGCCGCGCGCGCCGAAGCTGCGCGAGCTCGCGCTGCTTTTTCTGGCGGAGAAAGAGTTCACCGGCGCCCATCAGCTGCCGGTCACCGACGTGATGCGCGTGTCGATCGCCGCGCAGGCGTGCACGCCGATCCTCGAGCTCGGCCTCGACTGGTATCGCGGCTGGCGGGGCATCGTGGTGTACCCGGGCGACTTCCGCGTGCGCCGGCAGGAAGTCGACGAGGACGGCGTGGTGCACGAATGGGAAGACGACCTCGCGGGCGAAGCGATGCCCGGCGGCCCGGTAGTGCTCTCCTGGGACGCCGCGGCGCACGACCCGGCGATCAACGTGGTGATCCACGAGTTCGCCCACAAGCTCGACATGCTCAACGGCGAGGCGGACGGCGTGCCGCCGCTGCACGCCGGCATGGACCGGCGCGAGTGGCGCGCCGCATTCGCCGAGGCATACGACGGCTTCTGCGACGCGGTGGACCGCGGCCGCGACACCTGGCTCGACCCGTATGCGGCGGAGCATCCGTCTGAGTTCTTCGCGGTGATCAGCGAAGCGTTCTTCCGCGAGCCGCACGAAACCAAGCGCCGCTATCCGGACGTCTACGAGC
>Ga0209577_10003597_pt1 | contig 14619 bp, 16 predicted proteins | sample GraSoiAngelo_109_FD_185874 | JGI IMG/M metagenome (GOLD analysis project Ga0209577, IMG submission 185874) | Grasslands soil microbial communities from the Angelo Coastal Reserve, California, USA - 14_0903_12_20cm (SPAdes) (version 2) | ecosystem: Environmental > Terrestrial > Soil > Grasslands...
CGACCGTCGCCACCGTACCGAGTGTGTCGGTCTTCACAAAGAAATCAACGATCAAACGCAGCCGGCACGGCTGCCTCTACAGATCAAGCGGCAAATACCGGCTTCTCGCGGCAACAAATTTCCAGCTTGTTGCCATCGGGGTCTTCGAAAAAGAAGGCGTAATAACCCGGACTGTAGTCCTCGCAAACTTCCGGCCCCTCAGGGTTTTTCCCGCCAGCGTCGCGCACGAGTTTCGAAATCTGATCCACTTCTTCGCGCGTGTCCGCCCAAAACGCGATTCGCGTGCCGTTGGGGCGATGGTTCTTGTCCTCGCTTAAACAGAAAAATTCCAACGGCCGTTCGCCACCGCCAGCATAGAACGTGTAATAATCGTCGCCCGGACTTTCGTGAACAAACCCAAGCTGCGGCAGAATTTTGCCGTAGAACTCTCCCGCCGTTTCCATGTTTGTCACCCGCAAATCGATGTGATCAAAGCAACGCGTTTTCATTTTGTGATTCTCAATCGCCTCGGCTCGAAATTCAATTGCTCGCGGATCGCAATTGACGGCGCGCACGGGAGTGACGCACCCTACCATGGATGTAAGACGAAAAACAGACGGCGACCTTATCCAGCGACGAAGCGCGCCAAAATCGGTTTCAGCTTCTGTATAGTGGCTTCCGGCCACAACTTCCGGTCGGTCACTAGCGCCATATCCAACGCGGAATGTTCCGGCCAGTTTGGCTCATTGGGAATTCGCGGGATGACGTCTGCGATCACTCTGCGGGCCGTCTCTGCATTTGCGATCAAATGGCTGAGAACAATGTCAGCCGATACCGGTTCCTCTCCGAGTTTCCAAGCATCGTAGTCTGTGATCATCGCCATCGTCGCGAATGCGATCTCCGCTTCGCGAGCCAGCTTTGCTTCTGGAAGGTTGGTCATCGCGATCACGTCAAAACCTTGTCGATGGTTTAGTTCCGACTCTGCCCGTGTTGAAAACGCCGGCCCATCCATGTTCACGTAAGTGCCACCATTATGGACCGTGAATCCCAGCGACCTTGCCGAGTCAGCCAGAAGATTGCGCAGATCCGCGCTGATCGGCTCAGCGAACCCAACGTGCGCCGCGATGCCGTCGCCGAAAAACGTGTGGCCCGCGCGATTGCTCGTCCGATCGTAGAACTGCGACGGCAACACCACGTCTCGCGGTGCGTACTTCTCCTGCAGACTGCCGACCGCCGCCACCGAAATAATCCACCGGACATTCAGCGATCGAAGCGCGTAAATATTGGCCCGGTGATTTATTTCGTGCGGCAGAATCCGGTGGCCGCGGCCATGCCGCGGCAAAAAATAAACCTGACGCCTGCCTAATGTTCCGCCGACAAGGAGATCAGACGGCGGTCCAAACGGCGTGTCGATCCTGTGTTCAGTGGCATCACGTAACTCCTCCATCTGGTACAGACCGCTGCCGCCGATAATCCCAATCGCTGGAACGTCTGCATTCATGCGCGCCGCGATTTAATCCCAAATGGCCGCGATGAAAAGGCGATAATGTGCCCGTGGCGCACGTAGCGGCGCTATGTATTGTTTCCATCCTGCATGCCGAAATTCTTCATTAAGACTTATGGTTGCCAGATGAACGAACGCGACTCAGAAGAGGTCGCACATTCGCTCGTCGCGCGCGGCTACGAGCAAGTCGGGCATGAGTCGGAAGCCGACGTCGTGCTGCTGAACACCTGCAGCGTGCGCGACATGGCTGATCAAAAGGCCCTCGGTAAAATGGGTATGCTGGGGCAGGTGGCGAAAGAGCGGCCGCATGTAGTGTTTGGGTTCCTCGGTTGTATGGCTCAGGCTCGCGGCGAATCGCTCCTGAAAGGTTTGCCGCATGTCGATCTTGTGGTTGGCACGCAAAAATTTCATCGCGTGGCGGATTATGTAGACGAACTCTTAACAACGAAGGCGGCGCGGCAGGCGGGGATCACCGATGCCGGCTACGGCAGAATGGATGACCCACGCCTTTCGATCGTAGACGTCGCTGAGGAGCCCGGATCGCAATCGGCTATTCGCCACCAGCAACTGACTGCCAGGCAGGCAACGGCGTTTGTGTCGATCATGCAGGGATGCAATATGCACTGCGCTTTCTGCATCGTGCCGCAGACGCGTGGAGCAGAACGCAGCCGTTCGCTGAGCGAGATCGTAAGCGAGGTGCGCGATCTGGTATCCCGCGGGGTGAAAGAAGTCACGCTACTGGGGCAAATTGTGAATCTTTACGGCCGGCACGAGTTTCCTAAGATCGACAACAAATCTCCTTTTGTGCAGTTGCTTGAAGCCGTTCATGACGTTCAAGGACTCGAGCGACTGCGTTTCACTTCGCCTCATCCGATCGGTTTCTCCGACGACCTGATCGATGCGATCGCGCGGCTGCCGAAACTGGCCGAGCACGTTCATCTGCCGTTGCAATCCGGCTCCAACAAGGTTCTCAAGGCAATGCATCGGGCGTATACCGCGGAGAAATATACCGACCTGATCGCGAGAATCCGGCGGGCACGGCACGGGATTGCAATCACGACTGATATTATCGTTGGGTTCCCCGGCGAAACCGAAGACGATTATCGGCAGACACGCGAGTTGGTAAGGCAGATCCAATTCGATAACGCATTTGTATTTCGCTATTCACCGCGGAGTGGCACTTCCGCGGCGAACATTCCGAACCAAATCGACGAACTGGTTAAAGAAGAGCGCAATCACGATTTGCTCGAAATTGTGAACAAATCGAATCGCCGGATTCTCGAACGTCTGGTCGGGAGTGAAGTAGAAGTTCTTTGCCACGGACCCAGCAAAACAAACCCCGCGCGCCTGATGGGTCGCACTCGCACAAACAAGATCGTGGTATTTCCGCCGTCGCCAAGGCGCCTCTATGACAACCCGTCGGCAGGCCAATGGGGACCGCGGGAAGGTGCGGGCGACGAACTCGTGGGAGAGCTTTTGAACGTGCGAATTGAGCGCGCGAACGGCTTCAGCCTGTACGGTACGCTGCCGCCGGAGTAGCGCGTACTCATTCGCAAGTTGAAAACCTGCGCCACCTTATCCAAACTCACACGCTACTGAACTTCGAACCATGATTTACCATCTCTCGCTACATAATGCAGGAATGATCGCAGGGGTTTTTCTCATCCTGGTCGGGTTCATCGGTCTGGTAAAACCGGACTCCGCGAATGCGATCCAGCGATTTCCGCGCTCTCGCGTCGCAGGAATTGTGCTGCTTACCATTTGTCTGGCTTGGACGTTTTTGTTGCTTGCTACCATCCAGATGGGCGAATTCTCCAGCTTCCGTCGTCCGCTGCTGATCGCGTTGCCGATCGGTTACGTACTTGCTCTGCGTTTCGTTGATGAATTTCTCGCAGTACGCGCTTTAGGAATTCTTTGTTTGCTCGCGGCCGAACCGTTACTGGATGCAGCCTTTTTGCGCTACGAAACAAGCCGCTTGCTCGTGACGGTGTTTGCGTACCTTTTGATTGTCGCCGGTCTGTTCTGGGTCGCCATTCCATATGTCCTTCGCGACCAAATCAATTGGATTGCGCGCAGCATCTTTCGATGGCGATGTCTCCACGTTCTCATATTGGTCTATGGTGGCGTGATCCTCGGACTCGCGTTTACGCAATACTAAGCGCAGCGGCCATCTATCACTGCCAGGGGACTCAATCATTGTTTCGGCGCTCCTAGAGCGACGCTACAATGCGAAATGGAGCGCATTCTGGTCATCCGCGGTGGCGCGATCGGGGATTTCATTCTCACTTTGCCCGCGCTCAAGGCGCTACGTGACGCTCGGCCGGGTGCGTACATCGAAATACTCGGTTACAAGCACATTGCGGTGGTTGCAGAGAATCGATTTTATGCGCAAACGGTGCGCTCGGTCGAATACGGACCGCTTGCGAGATTTTTCGCGGACAAATCGGAATTGCCTGCAGAACTGGCCGATTACTTCGCCAGGTTCGATTTGATCATCAGTTATCTTTATGACCCGGAACGAGTCTTCGAAAAAAATCTGCGCAACTGTGGCGTCAAAAATCTGATTCGCGGACCTGCGAAGATCCTCGAAAACGCCGGGCACGCCGCGCGCCAGCTTGCGCGACCAATCGAAGAGCTCGGAATCGCGGTTCTCGACCTTAGCGAGAAAATCTTCCCGTCAATAGAGGACCGAGCGTTTGCCCGCGACTTTATCGGAACGCTGCCGCAGCCGATCGTGACGATTCATCCGGGGAGCGGCAGCCTTCAAAAGAACTGGCCACTGGAAAGCTGGATCGCATTGTTTTCAGAAAATGGGGAGTTCTCAGTTGGAAAATGTTCTTCGCTGGTAGTCATTTCCGGCGAGGCCGACAACGCACAAGTGATGCAATTAGAACTCGAGTGGAGCCGTCGAAATGTGCGTTTCGCAAAAAATTTGCCTCTACCCAAACTAGGCGCTGTGGTTGAGCGCTCCATCTTCATTGGACACGACAGCGGAATTTCGCACCTCGCCGCAGCAGCGGGAGCAAATTGCATTCTGCTGTTTGGCCCGACCAATCCTGATGTTTGGGCGCCTAAGAATAACAATGTGCAGGTTCTCCAGGCACCGAATGGAAGCATTAGCGATTTGAAAATCGAACAAGTCGAAGCAGCTCTTGCTAAGCTTAGTACAGCTACCGGACAAAATCGGCCGACACGGCGGCTCCGCGCGCACTTCACTTTCAGTTCACCTATGTGATCTTGAACTGCAATACAGTTCGCAGCGTCGGGATTTTTAATTTTCGTAGCCGCGTGGAAATTTCTGGTGCCATTTCCAGGCGCTCTCAACGATGGCATCAAGCGACTGGAATTCTGGTTCCCAGCCAAGCTCCCGTTTGATTTTGTCGGACGAAGCGATTAGCCGCGGGGGATCGCCGGGGCGGCGTGGTTTCTCGATCGCGTCGATTTTTCGATTGGTGATTTTGCGGCAGGATTCAATTACCCCTCGAACACTGGAGCCGCCGCCTGTGCCGAGATTGTAACGTCCGCTGCCGGCTGCGCCCAAAGCGAGAATGTGCGCCCGAGCCAGATCGAGGATGTGGATGTAGTCGCGAATACATGTTCCGTCGGGCGTGTCGTAATCGGTTCCATAGATTTCGACGTTTGGCCTTTTACCGAGCGCCGCCTGTAGCACGGCAGGAATGAGATGCGTCTCCGGGTGATGGTCTTCGCCGAACCCCTCCGATGCACCCGCGGCGTTGAAATAGCGCAGGCAAACAAATTTCACGCCGTGAATCTCACCGTACCAGCGCAAAATATTCTCGAATGCGAGTTTGGATTCACCGTATGGATTGATCGGGCGAGCTGGCGCGGTTTCGTCGATTGGCACTCGATCTGGCGGCCCAAAGATCGCGCAGGTTGACGAAAAGACGATACGCTCAACGCCCGCCGAAACCATCGCGTCCAGCAAGTTCAATCCATTGCAAATGTTGTTCCGAAAATATTTGGATGGATTCTGCATCGATTCCCCAACCAGTGCGTTTGCGGCGAAATGCATCACGGCGTCAGGACGCGAACTGGAAATGGCAGAATCGATTTGCCGACGATCTGCTAACTCGCCTTGGATGAAATTGGCCCGGGAATCAACGGCTTGCCGGTGGCCCTCGCTTAAGTTATCGAAAATGGCAACTTCGTGCCCCTCATTCAGCAGCAACTCCGCACAAACGCTTCCAATGTAGCCGGCGCCGCCAACGACAAAGATTTTCATTGGCGGGAAAAATGCCGCGCGATTGCCGTTAAATCAAAACGAAGTTGCGATATTGCAGCGCGGGTCGAAGCAGCATGCCGTCAATTTGAAACCGAAGTGCGCTGCGGTGTGTTTTGTGCGACGGCCTTGCCTTTCTTTTTCTCCAAGGCTGCGACCATCTTCCGAACGCAATTATGTTTGCAGCGGGGAGCGAGGACTTTTAAACTTTCTTCGTCTGAACCCCACTGCAAGATGTCGATGTCCACGTACCGGACACCCCAGCTTTTCACCCCGGAACGAGTAGGTTTATAAAGGTCGATGGTGTTGGTGCCGATCAAAGCATTACCGTAATCGTCGATGACGTACTCTTCATTGGTATCGGCAAGACGGAAGCGTGTTCCCAGCGGATATCGCGACCAGTCTGAAGCCGCGCTAATGACATGCCGGCCGGAAAGATAGGTGCCGACGGCGTTGTGAGCGCCGCTTCCTCCCTCGTTATTGGTGTATGCAGTAGTGCGGACTTTTGGTATCCGCTGACCACTGGTGAGAGTCGGTTTCGATTGCGTGGCGCAGCCCACCACAAAGCAAGCTAAAGCTCCTGCGAGCGCTAGGTTAAGGCATCTAGGCATCGGGTCTCGCCCTCCATACCAGCCCGAATAACTGAGGGCAAGCCCTATTTACAGAAATTCCCTAGGACGTTGAATTTGGGTACCTCGCCAATATGACTGCAAGGCGGGCAGTGACGATGATGGTTGCCAGAGTCTAGCGCGTAGCCGGCTGCGAGAGCTCGCTCGTGCAATGAGGACAGCGCGTCGCCTTGACGGGAATCTTCATTGCGCATGCTGGACAATCTTTAGAATCGGGGGGTTTCTCGGTCGGATGTCTGAGTTGATTGATGACTCGGATGACGAGAAATATTGCGATCGCGACGATCAAAAAGTTGATCACGAGTGTAATGAAATTGCCGTAATTCCAAGTGATCGCTCCGGCCTTCGCGGCGTCAGCTGGAGTATTGAATGCGGTCGAGCCATCTCTGGCCGTCCGCAAAATGAGAAACTTGTTTGAGAAATCCAGTCCGCCGGCCAGCAAGCTGATCGGCGGCATGATCACGTCTTTTACCAGCGAATTGACAATCGCACCAAAGGCCGCGCCGATAATCACGCCAACTGCGAGATCGACGGCACTCCCTTTTACGGCGAATTCCTTGAATTCGCTCCAAATCTTTTTCATACGACGATGTTGATCAGTTTTTTCGGAACGACAATCACATTGCGCACGGTCTTGCCGGCGATTCGCTCTTGAATGTTCGGGCGCGCCAGCGCGGCGGTTTTCAGTTCTTCCTCCGTCGCCGCCATCGGCATCTTTATTCGGTCGCGAAGCTTGCCGTTTATCTGAACAACGATTTCAACTTCGTCCTCGACAAGTAAACGTTCATCATAAGCTGGCCAGGACTGTTCTGTAATATCTTCGGCCAACTCGGCAAATCTCCTGCTTAACTTCTCCCAAAGCTCCGAGCTAATGTGCGGCGCAAATGGATTGAGCAAGATCAGGAAGGCCCTGATCGTCGATAAGGGAATAATTTCGACGTTAGTGAAAGCGTTCACGAAAATCATCATCTGCGAAATCGCCGTATTAAAGGAAAACGACTCGATATCGTCCGTGACCTTTTTGATCGTGGCATGCAATAATTTTTGCTGTGGTCTCGCGGCATCGACCTCCTTGATTTTAGCGGACAATTCCCATTCGCCTGCCTGGCTTTCTGTCATGAGCAAGCGCCAGACGCGCGCTAGAAAGCGGGCCACGCCTTCGACGCCGCGAGTACTCCAGGGTTTCATTTGCTCGAGCGGGCCCATAAACATCTCGTAGCAGCGAAACGCATCAGCGCCGTGTTGATCGATCACATCATCGGGGTTAACGATGTTGCCGCGCGACTTGGACATTTTCTGATTGTCTTCGCCAAGGATGATTCCCTGGTTCACCAGCCGCTGGAACGGTTCCGGCTTCGATACATAGCCCAGGTCGAACAACACCTTTTGCCAAAAACGTGCATAAAGCAGGTGTAACACCGCGTGCTCGGTGCCGCCGACATACAAATCGACACCGCCCGGTTTATTCCCGCCCATCCAGTAATGTTCCGCTTCTTCTCCGACGAACCGTTGATCGTTATGCGGATCGCAGAAGCGCAGGTAATACCAGCACGAGCCCGCCCATTGCGGCATTGTGTTTGTCTCGCGCACGGCTTCGTCAGAGTAACGGATCCATTCTCTCGCCCGTGCCAGCGGAGGTTCGCCCGTGCCGATCGGCTTGTAATCGTCGAGCGCCGGCGGCACCAGGGGCAACTGTTGCTCGTTCAAGGCGCGGTGTTTACCAGCTTGCCAAACAATCGGAAAGGGCTCACCCCAATAACGCTGGCGCGAGAATAACCAGTCGCGCAGCTTGTAATTGATTGCGCGTTTACCAAAGCCACGTTCTTCCAGCCACGCGGTGATTTTCTTTTTTGCCTCGGCGCTCGTTAGGCCATTGATGATTGGCGAGCTGACTGCGATGCCTTCGCCGGTGAATCCCATTGCCGGTTCGTTTCCTATTGGCTGAACCACAACGACGATGGGTAGATCGAATTTTTTCGCGAATTCCAGATCGCGTTGATCGTGCGCTGGCACTCCGCCTATGGCGCCGGTACCGTACCCAAGCAACACGTAATCAGCGATCCAGATTGGAATCTTTGCATTGGTCGCCGGATTGATCGCAAATGCGCCGGTGAAGACGCCGGTTTTTTCCTTCGATAGATCGACACGTTCAAGCTCACTTTTGAGTGCAGCGCGTTCCCGATATTCTCGAACCACAGGCCACTGCTCCTCCGTAACGATTAAATCAACCAATGAATGTTCTGGCGCGAGTACCAGGAAGGTGCCCCCATAAAGTGTGTCCGGGCGAGTAGTAAAAACGCGAATGGTAGGGACGCAGCGCGACGACGCCACCTTGAAATCGATCTCTGCGCCTTCGCTTCGACCAATCCAGTTGCGCTGGTGTAGTTTTATTCCCTCGGGCCAATCGAGGTGGTCAAGCTCGTTGAGCAACCGCTCCGCATACGCGGTGATGCGCAACATCCATTGCCGCATCGGTCTCCGAACAACCGGGAAGCCCCCAACCTCGCTTTTTCCGTCGACGACTTCTTCGTTAGCCAACACTGTGCCGAGCTCCTGACACCAGTTAACCGCGACATCAGCCACATACGCGAGTCGAACGCTGTCCGGATCAGGTCCGCGATAGGTTGAAATCGGTTCCGCCCGATTTGTCTCAGGGTTAAACCAGGAGTTGTAGATCTGGAGGAAGATCCACTGTGTCCATTTGTAATAAGTCGGATCCGTGGTGTTGATCTCTCGTTGCCAGTCATAGGAAAAACCGATTCGCTTTAATTGGTCTTTGAATTTCGCGATGTTTTCACGCGTAGTGACGGCAGGATGCTGGCCAGTTTTGATTGCATACTGCTCCGCAGGGAGACCGAACGCGTCCCAACCCATGGGATGCAAGACGTTGAAGCCACGCAGACGTTTGTAGCGCGCGATGATGTCGGTGGCAGTGTACCCTTCAGGATGGCCCACGTGCAACCCCGCCCCACTCGGGTAAGGAAACATATCGAGCACGAAGAACTTTGGCTTCTGACTATCGAAGCCTTTCTCGCCGGGATTGGGCGCGTGAAAAAGCTGGCGTTCGTCCCAGATCGCCTGCCACTTGGGCTCGATCTGGTCGAATGGATACGGTCTGCGGCGCTCGCTACTCATTAAAAGTTTTGATCAGGAAAACAGGAAGTCAGGAAGAGAAAGTCAAATTTACTCTTGGATTTGTAGTTTCCATATTTCATTTCAATCGTGACCGAACTTGTCATCGCAACGCGCAACGCGCATAAGACGCGGGAGATCCAGCATATTCTCGGACCGGAGTTCACAGTCCGAGATCTCCGCGCCTATTCTGCAATGTCGGAGATTCCCGAAAGCGGAATCTCTTTCGAGGAAAACGCTAGGCTTAAGGCTGTCGCGGTATCGCAACGCTTGCCAGATCTGGTGATCGCGGATGATTCAGGCCTGGAGGTCGATGCGCTCGGTGGTGCGCCCGGAGTCTATTCGGCGCGTTACGCGGGCATTAAGGCAAGCGAAAAAGAAAAGATCGACAAATTGTTGCGCGAGCTTGCAAGCGTTGGCGCCATAAGCGACGCGCGGCGAGCGCGATTTCGTTGCGTTCTGGCGCTCGCTTGTAAAGGCAATCTGCTCGGAAGTGTGGAAGAAGTTGTGGAAGGAAGAATCGCGCACAAAGCGCGCGGCAGCGGCGGATTCGGTTACGATCCAATCTTTATTCCGGAAGGATTCCAGCAAACGTTCGGCGAATTACCTGCGGAGGTGAAGAACACGATCAGTCATCGCGCAAAAGCGATTCGCCGGCTTGCCACTAAGCTTCTTAAGCCGCGCGACTAAGGACTAGGAGGAGGCGGGGCAGGAGGAGCCGGCCCTGTTTGGGTGACGCCGCCGGCTGCTCGGATCTGGTAACCGACTTTTTGAATTCCCGATATCCGAATTTTGTCGAGGACTCCAATGACGTCTCCATACATTGCCATCGGAGTCGCGCTCAGAGAAATTTTTATGCCCGGATTTGCTCGATGTAACCCGAAAAGGCGTGGTAGTACCTGATCATCCGGCACGTATTGGTTGTCGAAGAACACCGCGTTTCCTTCGAGTACTTTGACCGAGACAAAGTCTTTCACGCCGCTTGGTGGCGGCCCGACCGCAGCAGGCAAATTGACGCGAATGCCTTTCATGTGCGTCTGGCTCAGGCTCACCATCATGAAACTGGCGAGCAGAAAGAACATGATGTCGATCAACGGAATGATCTCGATCCGTGCCCGTTTATGCGGAACTGGCGAACCTAGTCTCATGTCTAATACGAAGCGCCTGTCATGGTGAAGGTGATGGGAATGTTAACCTTGGAAAGTGTTCCAGGTCTAAATCGCCACTGCCGAAATGCGCTGGTGGCGGCATTATCCAGGATAGGACTCCCGGTGCTTGACGAAACACTACAGCTAGTGACGTTGCCGCTACCCGATTCCACTGAGCAGACGATCACTCCACTGCCGGTAACGTGCCGCGAACGCGCCTCGTACGGGTACTGTGGACGCGGCGCGTATAAGGCGAGGGCTTTCGCGCGGGACATCGACATGGGGCCAGGTGCCTTGATTGGTGTAAATTTTTGCGCGTTTTGTGGTTGTCGCGGTGGCGGAGTTCTTTCTTCGACAAACTCCGGTTGAACGTCCGGCGGAGGCGGCGGCTCGGGAATCGGAATATCTTCGGGTGGAGGAGTTGCTTCAGGCGGAGCAAGCACGGCTTCCACAACCTGAGGTGGTTGCGGTGGAAGATCCACGGCCGGCGCTTCGTGCCGCTGCGAAATTGCAACCGCCGTCAGGTGGATTGCTAAAGCAGCACCGAGCGCCGTCCAGAAATACCATCGAGGCGGCGGCCGATAAATTAGCGGTCTCGGTCGCTCTGGCGTTTGTTTCACCGTTTCTGGCATATTCAGATCAACCTGGCGGCCCCGGCACTCCCTTTAACGCTTCGCTCTTAATCTCGAAGGAAATCTTGTAGTAGCCCGCTGCACGAATCAGATCCAGCGCATGGGCAACGTTCAGGTGGACTGAATCCTTGTCCCCTCGAACAAAGACCTTCGCATCAGGCGCCGATTGGTGCGCCATTTTCAGAAGGTTCAGCAATTGCTCATCTTTGACTTCGTCCTTATCAAAGAAATAATGGCCATCCCTATCGACCGACACGCTGAGGTACTCCCGTTTGGTCTGCGTCTCACCCGACTGGCCAGAGGGCAAATTCACCTTAATCCCCTTCATGTGCACCTGGCTAAGGCTCACCATCATGAAACTGGCGAGCAGAAAGAACATGATGTCGATCAAGGGGATGATCTCGATCCGCGCTTTCTTATGTGGAATGGGTGACGCAACTTGCATAGCAAATCTCTAGATGGAGGAGCGCGTTGCCGATGAAGGCGTGCTGCTCTGGATCGTCACTCCTTTTTCCGCTGTCTGAGCCTGGAGCATCACTTCCAAATTGGTAGCTGCCGTTTGCAATTCGAACTCCAAGTTAGACACGCGAGAGGTAAAAAAGTTAAACGGGATCAGCGCAAAAATGGCGATACCCAGACCGCAGGCCGTAGCGATAAGCGCTTCAGCGATACCGCCTGTCACTGCTTGTACCGCCAGCTCTTCGTTTCCGAGGAAGCTGAACGAACGGATCAGCCCAGTGATTGTGCCCAACAGACCGAGCAACGGCGCCAGAGTAACAAGGGTATCCATCACCACCAAAAACCGTCCGGCGCGTTTGATCTCGATGCCCGCGGCAACTTGCAGCGCGGCCTCGAGCGAGCTGTGTTGATGATTCAGACCATTCCACAGCATTCGTAGCACAGGGTCGCGGGAACTGCGCGAAAGCCTCGAAGCCTCGGCAGTGTCACCATTTTCAATTGCGGTGAAAACTTTCTCGATCCGTTTCGGATCCCGGCGGAACCAGCGGCCACCCCACCAAATGCATCGCTCGAGCACGACGGTGAGCGCTACGATTGAGACGATCAGAATCGGCCACATCACAGGGCCGCCCTTGTGAAACTTGTCGATCAACCAGTTGCTGCCTAAAACACCAGCAGGCTGTTCCGGAGACGCTGATGCAGCAGGAGCAGGACTCGTGGCAGCGGCGGCAGCGGGACTTGTGGCGCCGGCGGCTGCCGGACTCGTCATTGCGCCAGGCGCTCCAGGTTGTCCTACAGCTGGAGCTTGCCCCGGCACTCCAGGCTGGCCTGCTGCTCCGGGTTCACCTGGCGGCGGCGGCTGCTGTCCTGGCTGCAGGTTTGTGGCCGGCGGTTGCTGAGCTGCTGCCGCCGGATTCGTCGGTGCCTGCGCACCCGGACTAGTCCCGCCGGTTGCTGGCGGCGCTTGTGCCGGAGGCGGAACTTGCGCAAGCGAAACCAATGCGAACGCGAGTGAAGACAGGCAGATAGTGAATAGTGTTTTCATAGTTGAAGCACGAGTTAGTTGACCGGTTCGATTTCGGTGCAGTTTTTCCGTTATCGCAGAGGACTTGTTCGGGAGTCCAGCAAAACTTTTCATTTTTTTCCGCGATGTTTCCTTTTGCCGGGATCACATCTTTACATCGAATTATCTATACTGCGGGGCCGTAAGGCAAGTCTTTCAATAGGTTGCCGCGCCTCTTTCAGCGTTCTGACTGAAGATCCTTTTGCGCAATTGCCACGCTGTTGCGCAAGCGCGGCCAATTGTCGATCGCCGCTTCCAATTGATCTCCCGATCGAATCGGGCCGACACCGGCGGGCGTTCCAGTCAAAATCACGTCGCCGGGAAAAAGTGTAAGCGATTGACTCGTGAACGAAACAATCTCCGGAACTGAATGAATCATTTGACGTGTGCGCGTGCTCTGCTGCAGCTCGCCGTTCTGCCACAAGTTCACCGCAACATCGCTCAGATCCGCATCGGCATACACGAACGGACCAATGGGCGTGTAAGTATCAAATGATTTGCAGCGCCCAAATTGCTTCTCCTGTTTTTGCAAATCACGATCGGTAATATCGAGGCCGACAGTGTAGCCGAAAACGTGACGAAGCGCATCTCCCACACTGACATTTTTCGTGCGAATTCCAATTACGACAGCAAGCTCAACTTCGAAGTCGGTTCTGTGCTCGGGAAAGGCGATCTCGATGACACCTTGGTGCGCCAGCAAAGAACTCGGCGCTTTAAACCAAATTAACGGCGCACCAAATTCATCGCGTTTCATCTCCGCGATGTGATCCGCATAGTTCAACCCGACTGCGATCAATTTCGACGGCGCGACAGGAATGTCGATCTGCACAGTCGCGAGTGGCAGCACTTCGCCTGTAGGCGTAACTTGAATCCAGTAAGGCTGCCCCAGCCGGTGCACTTCGTCGCCGCGCAATTCGCCGTAAAAAAACTCCTCGCCCGATCTGAATCCTCCAAAAATTCTCATCAATCTTCAGAACTACACTGTCATGTTGAGCGAAGCGGAAAATCTCTGATCATTTTTAACGGCGTTCACCACTGAAACAATCTGAGATCTTTCGCTGCGCTCAGGATGACACAAACGGCTGGTTACTTCGGAACGACACCTACAAAATCGCGCACCGGTTTTTGGCCTGCAATTGAAAACGCGTTGCCATCCTCGCGTGCGAACCAGAACGCGCTGGAGGAACCGCCGTCGAGGTTCATCGCTCGGCGAATTTTGGATTTCTCAGCAACAGGCACCATTGCCAGGATGTTTGCAAGCTCTGCAAGCGAGACGTCAGAACAAATCCCAAGCAACGCGCGATCAGTATCTGCTATTCCGGCAAAAGTTCGGCGCGCTCGCTGTGAACTATTCAACCCACGAACAGGCGTGCTCGATTCTACAAGAAACGGACCAGATTGAATTGCAGACGTGATTCTTCTTGCGCGAGAAAATTCGCCGACACGAATAACGTCAATGCCCCGGTCTGATTGCAGCAGGACTCCCGTGATCATACGTGCCCGCCGTAATGGCGAGAAAGTCTCGCCATTGCTAATCCGCAAGCCGATCGGCTTGAACTCCGGATCGAAATAACCGCCGTTCACACTGCAAACGCATTTTTCTCGTTTCATGATTGTGCTGAGGCTTTCGCCTTCAGGATTATCGATGACCCGCAACGCACACGATTTCGCAGAGAAAACTACAACATCGATATCGGCTCGCTGACCAAGACCCGTGTCTTCCACAACCACATGCCGATGTTCAATTCCGGTGTGCCCGGCATCCTGTTCGACCGAGAGAACATTCCACTGCGCATGCGCCGACGCGACAATCGCAAGCAGCAAGAGAGTCCA
>Ga0209577_10003600_pt1 | contig 14612 bp, 12 predicted proteins | sample GraSoiAngelo_109_FD_185874 | JGI IMG/M metagenome (GOLD analysis project Ga0209577, IMG submission 185874) | Grasslands soil microbial communities from the Angelo Coastal Reserve, California, USA - 14_0903_12_20cm (SPAdes) (version 2) | ecosystem: Environmental > Terrestrial > Soil > Grasslands...
GAAAATCGATAATGCCGCTAAGATGCTCGCACTCCGAGTGACACGCGCCAACGACGACTGGAATGCCTATTGGAGCGGTCTTCACCGTCACGCGGCTCAAAATTGAGTCCCACTTTCAATTGCACCCCGCTCTACATGCCAATGTTTCTAGGCCGGGGGAGTGTGGTAAGCTTTGGCAGGATGTCTTTCACCAGAAGGGCCTTGCAGGTGTCGAAGTGAAAGCCAAGGTTCTTATTCTCGTCCCTGTAATCGTCAGCTTGTTCGTCTTTTCCAGTGCATCATGGGCACACCATGCCTCCCGGCAAGTGTACGAGGGGAAGAGCATCACCCTCATGGGGGTCGTGACAGAATACGAATGGGCCAATCCCCATTCGGTTCTTTCTGTAGCCGTTAAGGACGACAAGGGCAAAGTCGAAGAGTGGCACGCTGAAATCCTGCCTCCAACGGAGATGCTGCGAGCCGGGTGGACGAAGGAAAGTGTCCGGCCAGGAGAGGAAGTCACTTTGACGGGTCGTCCCGGCAAATATGCGCAGCACATTCTGTGGCTCGAATATCTTGTGACATCCGATGGCAAAAAGCTCGGTCGAAGCCGTAATTAGAGCCCTTGTGTCGAGAGAGTTTGCCCCTAGGGATCTTCCGCCTAGTTTCCATCGCCTGTAAATCCGCGCGGAGGAAGTTTTACCGCGATTTAACGGGTCCTTTGCGGTGCCATGCCGCATGATCGCAAGTGCGTTCCAGGTGTGGAGTAACCTGTTGAGATGAGACGCGGCTTCGGATTTGGCGCGCAAATCCTAATAATCCCCATTCTTTTTTTCTGTTCTGCGTCCGTGAGAGCCCAGATTACGGGGAGCGTCACAGGAAGTGCCAAGGACCCCAGCGGCTCGGTGATTCCAGACCTTGCCATTATTTGCCGTAACGTCGATACCGGCGCGCAGCAGAATGCCACGACGAACGAGGACGGTCTTTACGCTTTTACCGCCCTGCCCGTGGGCCACTATGAAATCGAGACGTTTCGGCCCGGATTCAAGCCCTATAAACGCACCGGTTTGACGATTGATGCGGGCACCAAGCTGCAGATCGATATAACTCTGGAGATGGGCGAGCAGTCCCAGGAAATGACGGTTTCGGATACGGCCGTTCATGTGGAGACCGCTGACACGCAGGTTGGCGGGGTGATTACAAGTACGGATATCACAGCGGTGGCGCTTAACGGGCGAAGTGTCACGGATCTTCTCTCGCTTCAGCCTGCGGTAGTGCCCATGAGCACCCAGCAGCCAGATTCCATCGTCATGGCAGGGGTCACGGTGGCGATTGCCCCTTCGGGTGCTTTGAACGCAGGCAACCAGTCCATCAGCGGGCAACGTGAAGATGCCAATGGTTTCATGGTCAACGGAGGCGATGTCAAGGAATTGATGAACGGCGGCACCTCGATTGTGCCCAATCTCGACTCGATTGCCGAGTTCCGAATATTGACCAACAACTTCGACGCAGAATACGGCGACTACAGCGGCGGAATCATCAACGTGGTCACCAAATCTGGCACCAATGCGTTTCATGGCATGGGCTTCGAATTTCTACGCAACACCATGCTCGATGCGCGCAATTTCTTTTCTCCGGACGTCGCTACATATCGACAAAACCAGTTCGGCGGCACACTCGGAGGGCCGCTCAAGAAAAACAAAGTCTTCTTTTTTGGCGACTACCAGGGAACGAGGACAACGCAGGGAATTGATACCGGAAACATCGAGGTTCCTTCACTTGCCGACCGGACGGGAAATCTAAGCGACCTCGCCGGCGCTCTCACCGGCAAAGTAACAGGCACCTGCCCAACCACCACGACGCCCGATTGTCTCGCCAATATCCTCACGAAGGAACTGGGCTACGCGGTTTCAGCAAATGAGCCCTATTTCTTCCCGGCGTGCAACAGTACGGACGCTAGGACGGGATGTGTTTTTCCAGGCGCTGTGATTTCGCAGGTTGCCTGGTCGGAACCCGCGAAACACTTGTTGCAGTACATTCCGGCCCCAAACTCCGGAGCGTCCACCTTCTCCACGGGCGCGGAAAATAAGATCGTGCGCGACGACAAGATGAGTTTTCGCAGTGACAGCAACAACACGCGGTGGGGTCAATTATCCGCCTACTATTTCTTTGACGACTATTCCGTGAATAACCCCTATCCCGCCGCCGTGGGCGGCGCGAGCGTCCCCGGATTCAACGCTCTGACTTTTGGGCGCGCGCAACTGATCAGCCTTGGGAATACAAAGACGTTCGGTGCATCCAGTGTGAACGAGCTGCGTTTAAGTTTCATGCGCAACGCCAACGTCGTGGGACAGCCGCAAGGCGGCGTCGGTTCGAGCCTCGCTTCGCAAGGCTTTGTGACGGGGGTGGGTTCGCCGGGCATCGTTCCACTGGCGCCACAGATCGAAGGCATCGAAAACGTGCGCTTTAACTCGTTTGTCATGGGAGTGCCAATTACGAATCTGACGCAGGCGAATAATACCTATTCAGCGATGGATCACTTTTCCAGAGTAATAGGTAACCACACCTTGATCGCCGGATTTCAGTTCAGCTTGGAACAGGTGAACGTCAATCCCGATGCGACGTTCAATGGGTCGTTCCTTTTCACGGGCTCGGAAACGGGCTCGGATTTCACCGATTTTCTCCTCGGGGTACCCACGAACTACAATCAGGCATCGTCGAACAGCTACTATCCCCGCCACAAGTATGCTGCCGGCTTTGGCCAGGATAGCTGGCGGGTCAAATCAAATTTCACGTTGAATTTTGGGCTTCGCTGGGAATTGATGCAGTACTGGTCCGAGAAATACAACCAGAATCCCACCTTCATTTTAGGAGAGCAGTCCAAAGTCTATCCGACCGCTCCAAGGAGCCTGGTCTATGTGGGTGATGCGGGCCTACCGAACACACTCGTGCCCCAGGGCTACCGCTTCTCGCCACGGCTCGGTTTGGCATACTCGCCGGGTCTATCGCACGGCATCTTGAGCAAAATTCTCGGCGAGCCCGGAAAAACGAGCATCCGAGCTGGATATGGAATCTTTTATTCCGTGATCGAGGGGAATACCGCCGCAATCGACGAACCCCAGCCGCCCTACGGATTGAGCTACACCAGCCCAGCCCCGCCGCTGTTCGCGACACCGTTTATCTCCGCGGCGGATGGTTCCATCCACGTCAATCCCTTTCCGCTCAAGGTACCTCCATACGGCGCTTCTCTGGCGAATCCCATCACGAATATAGATTTTTCTCCATTTCTTCCGCAGGCGGGCATGACCGCGCCGCCACCGAGCAACGTTTATCCTTATACCGAGAATTATTTCGTCTCCATTGAGCGGCAACTGGGCACCAATACGCTGCTCAGTTTTAATTACGTGGGATCCCAGGCGCATCACCTCTTGGTGGTGTATTCAGCCAATCCCGGTAATCCTGCGCTGTGTCTGGCGCTGAGGGACCCCAGCAATCTAGCGCCGGGATCGCCGAGATGCGGTCCTTTTTCAGAAGACAGGCCGTCCGATAGCCCCTTTGTAGCCGCTAGCGGAAATGTGTACCAAACCACGCGCGGCCCCTTGGGGCCAAATTACCTCAACGACGACTACGATGCGACCATTGGCAATTCGAACTACCACGCATTCGAGGCTACTTTGCGGCATTCCGGCAGGGAAGCGAGTTTCCTGATCTCATATACTTTCAGCAAGTCGATCGACCAGGCGTCAAGCATTTCGGACCCTATCAATCCATACAATTTCCGAGCGACACGCGCACTATCGGCGTGGGATTTGCCGCATGACCTGGTGGCGAGCTACGTATTCAAATTACCGATGGATCGTCTAACAAAGCGAGCGCAGCGTTTCACTGACGGCTGGACGATTTCGGGGATCACTCGGGCCTCCAGCGGATTCCCGGTGACACTTTCGGCCGACGGAGATAATTCGTTGCAAGGAAGCATTCCGAATGGCGTGAACAATAAGAGCCTGGATTTGCCGGACATCATTCCAGGATTTCTCAACCTCAACAGTCACCCACAGAATAACGGACTCCTTTATTTCAACACTTCGCTATTCGCGGATAACGGCTGTAGACCCGGTTTCAAACTTTCTCCCTGCGTGTTGGGCACGCCGGGAAACGCCTCGCGCAGGTCTTTTCACGGTCCCGGGGGGTTCAACACGGATCTAGCTTTGGCAAAGGATATGCAAATTAAGGAGGCTATGACGCTGGAGTTTCGCTTCGAGACGTTCAACTTGTTCAATCACACGCAATTCTTTGGGCCGGCGGCTGTGGATGGGGACGTGGACAATCCGCTTTTCGGCCACGTCGTAAGCGCTCTGCTGCCGCGACTGATGCAGGTGGCGCTCAAATTCAAATTCTGACGGCCGCTCACTTTTTTGCGGTCTGATGTTTGGGGACGAATCACAGGGTGATGCGGTGCTGAGCGTATGTATCCGGGCCCGAAGTAAAGCGAACCCAGAAGCTTGGGGGCGCGTGCGGATCGGCCTTCTTCAGCTCCGTATTTGATATCGGTAAGAGCCATTACAGCTCGGTGATTTTAAGAGCGCTGGAATAGCTTCTGAGCTAAGGGCTATGGGATGCCAGGGCAGGGAAGCGCGTCGTGGGGGAAGGGAATGAAGGCCTGCTTACTGCAAGCTCCAGCTCCCATTGAAACCAACCCGCTCAATTTCACGGACGTTGCAGTTCCGCGGCCGGGCCGCGGCGAAATTCTGGTTCGAGTACGCGCGTGCGGTGTGTGCCGCACGGATTTGCATGTTGTCGAGGGTGAACTGCCTCCCCGGAAGTCGCCGATCATACCCGGACATCAAATTGTCGGTGTGGTGGAAGAGCACGGTGCGGACGCACACCGCTTCAGCAAAGGCGTGCGCGTGGGCATTGCCTGGTTACATCGCACCGACGGCACCTGCGAATACTGCCGTGCTGGAGCGGAAAATCTATGTGACCATCCATCGTTTACGGGTTATACGGTGGATGGAGGCTATGCCGAATACGTTGTGGCCGATGAGGATTTTGTCTATCCCATTCCCGCGGGGTTTGCCGACGAACACGCGGCGCCATTGTTGTGCGCGGGCATCATCGGATTTCGATCGCTACGCCTTTCTGGAATCAAGGAAGGCGGAAGGTTAGGACTGTATGGTTTCGGCGCGGCGGCTCACGTGGCCATACAGGTGGCGCGGCACTGGGGCGCCGAAGTTTACGCTTCCACGCGCGACGCGCGGCACCAGCAATTGGCGCTGGAGCTTGGCGCCAAGTGGACGGGCGACACTTTGGCCGAGCCTCCCGTCAAGCTCGACGCGGTGATCATTTTTGCGCCGGCGGGGGAGATTGTTCCCGCAGCGCTCAAAGCCTTGAAAAAGGGCGGAACCGTGGCACTCGGCGGCATCCATATGAGTCCTATTCCGTCGCTCGACTACAACCTGCTTTATCACGAGCGGGTGATTCGTAGCGTCGCTAACAACACTCGCCAGGACGGGGAAGATTTTCTGCGCATCGCGGCGGAACTTCCGATCCACACTCAAGTGCAGCGATTTGCGTTGCGCGACGCCAATCAAGCCTTGAACCAACTGAAGAATGATGCAATCAAAGGTGAGGCGGTACTTGTGGGTGAGAGCATGCATTAGCGATGGCGGTTTGAGCGTCCAGACAAGGGATCTACCGCTATCTATCGTTGCCTACAAAGGAAAGGATCGCAATGAAGCTCAAGGATTATCGAAAGAAGCGAGACTTCGAGATTACAGCTGAGCCTCAGGGCGGCTGCGAGGTGCAGCCGTCATCAGGCAAACCTCTCGCCTACGTTATCCAGAAACATCAGGCCTCGCACCTCCATTACGATTTCCGCTTGGAGTGGGACGGCGTCCTACTATCCTGGGCCGTTCCGAAGGGGCCGTCGCTCGATCCCGCAGTCAAGCGCCTTGCGATGCAGGTGGAGGACCATCCTGTCGAATACGGAGACTTCGAGGGTGCTATTCCGGAGGGCGAGTATGGTGGCGGCACGGTGATGGTTTGGGATCGCGGCACCTGGACTCGGGAGGTGGCCGACGTGAAAGCGGCGCTCGAGAAAGGCGATCTGAAGTTCACGCTATACGGTGCTAAATTGAAAGGCTCGTGGGTGCTAGTGCGCACTCGAGGGTTCGGAGGCGGTGGCCAGCGCTCTTCGTGGCTGCTGATCAAGCACCGCGACCGATTTGCTTCTATCAAGGACATCACGCTCGAAGAACCCCGCTCGGCATTGACAGGCCGCCTGCTCGCGGACATTGCGCGAGACGAAGAGGGAAATGTAGAAAAGGCAGCCGCGGGCGATCCTCCTGATTTGAAGAAGGCAAAGGGTGGCATGCGACCGTCTCGCCCAGCACGACGGTCATTGCAAAAGCGAATTCGCTCAAAATGATCGCTTCGAGATTTTCCACCGCTTTGCATTGACAGTCCGCGATGCCCTCTGATCAGAATCGCATTCCATTTCGCGTCAGACCGATGCTCGCCACGCTGGTGCAGAAGCCATTTCATAAGCCGGGCTGGATTTACGAAGAAAAATACGACGGCTACAGAATCCTTGCTTACAAAGAGGGCGATCGCGTCACGCTGGTTTCGCGGAACGGCAACGACCGCACGGCGACGTATGCGTCGGTGGTGCGCGCGATTCGGCAGCTTCGCGCACACAAGCTTCTTCTCGACGGCGAAGTCGTGGCCTTCGACAGCCACGGGATTTCGCGTTTTCAGCTTCTACAGGTCGGCAGCACGGCGACTGCGTATGCCGTGTTCGATTGCGTGTACAGCTCCGGGCGCGATCTGCGCTACGAACCGCTGGAGATACGGCGCGCTGCTGCGGAATCAGCGGTTGACAAGGTCGAGGGCTTAATGATGTCGCGGCGTCTGGCCGACAATGGCCTGGAAGCGTACAAAATCGCGAAAAAGAAGGGCTACGAGGGGCTGGTGGCCAAAGATTTGTCCTCGCCTTATATCGAGGGGCGTTCATCGAAGTGGCTGAAAGTTAAAGTGCATCAGGAAGAGGAGCTGGTCATCGGAGGATTCACTGAGCCCGAAGGTTCGCGCCGTTACTTCGGGGCGCTTCTGTTGGGAGCCCATGATGGCGGGAAACTGCGATACGTCGGAAAGGTGGGCACCGGGTTCAGTGAAGACACACTCGCTTCCCTTTATCGGAAATTCAGGCCGCTGGTGCAGTCGAAGCCTCCTTTCGTGGATCCGCCGCGCGAGAGAAACGTAACTTACCTGCGGCCAAAGCTGATCGCGCAGATTTCCTTTCAGGAGTGGACCGCGGATCGGAAATTGCGCCAGCCCGTCTTTCTTGGATTGCGCGATGATAAACGTCCGGAGGAAGTTCGCTTGCCGGCGAAAGGCACGGTGTGAACATGGCTTCCCGCCCCCGTGTCGCCAGCGGCAGCATCGCTAGACCGGCGAAGGGGATCACTCATCCGGATAAGGTTTTCTGGCCGGATGAGGGCTATACAAAACTTGATCTGGCGCAGTTCTATGAGTCCGTCTTCCCGAAACTGCGGCCTTACGTGCAGGGGCACTTGCTCACGTTGGAGCGGTGTCCGGATGGATTGTTGGGCGAATGCTTCTTCCAAAAGGAAAAGCCGAAAGGTATGCCTGCGGGCACGCCGAGCAAGACGATCCGGCATAAGACCGGCATCACGCATTATGTAGTGGGAGGCTCGCTCAAGACGCAACTCGCGCTGGTCAACTTCGGCTGCATCGCCGTGCACGTCATGGCAGGCAGCGCGAATTCACCGCGTCAGCCGGACTGGATTTGCTTCGACCTGGATCCGCAGTCGGGCGAATTTCGTAACGCGGCACAGGCGGGGCTGCGGGTCAAAGAAGCCCTCGACCGCTTGCGCCTGACCTGCTTCGCGAAAACCTCGGGGAGCCGCGGGATGCACGTTTTCGTTCCCATTCGGCGAGGGCCGGATGCCAGCGATGTCCTGGCTTTCGCGCGGAAGTTCTGCGAGCGTTTGGCGGCGGCGTATCCGCATGAGCTTACGGTGGAGCATTCCATCGAGGCACGTGCGGGGCGCGTCTACCTTGATCCATTCCGGAACGCATTTGGGCAAACCGTGGTAACGCCGTTTTCTGTCCGCAGGCGTCCAAAGGCGCCAGTGTCGACGCCGCTGGACTGGTCCGAGCTCACGCCCAAACTCGATCCCGGCACTTTCAATATAGGGAACTTTAGCGAGAGGCTGCGGTGGTCAGATCCGTGGGCTGGTTTCTTCCGGGCCCGGCAGTCGATAAAGGCGGCCGCAAAGGCGCTAAGCAAGCTCTAGCGCGGGACATGGGATTGTTCACTCCGTGCCGACCTTCGCGGCGGATTGCTCTTCGACGAAATCCGCGAGGGCGAGCCGCAGATTGCCCGGATTCGACGCGTAACTCAAGCCTGTCTCCAAATCGACGGTTCCGGCGCGAATGAGCTTTTCGAGTTCGCCGTCGAAGTGCTGCATGCCTTCCTGGCCGCCATCGTTCATCGCGTCGAGCAGGCTCTTGCCTTCGCTTTCGCCCTTTTCAACATATTCGCGGGTGCGCATGGTGGATTTCAGGATTTCGAGCACGGCAACGCGTCCCTTGCCATCACGGCGAGGCAGCAGGCGCTGCGAAACGATAAAGCGAAAAGTTTTGGAAAAGCGGTTGCGGATGGATTGCTGGTCGGAGAGGGGAAATACGCCCACGATCCGCTCTACGGTCTTCGAAGCGTCGATGGTGTGCAGGGTGGAAAGAACAAGATGGCCGGTTTCGGCCGCCTCCAGAGCAATTTCGATCGTTTCGCGATCGCGCATTTCGCCGACTAAGATGACTTTGGGCGCCTGCCGTAGAGCGGCGCGCAACGCCAGGGCGAACGTGGGCGTGTCGCTATAAAGTTCACGCTGATGTATGGTGGCCTTTTTATGATTATGGCAGAACTCAATGGGGTCCTCGATGCTCAGGATGTGGATCGCTCGCTCGTTGTTGGCCCGATCGATAATGGCAGCCAAAGTTGACGATTTCCCGGAGCCGGTCGGCCCCGTGACTAGAACGATGCCATTGCGCAGATGCACGATTTCGGCGAGCTGCAGAGGAAGCTTGAGGTCCTCGAAGCTCGGAATTTTATTGGGGATCACGCGCATCACGATGGCGTAACTTCCACGCTGCCGGAAAATATTGACGCGGAATCGGCAGACCGCAGGGATGGAGTAAGAGAGGTCGGTGGCGCCTTCTTTTTCCAGCTTCTCCCGAGCGTAACTGAGGGTTCCGATCAGATCGTTGGAGATCTGGCGGGTATGCTCCGGCGTGAGCCGCTCGAGCCCTTGAAATTTCAGTTCCACCAGCTGGCCGTTGCTCTCGATCTGCGGCGCGTGACCCGGAGAGAAAATCAGATCGCTCACCTGCTCGCGGCCTTTCAGCATTGCGGCGATGAGCTGCGCCGTGGCTATCACGACGGGCGCCGCGGGTTTACCTTCCGTTGGGGTGGTCATCGGCTCCTCAACGACTGATTTATTGGGTGATAAAAGGCGAGAGATAGTTTACGGGTTTCTAACTAGAGCGGGCGGCGAGAGTGAAGCTTTGTGCTGATCCGGTTCACAGGCGCTAAGGAAATTCATAGAGACGGTGCGAGAGACCGGCGTGAATAAAATCGTGCAGATACAGAAACCCAAGCTTTTCGAGAACCCGCAGTGAGGACCTATTTTGCGGAAGCGTAAAGGCCATGATATTCGTGAGCCTCAAATCGCCAAGGCCATAGCTCAAGATGGTAGCGGCTGCTTCCTTTGCATAGCCGTTCCCCCAGAACTTGAGACAAAGCCGATAACCCAACTCGACGCCCGGATAGATCAAAGGGTTCCATGCCGCAGGTGCCGATGAATTCGCCTGTAGCCCTCAGAAAGATCGGAAATTTCCCCAGCTTGCGCTCCTGGAATAGAAGCATTCTTTCTCGGATTTTTGCACTCGCTTCCTTGGTGGTGCGCACCAGAAAGTGCCCGGGCGAGAGAAGCAGTTGTAACCTACGTCGTTGGCTAATACGAGATAGTGGTCTACGTGGGACTCCCGCCAATTTCTCAACACAACACGTTCGGTCTCGAGGATCATTTCCGGCAGATGCGTGGAGTAGCGCTCGCGCCAGGCGCGGCGTTGGGATTTTCTACCATAAAACCGCCGGCTGGCGGGCATTTCGTCTCGAGATATACGACAATAGACAGAATGGCGATTACGGGAATAGCCGGCAGAACAGGGTCTTTTGTAGGCAGCCACGGCCGCGCGGCGGAATCGAAGCAGCCCGCGAAGGGAAAATCCGCTGGGTTCGTACATCTGTTGAGGGAAGCGTGGCCATTCCTGCGTCCGCAGCGAATGCTTTTGCTTTTCGGCCTGGTCTTGATGGCCATTAATCGGCTGGCGGGCCTGGTGCTGCCTGCTTCCACGAAGTTTCTCGTCGACAACGTCATTGGCAAGCGGCAGGTTCGGGTGCTTGCTCCGCTGGCTCTGGCGATCATCGCCGCTACGGCGATTCAGGGCGTGACCTCCTTCACGCTAACGCAACTGCTCTCCAAAGCGGCACAGCGGATGATCGCCCAATTGCGCAAGCAGGTCCAAGCCCATATCGGGCGCCTGTCCATCACTTTTCACGATATGAACAAGACGGGAAATCTGGTTTCGCGGATCATGACGGACGTGGAGGGCCTGCGAAACCTCATGGGCACGGGCCTGGTGGAACTGGTCGGCAGCTTGATGACCGCTTCCTTCGCGCTGGTGGTGCTGTTGCGAATCAGCGTCTTCATGACAACGGTGGCTTCCGCGATCCTTCTCGGTTTCGCATTTGCATTGAACAAGGCCATCGGCACGATCCGACCCATTTTCCGGGCACGCTCGAAACTGAACGCGGAGGTTAGCGGGCGGCTCACCGAATCACTTGGCGGGGTGCGGGTGGTCAAGGGATACCACGCCGAGGGGCGTGAAGAGCAAGTTTTCGCCGGGGGAGTTCACCGGCTGCTGGAAAATGTTTTGAAGACGCTGACAGCGACTTCGCTCATGAGTCTATCCTCGACGGTTCTGTTTGGGCTCGTGAGCGCATTGATTTTGTATCTTGGCACGATGCGCATCATCGCCGGAACGATGACGCTTGGAACTTTTCTCACTTATGTCGCATTTCTGGCGATGCTGGTCGCGCCGGTTTCACAGATCGTGAGCATCGGCACGCAGCTTACCGAAGGAATGGCGGGACTCGAGCGCACAACCGACATTCTGGCGGAGAAACCGGAGGATCAGGATCCGAAGCGCACCGTCTCGATCGGGAAAATCGAGGGCGACGTCGCGTTCGAGGACGTGGACTTCACTTATGCCGAAGGCAAACCGGTGCTGCACAAGGTGAGCTTCAGGGCGCGGCCTGGCACTGTCACTGCCTTAGTGGGCCCCTCCGGCGCCGGAAAATCGACGATAATCGGCTTGATCGCGGCGTTTTACACGCCCACGTCGGGACGGGTTCTCGTGGATGGCGTCGATCTCTCTACGGTGCGGCTCAGCAGCTACAGGACCCAACTCGGAGTGGTCCTCCAGGAGACATTTCTGTTCGATGGAACTATCCGCGAGAATGTGATTTTCTCGCGGCCCGAGGCAAGCGAAGAAGAAATGAAAGCGGCTTGCGGCATTGCGCGGGTGGATGAATTTGCGGAATCGTTTCCGCAAGGATACGACACGGTCGTCGGCGAACGCGGCGTCAAGCTTTCCGGCGGACAAAGGCAACGGATTTCCATCGGGCGCGCCATTCTCGCCGATCCGCGAATTTTAATTCTTGACGAAGCGACTTCGAGCCTCGATTCCGAATCCGAGGCGCTGATTCAGCAGGGGCTGTCCTATCTCATGCAGGGACGCACGACCTTCGTGATCGCCCATAGGCTCTCAACGATTCGCAGAGCCGATCAAATCCTGGTGATCGAGGCGGGCAGAGTTATCGAGCGAGGCACGCACGAATCTCTGTATGCGGCAGGCGGCCGGTATTTTGAACTCTACACGAAGCAGCACGGTTTGCAGGCTAATCTGTTTCTCGCCCCCGGCGAAGGCGATACTCCGGGAGATTCTTTTAGGGATCTTGCGGCCCTGAACGAGAGCGATTCGGAAGGGGATGCTGCCGATAAGGAGCCGAACATCGCACGCGCCGCCAGAATCTTGCGCGGCCAAACGTGAACTTCCCCAGGGATCCTGAAGCCCTACAGAATTTCTAATCGCGGTTGAGGGTTAATTGTGTGAGCTTCTGGAAATGATAGCCCATGATTGCTAGCCGAATGGCAGCGCCGAAGGATTGGCGATACCGTGTGCTGGCGGCCAGGAAAAGGCGCCAGTATGAGAAGGCATGCCTGCTGAAAATTCCCTGTCTGAGAATGGAGCGTGCCAGAGCCTGACAATCCGATAAGGAGAGGCGCTTTCGGCGCGTATGCGGCTGATATTGCGCGAGGAATTTGCGCACTCGCGCGTAATAGATGTCGGGACGATAGATGCGCTGCAGGATCGAGCGATAACCCTCCACAAGCTGCTGTGGATCCATTCGCGGTTTGAAATTCAAGCGAAGATCAAAGTTATTCCCGTCGCCGTCGCTCACAAGTCGGCCTTCCTTCTGCAGCCGGCGATAGAGTTGGGTGCCTGGGACGGCTTGCAGCAGGCCAACCATAGCGAGCGGGATGGCGCTCTCCTGAATAAAATTCACTTGACGGTCGAAGATGTCTTCCGGATCGTTATCGAAGCCCACGATGAAACCGGCCATGACTTCCATGCCGTAGCGCTGGATGCGCCGGACGCTCTCGAGGAGGCTGCGCCGCGTGTTCTGCATTTTCTGCGCTTCTTTGAGGCTCTCTTCCGCCGGAGTTTCGATGCCCAGAAAGACGCGATCGAAACTGGCGTTTTTCATCATTTGCAATAATTCCTGGTCGTCGGCGAGATTCACAGATGCTTCGGTATAAAACGTGAACGGCCGGCCATGCCGCGCATTCCATTCCGCCATGACCGGCAGAAGCTCTTTCACCTTGCGCTTGTTTCCAATGAAGTTGTCATCCACGATGAAAATTGGGCCACGCCATTTGCGCGAGTAAAGCTGTTCCAGCTCGTCCACGATCTGCGCAGGCGATTTCGCTCGCGGTTTGCGGCCATAGATCTCAATAATGTCGCAAAATTCGCAGTTGAATGGGCAGCCGCGGGAATACTGGATGGCCATCGAGCTGTAATATTTCGGATTAATCAGATCGAGATTTGGAAGCGGCGTCGTGTTCAGACCGGGCAACTCCTTGGCTTGGTAGAGCGGCCGGGCCGTGCCGTGCTCGAGATCGGCCGCGAGACCGGCAACCAATTCTTCCGCTTCTCCCACCACGACGTGGTCCGCGTAGAGCGGAAGATCCATCATGCAACTACTGATCGGCCCGCCAACGACGGTGCGCAGCCCGTGTGCGCGGCAACGCGACAATATCCGCAGCATGCTTTCTTTTTGCACGAGCATAGCGCTGATGAGCACTACATCTGCCCATTTCAAGTCGGCGTCGCTTACGGGACGGATATTGACGTCAACCAGGCGCTGTTCCCAACTTTGCGGCAGCAGCGACGCAACAGTCAGCAGACCCAGCGGAGGGAATACAGATCTCTTCCCCTCGAAAGGCAAGGCGTGCTTGAAACTCCAGTAAGTATCCGGCCACTCCGGGTACACAAGAAGCGCTCTCATCGAAAAGATTCCACCTGTGTAGCTTGATTCTTTACCGAGCCCTGACAGCTTACTGCGGCGCAGCCATCATATGCCTGACGATGCCTTACCGCAACCGGAATCGTCAAGAAAAACTAGAGTTGGCGCGTTGAGCTCGATTGCTTTTCCGCGAATGGGCTGGGCGGGATCGAGCTGGCCGGTGGGGTACATCCGTGGGCGCTCGCCATAGTTTTGCGCGCGCAGGCACAAAGCGGGCTGCCGCGGGGAGGGAATTCGGAAACGCGGGTGTCCCTCGGCCCGGGAACCCAGATGCCATCCACCAGAACCAGGCTGGAACCCAGTCGCCAGAGTTTCGGAAAGGCCGGTATTTCTGAATTGTGAAGAATGGGTAGGATTGGGCCGACAGGTCTTCCCGAGGCGGGATTCTGGTCTGCTCTGGAGGTCCCTTTTGGGATCAGCTACTACGTGCCAAGTCGCGACATGATTGTGAATCCACGGATTTTAGAGGACTTGCCGTGACGCTGAGGCTTCCCAGGAACTGGCGCGCAACTTGCAACGTAAGGGGTGAGGGTGCATTCCAAGTGACGTTTTGCAGAAGAAGGCGAGCGAGGGGGAAGGGGCTTGCTCGCCAACTGAAGCAGGGCGTCCCCACCTGCCTCTGAGAGGGAAGCTAGGATGGATGTCCCCACGCAACCGGCTGAAGGTAGCCAAAAACAGCCGGAAATCGGAGTGCACCCCACTTTTCTCATTTATTATCCGTCAGTTAAGAGCCAAATCTCGGCCCATCACGCTTGGCCCGGGGGCACTAAGCCGAAGTTCCATGACGACTCAGAGAGGATCCTGCTGATTCCGGGCGGGATAACTTAAAATTCACCTTGCGGCTACTGGGAACGTCCGCAGCAATTCGTAAGCCCGGGCCTGCACCGGCGTCGGCTCC
>Ga0209577_10003603_pt1 | contig 14596 bp, 12 predicted proteins | sample GraSoiAngelo_109_FD_185874 | JGI IMG/M metagenome (GOLD analysis project Ga0209577, IMG submission 185874) | Grasslands soil microbial communities from the Angelo Coastal Reserve, California, USA - 14_0903_12_20cm (SPAdes) (version 2) | ecosystem: Environmental > Terrestrial > Soil > Grasslands...
GGCAGCGAGCCGCTTGAAAGAGACCAGGTATAAGGAGTGGTACCGCCGGAAGCTGCAAACGTGGCGCTATAAGCGCCGGACAAGGTCGCCCCAGCAAGCTGCGTCGTGGTGATTTGCAGGGTCGAGGAAGGAGGAGGCGTTCCGCTGTTTGGAGCAAAGGCCACGTCCACCCAATAATTCGCGTTGTTCGTGCTTGTCGGGAAGGCGCTGTTGCTGCCGTAGGTGTAGCGTCCGTCCGGCGTGCCACTCGCATTCGGCAGCGCGTGCAGGGGAGGATTATCCACGCCCGAGCTGGCAAAAAAATTCCAGTTGGCGCTCCAATGGCCGATCGTGCTGTGGTAAGAAGCGACGTATACCGTGTTCGCGCTGATTGCCACCGGATTCGCGAAATTCATTTGCTGCCAGCCGGAAGCGCTTTCGTTACCGAAGGTGCCCGAGGCCAGCAGAGCGCCGCTGTTGCTCCAGAGATTCCCAACGTGCGTGCCGGTGTTGGCCGAGCTCTTATAGAAGCGAATCCCCGTGATGTAGCCATTCACATCGGACTTAAACGAAACCCCAAGTTCTACTCCCGAATCTGTGCCAACATCTGGCACCGCAGGCACCGCCGTACTCGGCCAGATCGTGTTTGCATTCGTCGTGGTGCCAGCCGGTGTGAAAGCCACATCCACCCAATAATTCGCGGTGTTCGTGTTGGCGGGGAAAGCGCTAGCGCTGCCATACGTAAAGCGGCCATCCGGCGTGCCGCTCACATTGGCTAGCGCGTGAAGCGGAGGATTATCCACTCCCGAGCTCGCGAAGAAATTCCAACTGGCGCTCCAATGGCCGACGGTGCTGTGGTAGGAGGCGACATACACGGTGTTCGCGGTAATCGCCACCGCATTCGCGAAATTCACTTGTTGCCAGCCCGAAGCCGTTTCGTTAGTGAACGTAGCTGACGCCAGCAGCTGCCCGGTACTGCTCCAGAGGTTGCCGACATGTGTCCCCGTGTTGCTGGAACTCTTATAGAAGCGGATGCCCGTGATGTAGCCGTTGACGTCGGCTTTGAAGGAAACGCCCAGCTCTACGGGAGTATCGGGTCCGACATCAAGGACTGCAGGAGCCGCAGTACTGGGCCAGATCGTATTCGTTGCGCTAGCGCTCGCCGAACACCCCAATACCACCAGACCGGCCGCTAACCCCACCTTGACAGATTGCAAGCTCCTCGGCGTAAATAGGATAGGGGGAAGCAATCCCTCAGCCCAGCAGAGTCCCCTCTTCGCAGCCCTCAACGACCAGAACAGCCCCTGAGCGCGCACAACAAACCTCCTGAGCGGTTTGCGTGGGCCTGTTGGAACCGCAGGTCCTTTCGGACCGCAGGCGGGGTTGGGATTGCGGCAGATGTGGGGCTGGGCTTCGGGTAACACGGCCTTCCGTGGTAGGGAAGGCCCGGCACACCCCGTGAAAAACCTATGCCGCTTTCAGTACTTCGCCCACAGTCGAGAGGGTAGGCTTGAAAGGCTTTTGTGAATGTCGGCAGGGAAATGAATCTAGCGTCAGACCTTGTGGTTGAGCCATGTCTCTAGATGTCCTACAAAAGTTCAGTTTGCCCCAGTTCCCGGCAGCGAGCGGGATTCGAGCATTGCGGGAAATACCTGAACGGACAATGAGCATTTACCCCGCTTTGTTTCAGGTGATTTCCTGGTTGCCTGACGGGATAAGGGCGGAGGACGGTACCCAAAGAATAATTATGACTACGCGACGAAGTTCCGGGCCAGGGGCCCAGGCCGCGAAAGCCGCACTCAAAAAGCCAGCAGAAGCGATGGCATCCCTCTATCCTGAAATTCTCAAGGGCATGCCCGTCGGTGTCCTCATCTTGCACTTGGAAAGTCCTCGCGATCCAAGGACCTTCAGAATCATAGACATCAATCCGGCAGCCGCGTCTCTTACGGGAACAACCTTGGAAGATCTTCGCGGCAAAACGCTTGGGGATTTTCCAAAACTGCTGAGAACGCCTTTTCCCGGCTCTTGCCTGGAAGCCCTGCAAGCTCAAGAGCCACGAAATGTCGGTGAGATTGCTTACGGCGATGAGCACATCCGCGAGGGCATTTATGCCGTTCGCGTATTTCCTCTGTCTCACGATTTTCTGGGAGTCGCCGTTGAGAACGTCACGGAGCAAAGGCGCTCGGAACGCGCGTTGCGCGAAAGCGAAGAGCGTTTTCGTTTGCTGATCCACGGAGTGCAGGAGTACGGGATTTTCCAACTGGATCGGTTGGGCCACGTCATGAGCTGGAACGCCGGCGCGGAGCGCCTGATGGGCTACGCTGCGGAAGAAATCATCGGGAAACACTTCTCCGTGTTTTATCTCAAGGAAGACGTGCAGAGTGGCAAGCCCGAGCGCAATCTGGCGGAAGCCGCTCGCAAAGGGCAGAGCGAAGACGAAGGCTGGAGAATCCGCAAAGACGGGTCGCGCTTCTGGACCAGCGCGCTGATGACCGCCCTCCGGGATTCTCAGGGAAATTTGCGCGGGTTTGCCAAGCTTACTCGGGACATGACCGAGCGCCGCGAAAGGGAAGAGGCGCTCACGCGAGCCAAGGAACTCTTGGAACTTCGCGTAGAGCAGCGGGCCGCGGTTCTCACCAGGGTAAATGAAGAGCTGCGCGTGGAGATTGCCGAGCGCAAACATGCGGAAGAACAATTCAAAGAGACCCTTGAGCAACTTCGTTCCCTCGCAGCACGCCTTCAGCGCGTCCGGGAAGAAGAACGAGCTTCTATCGCTCGCGAAATCCACGATGAGCTTGGGCAAGCCTGCACGGCGATCAAGATGGATTTGGCTTTGATCGGTAACAAGCTCTCCAAGAGGCAAGCGCAACTGCGCGCCAAAATCGAGTCCTCCATGCACTTGGTCGACGACATGATCGTTACCTTGCGCAGAATTGCTTCTGACTTGCGGCCCCGCGCTTTGGATGACCTGGGTCTTGCCGCTGCGCTTGAATGGCAAGCACAGGAGTTCGAGCGTCACACCGGAATTCATTGTCATGTTGCTTTGCCTGCAGCAGAACCATTGAATCTCGACCCCGAACGCTCCACCGCCATCTTCCGCATTTTTCAGGAATCTTTGACCAACGTCGCGCGTCACGCAGAAGCCACCAGCGTGGAAGCGCGCCTGGAAATTGCTGAAGGCCAGCTCCTTTTCACGGTGCACGACAACGGCAAGGGCTTTGCGCCTCAGGAAGCCAAGGCGAAGAAGTCCCTCGGCCTCGTAGGCATGCAGGAGCGCGCCTACCTTCTCAAAGGGGAACTCAGTATTGAGGGAGCCCTTGGGTCTGGAACTACCATGACCCTGCGGATTCCCTTGCTGCCCCCTGTCCAGCCCCGACTGGATTCGCAATGAGAGTATTGATTGCCGATGATCACGCTGTTTTTCGCCGCGGCCTCAAGGAAACGATCGGCGAAGCCTTTCCCAAAGTGGTTTTCGGGGAAGCCAAGACCGCCGAGGAGACCCTGGCGTGCGTCCGCCAGCACGACTGGGAACTCGTGATTCTGGATATCAGCATGCCCGGAAAAAGCGGGCTGGATATCCTGGGCGAGTTGAAGCGCATCCGGCCGAAGCTGCCGGTTCTTTTCCTCAGTATGTACCCCGAGGAACAGTATGCCCGGCGCGCGCTCAAAGCCGGCGCTTCCGGTTATCTAACCAAAGACAGCGTTCCCGAGGAGCTGAAAACCGCGGTGCGGCGCGTGCTGTCCGGTGGGCGCTACGTGAGTGTGACGCTCGCGGAACGTCTAGCCTACGACTTGAGACGCGGAGCGGACACGCCGGTGCAAGAGTTGCTTTCCGACCGCGAATTCCAAGTGTTGCGAATGATTGGCTCCGGCAAGACGGTCAAGGACATCGCCGATGAGCTTTCCCTCAGCGTGAAAACCGTGAGCACATATCGTTCGCGCATCCTGGAAAAGACCGGAATGAAAACCACGGCCGAACTGATCCGCTTTGCGCTGCGCTCGCAACTGGTCGATTGACAGAGTCTCCGGAGGGCGTGCTCTAGAGCGCCGTGACGCGAGTTGTGGGACAGTGGCCCTCATTCCTGTATCGCATCGTCCTACAAAAGATTAGTGTTTCTACCCGATGTATTTCCCTCCCAATTTGTCATTCTCTAAGAATGCAAGGAAAGTCCTCGCGCACAAGAAAGAGAAGGAAGAGAATGAGGGTCTTTATTACCGACGACTCCCAGATCGTGGTCGAGCGCATGACCGACCTCTTGAAAGACGTGGCCGGTGTCGAGATCGTCGGGCAAGCCGGCAACGCACGGGAGGCGATACTGGCGATCCAGGAGACCGATCCGGACGCCGTCATCCTGGATCTGCAGATGCCGGGAGGATCTGGCCTCGAGGTACTCCGAGCGATCCGGCGAGAGCGTCCTGATGTCCAGGTATTGATTTGCACGAACTTCCCATCTCCGCAATATCGGCAGCAATGTCTAGCCGCCGGGGCCAACTATTTCCTGGATAAGTCCCGCGACTTCGCCAAGATTCCTGCGATCTTCCGCCAGCTTCTCCGCAGCTCCTCGAAACGCCCCCACCACGCCGCCCGCTGAGCTCACGCCCTGCAAATATCCGTGTCATTCCGAACCCGCTCGCGTTTCTTGCGAATGGCCGTGACGGGCACCCGATCAGGTGTGCGAGTCCCGATTCTGATCGGGGGGAATCAGCTTGTCCTCCCTTGCAGGCTGTCAGCTTTAGCAGCGGTTCTTTGGAACTTCGTGCGTTGTGTCAACGTATGAACAATTTGAAGCCCAACCGAGCCGCGACTTTAAGGATGCAAGGTCCGACAGCTTTGTGACTCCAAGACGTTTGAGGCCCGGGAGGCGGAGCTTATGAATTCCCCAGCAAATCAGTTGCGGCTGGTGGCACGAAGGTTGGCGCGCGCGCCGATGTTCACAGTCATAAGCCTGATCACGCTTGCGGCGGGCGTGGGGGCCAACACCGTGATCTTCAGTGTGCTCGAAGGAGTCCTCCTGAAGCCTTTGCCTTATGCGCACGCCGAGCAGTTGGCAGCAGTCCGGCTTACCGCTCCAGGCATTCACTTAAAGGATTTTGAGGTCTCACCCTCGGATTACTTCATCTTTCGCGAGCAAGGGCGAACCATTCAGGATATTGGCCTGTACACGGGCGATTCCGTGAGCATCACAGGAATGGCCGAACCCGAGCAGGTCTCCGCTCTTTTGGTGACCGACGGCACGCTCCCGCTTCTCGGCGTGCAACCCGCTTTGGGGCGCGGATTCACAAAGGAGGACGATTCCCCGAGCACGCCCGAAACGGCCATGCTGACGTACGGATATTGGCGGCGCAAGTTTGGCGGCGACGCGTCCGTCATCGGCCGAACGCTCGTCGTCGACGGCAAGGGGCGCCTGATCATCGGCGTGTTGCCGCAGAAGTTTCATCTCCTCGACCGGGAAGACCCCGCCCTTGTCCTGCCTTTTCGCTTTGATCGCAACAAGATGTACCTCGGCAACTTCAGCTATGAGGGCGTCGCTCGGCTCAAGCCGGGAGTCACGCTCGCGCAACTCAACGCGGACATGGCGCGAATGCTTCCTATCGTCATGAGCAGTTTTCCGCCGCCGCCCGGATTCAGCATGAAGCTGTTTGAAGAGGCCCGCATCGGCCCGAACGCCAAGCCGCTCAAACAGGAGGTCGTAGGGGACGTCGGCAACACGTTATGGGTTTTGATGGGCTCCATCGCCATGGTCCTGCTGATTGCGTGTGCCAACGTGGCGAACCTCCTGCTCGTTCGCGTGGAGGGCCGGCGCCAGGAGCTCGCTTTGCGAGCTGCTTTGGGAGCGGGCTGGGGCCGAATCGCCCGCGAATTGATGCTCGAAAGCCTCATGGTGGCTATGCTTGGCGGCGCGCTCGGCTTAGGGCTGGCCTATGGCACCTTGCGCATTCTGCGCGCTGTGGCGCCCTCGGGACTGCCCCGCATCCACGAAATCGGGATTGACGGGCCCGTTCTGTTGTTCACTTTGGCTGCCACGCTCTTGGCCAGCGTGCTGGTCTGTTGCGTTCCCATCTTCAAATACGCGGGAGTGCGCCTGGCGACGGGCATTCGCGAAGGTGCTCGAAGCGTGAGCCAGAGCAGGGAGCAGCATCGCGCCCGCAGCGTTCTCGTCGTGGTGCAGGTGGCGCTGGCTCTGGTTCTGCTGATTTGCTCCGGCTTGATGATCCGCACTTTTCGAGCCTTGACCAACGTAAATCCCGGATTTGCCGGCGCAGCCGACCTGCAAACTCTCCGCATCTCCATCCCCGACACTCAGGTCAAAGAACCCGAAAGCGTGGTTCGTATGGAAGAGGAAATCCTGCGCAGGATCCAGTCGATTCCCGGAGTCTCTTCTGCCAGCATTGGCACGGTGATTCCTATGAGCGGAGGCGGATGGCACGATCCCATCTTCGTCGAAGACCGCACGTATGCCGAGGGCGAGCTTCCGCCGATAAGCTACCAAAAGTTTGTCTCGCCGGGCTTTCTCACTACGTTGGGCACGCCGCTCATTGCAGGGCGCGACCTGACCTGGACCGACACGTATAATAGGATTCCCGTCGCCCTGGTTTCTGAGAGCTTCGCACGCCAGTATTGGCGCAACCCAACTGATGCGCTCGGCAAGCGTATTCGCATTGGCGGAAAAGACGACTGGCGTGAGGTTGTCGGCGTTGTGAAAGACATTTACGACGACGGCGTGAATCAGGAGGTACCAACCGCTGCCTACTGGCCGCTTATCCTGAAGAACTTCGAAAGCGAGGATGTATCGGTCCGCCGCGAGGTCTCTTACTTCATCCGCAGTTCCCGCGCAGGCTCGGAAAGCTTTCTGAAGAATCTCCGCGAAACATTGTGGTCGGTAAATCCGAATCTGCCGCTCGCCGACGTACACACGTTGGATTATTACTATGGGAAATCGCTTGCTAGGACCTCGTTCACTCTGATCATGCTCGGGGCTGCCGGAGGGATGGCGCTACTGCTGGGCGTGGTGGGCATCTACGGTGTGATCGCGTATTCCGTTTCGCAGCGAACCAGAGAGATTGGTATTCGCATGGCCCTGGGCGCACAGCAGCAAAAACTTACCGGTATGTTTGTGCGTCACGGCTTGCTGTTGAGCAGCGTCGGAGTAGGGTTCGGTCTGCTTGCGGCTGTCGTTTCCATGCAGCTGCTATCGTCGCTGCTCTTCAACGTCAGACCGGTCGACCCAATCACTTACGCGGCAGCTTCGGTCGGCCTTATGGCCACTGCCTGGCTCGCAAGCTATGTTCCTTCTCGCCGCGCGGCCACCGTCGATCCCGTCGAGGCGCTGCGGGCGGAGTAAGTAGGTCTTTCCTCCGTCACCGACACGGGGGGACGCTGTTCACGCACCGGCCGTCGAAGCTTTATCCCGGCTTGGGCTGTCAGCGGGCTTTGCTAGCTGGTGTCTGACAATTGGCAGCCAATTCTCCGGCGCGTCCTGCCGCGCGTTGAAATCGGCGCTTTGAATTTGTTGATTGCGCCGGTTGAGGGTGGTAACTGCGCTGGCGGGGCTCGCTGCATGCAGTTCCGGCTGCAATAGGCATTCTAATTTTCGCTAGCGACCTGAAACGAAGGAAGATATGTGGTCGGCCCTGGCAGACGATTTTCGGTACTTCCTGCTGCAGCGCCCCTGATCCGGACGAGAAGGCTCTCTCCAGAGTGCAAGCCTTGTCGGGGCCGACACAGGCATGAGCCAAGGGATCGGTGGTCCGACGATTCCGGGAGACCGAGAGAGGAGAGAGTGCGTATTGACCGATTTGGACAAAATAGCTAAAATAGTCACAGTTTGGGAGATTGCCGATGAAGATCGCCGATAAGGCCCGCGTCCTACTCGTCGAGCAAGACCGGTCGGCTCTTCGTTTATACAGCGCTCGCCTTTCCAAAGCAGGCTTTCAAGTGGCTGAAACCTCTAAGCCAACAGATGCACTCCGGCATGCGGGGAATCAGCAGTTCGACATCTTGGTTACGGATTTTAGATTGCCCGGGATGAATGGACTGGAGCTTTTTCGTCGCCTACGGCAGGACCTTGCTAGCCTTCAATCCGTTTTAATACTGGATACCACAGACAACCAGCTCTCTTTGGAAGCTGCGGAGTTCGGTGTCTTCCAATCTTTAGTCAAGCCGATAAAGCCGGAAATACTCCAAAAGACCGTAGGTCTCGCGGTGCGTTTCCGCCGCGAGCAGCCAAACCTCGCGACGTTCCGGACCCGCCACTCAGGTGCCAAACCAGTCTCGTTTACAGCTAGCGAAGCCAAGAATGAATTTGGCCGCTTGCTCGAAAAGGCAATCCAAGGTGATGTTGTGCGGATCACCAAACACGACGTCCCCAAAGCGGTCTTGATCTCCGTGGAAGAATTTGAGGCCTTGTCACGCGCCCCTGAAGCAAAGATCGATAGCTTGAGCGCTGAATTCGATGCCCTTCTATCTCGAATGCAAGTGCCTTCGGCGCGGGAAGCGATGGAGGCTGCTTTCCATGCATCGCCCGCACGACTTGGGAGCGCTGCGGTAAAGGCCGCACGGAAGGGTGGCTGAGGGAACTCGCACTCCCCGCATCTTCGTCCTCGCAGGAACCAACGGTGCGGGGAAAAGTAGTATCGGTGGCGCCATGCTGTTGGAAAGTGGCGGCGAGTTTTTCAACCCCGATGACGCGGCGCGTCGCATTTTATCCAGGAATCCGGGAATTTCTCAAACCGACGCGAACAGCGCAGCCTGGTACGGAGGCAAAAGGCTGTTAGAGCGTGCCATTGCAGACAAGCTCGACTACGCATTCGAGACAACTCTCGGCGGTAAGACCATCGCATCACTATTGCAACAGGCACTCTCCGAAGGAATCGAAGTACGCATTTGGTATGTGGGTTTGGAAGGAGCCGAGCTTCACATCGAGCGCGTGCGATCGAGGGTAGCGCACGGCGGACACGACATCCCCGAGCACAGAATTCGCGAACGATACAAGCAAAGTCGCCTTAATTTGATTGAGCTACTCCCGAAATTAACCGAGCTGATGCTCTACGACAATAGCGAGGAAGCTGATCCAAAGGCAGGAGCAGCTCCACGGCCCAAATTGATCCTTCACCTCCTACGGGGCAAGATAGTTGCGTCGTCTGATTTGAATCGCGTTCCGGAGTGGGCCAAATCGATTGTTCTCGCAGCTCTAAGGTTAAGCGTCGGGAGCGAACTCCGCGTCCCTTGAATCGCCAGAGCCCGTGTAGTCGGATTGGCCGGCAACCGACCGCCTCGACCTTAATGTATGAGGCCTTGCCGGACGCCTGGCGCCCGGCCGCGAAGCCTACTGCCCGTCGCTCCTTTTCAGTCCATTGCCTGTTTCTGATATCTTCGGATCTCGCTTTTCAGCCCTGCGGGCCGAGAGGATGCGGATGACTTCTTCACCATAGGCATCCTCCCGATACGCGTGGACAACCGGCAGAATGGCCGCTCCCTCCCGCTCGAGGCGAACTTCCCCGAGGGCGTGCCACCGTTGTTCTCCCGTTTCGTCGATTCACAAGGTGGCATTCAGCAGACTCCACGCCTTACGTCGAGCTTCTTGGCTAGTGCTTTTGCATTGTCGCCCAAGGTTCCGTATCGCTATCCGGGCGGGACCGTCTGCTTGTTCTCGAATGGAGCCTGCTGTTCGGTGTCCGACGACGGTGTTGTCGGCGTGCCTTGCGCATCTTGTGCAGCGCGTTTGGCGAGTTTTCTCTGCTCACGCCGTTCCGCCTTCGCCCGTTGCTTTTCCTGCCGCTTCATTTCCTTCTGGCGCTTTTTGAACGTGATGCTCATAGGTCTCCTCAAAAGTCCGGGGCCACGCCAACATCACTGAGAAATTGTAGGGTTACCAGCGCGGTTCGCGCGGCTGGCGAGCCGATTCGCGGTAATCCTCATGCGAGAATCCGCCGCGACCGCGACCACCACCGGGGCGTCCTCCGCCGCTATTGCCGCGCGGGGGGCGTTCGCCCTTGGGCCGCGCTTCGTTGACCTTGAGGTTGCGGCCGCCCATTTCTTTTCCGTCGAGAGCGGCAATGGCCTTCGCTGCCTCGGCGTCATTGGGCATTTCCACGAAAGCAAAACCGCGTGCCCGGCCTGTCTCGCGATCCGTGACAATATGAATGCGCCCGACCTGCCCAAAGGGCCGGAAGAGCGCCGTCAGATCGGCCTCCGTAGTTTGAAAACTCATGTTGCCAACAAAAAGATTCTTCATTCTAGATCTCCCTTACTGCGTCTTGAAATGGACGAGTGCAAAATCTGGATAGACGAAACTGCCTCATAAGGAACCTTCGAGAAACGCGCGGACCTGGCTGGAGCGCGATGGGTGGCGCAGCTTGCGCAGCGCCTTGGCCTCAATCTGGCGAATGCGCTCACGCGTGACAGCGAACACCTGGCCGACTTCTTCGAGGGTGCGTGGATTGCCGTCCTCAAACCCAAAACGCATGCGGATGATGCGTTCTTCGCGAGGGCTGAGCTTCTTCAGCATGGAGGCCATCGTCTCCTTCAGGTTGAGGCGGATGGCCGCCTCCGATGGAGAGACTAGGACCTTGTCTTCGATGAAATCGCCCAGGTGAGCGTCTTCCTGCTCGCCGATAGGAGTCTCGAAAGATATAGGTGTCTGGGCGATCTTGCGCGTCTGGCGTACTTTCTCGATGGTCATGTCCATCCGCTGGGCCAGCTCCTCCGCGGTGGGCTCACGGCCAAGCTCCTGCACGAGCTGGCGGGAGCACCTTGCGAGCTTATTGATGACCTCGATCATGTGGACCGGCACTCGGATAGTGCGCCCCTGATCGGAGATGGCGCGCGTGATGGCCTGGCGAATCCACCACGTGGCGTAGGTGGAGAACTTGTAACCGCGACGCCAGTCGAACTTGTCGACGCCTTTCATCAGCCCGAGATTGCCTTCCTGGATCAGGTCGAGAAACTGCAGGCCGTGATGGGTGTATTTCTTGGCGATGGAGACGACTAGGCGAAGGTTGGCTTCGGTCAGCTCTTTTTTTGCCTGGTGTGCCTGCGCCTCACCCCGCTGGATGACCGTGAGGGTACGTTTGAGGCTGTTCAGTCCAACTTCGCTCGATTGTTCGATCTCTTTGAGCTCGGTGCGGCGCGCGCGCAGCTCTTTGCGAGCTTCAGCCGCGACATCGCCCAGGGCGGCGTCCACGCGGCGCTCGAGGCGGCGTGCTTCGCGCTCGACGGCGTGCAGGCGCTCGACAGCAACACGCATCTTGTCGATCAGGCGTTTCTTCTCCAACCAATGGAAAGAGATGTCGCGTATCCCCAGAGAAATTTGGACCCGGGTCCGGGCAACGCCCCATTTGACCCGAAGATAGGACTGCCTTTTGGATTTTGGAGTTTTCGCCAGCTTTTCCGCCTGCTTCAGCGCGGTTTTGTAGAGTTCAGCGATTTCCTCAATTTGCCGAAGCGTCTGCTTAGTCTTGTTGGCGATTTTTTCTTCGGTGAGTTCTTCATCATCGAACTGAACAATTTCCTTGATGGAGCGCACTCCATTGCGCAAGCCCTCCCCGACGGCAATGATTTCCTTAATGACGATCGGCGAGCGCGTGATGGCCTTCATGACCACGAGCTGCCCGCGCTCGATGCGCTTGGCAATGACTACTTCGCCTTCGCGAGTGAGCAGCGGCACGGAGCCCATTTCGCGGAGGTAGATGCGGACCGGATCCTGGGATTTGGGGTCCACACCAAAGCCGAGGTCAAGGCTACCTTCATCGGCGAGTTCCTCTTTCGGGTCAGCTTCGAGACCCGCCGCAGGGGCGCGCGCCGCGCTTGCGGTGGCAACGTCCTCGTAGATCTCAATGCCCTCGCGCTCCAAGACGGACAGGAGATCGCCAATCTCCTGCGATGAATGGACATCTGCGGGCAGGCTGTCGTTAATCTCATCGTAGAGCAGGTAGCCGCGCTCCTTACCGATCAGGACGAGCTGCTGCACGTGGCCGAACTCGTCGTCAATCCGTCGCGCCATGACTTCTCCTAGGCTTGCAGGGATCTGATGGTGCGCGCGACCTCAAGACGGTTCGTCCTGCCGATGGGTATAGGCTGGCCTGGCTTTTCGTGCGTGGGCGTACTGGTAATCGGCCAGTTCCGCGTCCGTGATAGAGAAGCGCGTGGATAGAGGATAGTCGGTCTGTGTGGCGAATTCCCGGTGAAGCCGGAGGGAGTAGATATCCGGCGCATTCTGATAGCGGACGCAGTGCGTTACGAACGCGTCGTTCGCAATGCTTACAAAGTATTCAGAGGATGCCCCGCCGTTTCGGTGAAGTGTGAAGGCGTATTCATGGACAGCTCCTTTGGTTTCAAACCCAACATACTGTAGGCCAACCGTATCACTCATAAAGAGGCACCATTCCGAATCGGAAACAGTCGCAAATGTGAACTTAGGAGCCTCTTAAGTCGACCGAGAGGTTTCGAAAGAGCAACAAGCGCGGCACCTCTATGATGTCACGCTTATGCGTTTGCGTACACGACTATCTCTTAAACCTCTTAAACCCGAGTCCATCCCTCGGCAAATTACCTTTCTATTTGCATTTGCAGGAATTCTCCGGGCAAACGAACCATCCTGGCGCCGGATGTCGCCGGTATGCGCTTTGTGCCAGGTCGACTCGCGCGCGAGCTCTTCTCGAGCAACTCGCCCTTCGTTGAAACTTTCTCTATTCGAATCCCCAGTGCCCGTTCCAATTGGAACAGCTCTGTCCGCTGCCCTCTCACGAAGAGAGTCGAAGCAACACCACGCTCGCCGGCTCGCCCCGTTCGGCCAACACGATGAACGAAGTTTTCGGCTACCTCCGGAAGGTCATAGTTAATGACGTGTGCGATGTCTTGCACGTGAATGCCGCGGTCAGCCACATCCGTGGCGACTAGCACGCGGTACTGCCCCCGCTGAAATCCGGTTAGTGCCGCGGTCCGCTGAGATTGCGAACGGTCCCCGTGGATCATCGCCGCATTGATTCCCTGGCGTTTCAAGCTCTTTGCAATTCGATCTGTGCCACGCTTGGTCCGGCAAAAGACCAGGCAACGGCCAGTCTCATTATCGAGCAGGTTGTATAGCATTTCGGGCTTGCAGTTTTCGGCTACTTCAAACGCCTGCAGCCGCACATTCTCTGAGGGCTTCAATGAAGAACCGAATGCTAGACGCACTGGGCTTTTTGTGTATTCCCTAACCAGTTGGGTTACGGGCCCTTTGTCCTCAATAAAATACTTGGTGAGAACCATGAACTGGGCTTCCTGGTAGCTCGTGACCGCAAGCCTTGGTTCCTGGTAGAAGTCAAGATTAACGAAACCAGCCTTTCACCGTCGCTCGCCTACTTTCATGGTCAAACCAAGGCGGCGCATGCTTTCCAGGTGGTGATGAACCTGGCGTATGCGGAAGCCGACTGCTTTCGCGTCGCTCGGCCGATTGCGGTTCCGGCCAGAACCTTTCTCAGCCAGCTTCTATAACGGCGCGCACACGCGGGTTCGAACCGCGCCTTTCGCTGTGTACGGAGAAACCGGCCGTAATTCGGGCGGGTTCTCTAGACACGGCTCCAGGTAAATACGCAATTTTTGAAAGGCAGGAATTTGGGAGTGGTCGAAGCGAATGGATTTGAACCACCGACTTCCTGGCCAGGGACCAGGCGCTCAACGACTATCCGTGTTCCTGCAAATTGCTGCTTTTAGGATAAATGGTCGGGGCGAAACAGCTGTCGCGGGAAGACCTGCGTGAAGTCGCCCAGGTAGCCGACGTCGGGACCTTAGAGACCTTGATGCAAATTCTCGCCGAACGAAGCGCGCAGCAATTGATCTACTCTAATCTCGCTTGCGAGATCCAAGTCTCGGTGGATACGGTGAAGCGCTGGGTTGATTTGCGGGTCCGCCTGCGCTACGGATTCACGGTTCGCCCTTGGGTTACGAATATAGCCAAAGCTCCGCGCAAAGAACCGAATTGGCTCCTGCGGGTCTGGAGCGGACTCGCAGACGGCCGGGCGCGGGCGGAGACTCTGGTCGCCTGCCATTTGCTCAAGGCGGTCGATGGCTGGAACGACCTCGGATTTGGCGAATTCGAGTTGCGCTACGTACGCGATAAGCAGAAACGCGAAGAGGATTTTCTCCTGGTAAAAAACCACAAGCCTTGGTTCCTGGTCGAAGTGAAGATGAGTGACACGAGCCTGTCGCCGACCCTCGCCCACTTTCAAGCACAGACCCAGGCGGCTCATGCCTTTCAGCTGATGGTGAGCCTCGCCTGTCAGCCGGCGGACTGCTTTCGCGTCCATCGGCCCGTTGTTGTTCCGGCCAGGACTTTCCTGAGCCAACTGCTCCGAGCATGCGAGCAGCAACGATAACAGAGAGAAGACATCGGCTGATGGCTTATGGCGACCGCTGTCGCCCGCCGGGACGGACAACCTGGTTGCGCCCTCGCATTTCCTTCGCACTCTTGTTCTGACTTGCGCGAGTTGAAGACAACTGGGAGCTGGGCGTGCTGCTTTTAGCGAGATCCAGTCCGAAGAGTTCAGAAAGATCGCCGGTAGACAGAATTTTCCCGGAATCTCTTTCTTTCTTTGCGAGAGGAAACTCTCTACCGGCGCTGCTGATGAGTTCCTTTTC
>Ga0209577_10003604_pt1 | contig 14595 bp, 15 predicted proteins | sample GraSoiAngelo_109_FD_185874 | JGI IMG/M metagenome (GOLD analysis project Ga0209577, IMG submission 185874) | Grasslands soil microbial communities from the Angelo Coastal Reserve, California, USA - 14_0903_12_20cm (SPAdes) (version 2) | ecosystem: Environmental > Terrestrial > Soil > Grasslands...
AATGGGTAAATCTTTGGGACGTTTTTACGATTTGATGCGGATACACTGTAGCTTGCCCACCACACCCACTACACCTGCTACACTTACTACACTTTACGATTTGATGCGGATATAGTGCAGCTTGCCCACCTTGAGGATGGCGCCATCCAGGGCAGGCACGATAAAATCGATATCGATAATACGCTCGGACTTGCCTTCTTCTCCTTCAGGGAAAAATGCAACGCCTCCCTGCTGAAGGAGACGACGAGCCTCGCCTTTACTCTTTGAGAGACTGGCATCCACCATGAGAGTCAATATATCGACCGGCTCTTGCAGTTGATGGTCACGAATGCCGGTGGGCAGTTTGCGCTCCGAGAATTGCCGGATGAAGGCTTCCTCGGCCTCCTGGGCGGCGACGGCGTTATGGAAACCGGTTACGATTTCGCGAGCCATACGCATCTTGACATCCCTGGGATTGAGCGTTCCTTCCTCCATCTTGAGGGAAAACTCGTCAAGCACGATCTGCGGAACGTCGGTCAACGTTTCAAAGAAGCTCATCATGGCGTGATCGGGCAACGACATGAGTTTTCCGTACATATCGTTGGCAGGCGCGGTCATGGCGATGTAGTTGTTCAGCGACTTGCCCATCTTCTTGTACCCATCGAGGCCAACGATCAGCTGCATGGTCATTATCTGCTGGGGAGGCTGTCCAAAAATGGGCTGCAATTCGCGCCCGACTAGCACGTTGAATGTCTGGTCGGTTCCGCCAATTTCGACATCTGAGTGCAGCATGACGGAATCGTATCCTTGCAACAGGGGGTACATAAATTCGGAGAGGTAGATTTCGACGCCTCCCTTGTAGCGTTTCGAGAAATCGTCGCGCGCCAACATCTGCGCCACCGTCTTATAACTGAGCAATTTCAGCGCGTCTCCGAGGTTGAACCCGTCAAACCATTCGCTCTGCCAGTGTACTTCGGTTAGCTGTGGGTCTACAATCCTGAAGAATTGCGAGAGGTAGGTTTCCGCGTTGGCTTTGACCTGTTCGGCGGTCAAGGGCTTTCGCGCGTCTTCACGTCCACTGGGGTCGCCCAGGCGCGCTGTCCAGTCGCCGATGACGACGATTGTCTTATGCCCCAGTTGCTGGAACTGGCGCAGTTTACAGAAGACGACGGCATGACCGATGGTCAAATCATAATGGCTCGGATCGACGCCAAGCTTGACGCGCAGCGGTTGACCTTTGTTACCTTCCAACAGCAGACGGCGCAGGTCTGCTTCCTTCTCGATCTGTGCGACGCCTCGTTTCAACAGGCGCTCTATCGCTTCACCGCTTGCCTTCTGTTGTACCATCACTACAGCTTCCTCCCTGATTATATCTTGATGAGTTTCTCAATCTTCCTGCATTGTAGCAGAATCGAGAGTAGGCGTCGAGAGCAGAAGATTGACAATGATACTATCAAGTTTTCTAACACAATTCTTATATTTCGCTTACGTTGTTCTAACAAAACCTGATTTATATTTTCATCAGACAAACAAATGAATTCATTCGATGAATGAATTCGGTAAGATACTTAGAAACAACTGTTGAGTAAGAAGGAGAACACAACTATGGCAAATATGACACGTTACAATCCGTTCAACGAAGCTATCTCTTTGCGCGATGCGATGGATCGCCTCTTTGAGGACAGCTTTATTCCTCGCGCATTCAACACAATTGCCAGCCGGGGTGTTACCGCGAATTTGTATGAGACGCCAGAGGACTTTATCCTCCAGGTACCTATGCCCGGCGTGAACTCAGAGGCTGTCGAGATTACCGCGCAGCAAGATACGCTTGTGCTGAAGTGGGAGACGAAGGTGACGGTACCCGAAGGCGCGACGGTCCACTGGAACGGTTACCAGTCAGGTCAGTTCCAGCAGTCCTTCACCCTTCCTGCCGCGATCAATCCAGAACGCGCCGAGGCCAGTTATGCCGATGGCATCCTGACGCTGAATCTGCCAAAGGCCGAGCACGTGAAGGCGCGCACGGTGAAGGTTGTGGCGAAGAAGTAGTAAGCAAGAGCGGATACCAATTTGAAAGAGAAAGGCCGAGTAACGATCGTTACTCGGCCTTTCGCAACTCAGCTTCTATAAAATGCAGGCCATCTTCGAATTTTTTGATATACGTGCAATTGTAAGAATCTAGCTCTGTTTTAATGCGCTCATAGGAGGGGTCTTTCTTTTTATTTCGATCTTCACCGAAAGCCTTTTCATCTCTGCTTATGAAGAGCTTAGTTTCATCATGTGGTCTACGTTTTAGATCAGAAATGATAGTGCCATAGACAATGCTATCCTCGGTACTTAGCTGATTTTTATATGTTAGAGCATGACTGAAGCTTGAAATATCTAACTCTAGTAATCTGCCTACCTTTAGTATCCGCTCCAGTACTGATAGCAGACGATCTGATTCTCTTTTCGTTGCATCTTGGAAGAGAGCCAGCACTGGCTCTAAATCAACTATAATTGGTCTATAGGATATCGACCGCTTCAGTTGCTGTAATGGCTGTACCAAAGATTTGTACAATTCGCCCCTATCTCTACCCTGACGTGTAACTTTAGAGAGAGATTCGCCTACTGAAAAGCCTGGAAAGGCAAGCTCTATTTTGTTACTCTCTGAAAGTTCGAGAATTTTGGTAGCTGATACATAACCATCCTGTTCAAAGACTATCTCCAGAATGAAATTCGTCTCCACATAAACAATCATAACTCTGCCTCTAACAGTACATCCGCCCCTCTAACTGCTTCAATAAATCCTAAAATCGCTAGTGACTTTTCAGGTTCCTCACCGATATTCTGCTGTTTGGTAGCGAGATTGTTTAACCACCGAAGTACGAGAAATACAAATTCGGCTTCATACATCCTCTCTCCTGGCTCTCTGCTCGAGTAGCGAGCCACTACCCTATCCATTGGAAATTCGTAAGTTGGCTGAGAGTCAAGATTTTCGTATTTTGAGTCTTTCCACAAAAAACCTATATCTTGCGAAAGAAGCAAGAAAAAAGGCATTTGAAAAGGTACACCGTAATCCGCTAAATTACGACGTAGTTGTATTGCCTCATTACGAGTAAGATTTGGTATATTTTTTACTTCTACTACGGCTATAGGGTTGCCTTCCGGGCTTTGTATGAGGATATCTGCGGTACGTCGGCTAGTAGTCATAGGTCCTCGTCCTTCTCGATTGACTATTCTCATATTCATTTCTCGCTTTACATTTTACGTTAGTACAAGTATACTTGCCTCATCTCAACTACGTCAACAGGGATGCGTTCTGGTTATTCAAAGCGCTACGTTCGTTCCAGCAACGCTGTCAGGATTTTTTCTATTATGAACCAGACAAATCAACCACTTCAACTGGCAGATGGAGAGCAATATATAAGTCCACATGGGTGATGTAACAACCACCCATGTGGAACAGTTATTAAGCCGCTACCTGCTTACTACTCTCAACTCCTACTAGCACTTGCACCACCGGCTTCCCATCCTCCACATCCACCACTACCGTGTCCCCTGCTTTGCAATCTCCACGCAAGAGCGCTTCGGCCAGCATGTCATCGAGCATGCTCTGCACGGTGCGGCGTAGGGGGCGCGCTCCATAAGCTGGATCATAACCATGTTCGACGAGCATGCAACAGGTTGCGTCACTCACTTGTAGGGAGATAGATTGTTCCGCCATACGTTGCCGGGTCTTCTCAATCATTAGATCAACGATTTTGCGCAGGTGATCTTGCTCAAGCATGTGGAACACAACTACCTCGTCGATGCGGTTGAGCAGTTCGGGGCGGAAAATATCCTTCAGGGCCGGCAGAATCTGCGAACGCATGTGTGCATGCACGCTGGCCTGCTGTTCCTGCCTGTTCTTTCGAGCGGAAGTGAACGACATTTCGGTGTGTTTGAGATTGGCCGTACCAACGTTCGAGGTGATGATGATAATGGTATTTTTGAAATCCACGCTGTGGCCCCGCGCATCGGTCAGACAGCCATCGTCGAGGATCTGTAGAAGCAGATCAAAGACGCTGGGATGTGCCTTCTCAATCTCGTCGAATAAGATGACACTGTAGGGGCGGCGACGTACAGCTTCCGTCAATTGTCCGGCCTGGTCATAGCCGACATATCCCGGAGGAGAACCTACCAGCCGCGAGGCATGATGGCTTTCCATGAACTCAGACATATCGAGCTTGAGTATGGCATCTTCATCCCCAAAAAGCGTTTCGGCCAGCGCGCGCGCCAACTCGGTCTTGCCGACACCTGTTGGGCCTACGAAGAGGAACGAGCCTATCGGGCGGCGACCGTCTCGCACATTAGTACGCGCACGGCGCACGGCCCTGGCAACGACCTGCACTGCCTCATGTTGACCAATCACGCGCCGGTGTAGTTCATCTTCCAGTTTGAGCAATCGCTGCGCCTCCTCGGCAGCAATCTGGGTTACAGGGATGGCTGTCCACATCGAGACAACCTCGGCAATGGTACGCTGATCAACCAGCGGACGCTCCTGTTGGCGCAGCGCGAACCAGGCATCCTCGGCTTCAGCTAATGCCAGGCGTATGTGTCGCTCGTCGGCACGCTGCTTTGAGGCGCGCACAAAATCGCCGCCTGTGATTGCCTCTTCTTTGTCCTGCTGCACCGAGGCAAGTTCCTGGCGTAGTGAGCGTACATCGCTGGGCGCAACTGTGCGATGCACACAGACACGCGCAGCCGCTTCATCGATCAGGTCAATTGCCTTGTCCGGCTGATAGCGGTTCTGTATGTAGCGCGAGGACATCTGCACGGCGGCGGCCAGCGCTTCGTCAGTGATGGTCACATGGTGATAATCGGCATAGTGGGAGCGCAGGCCGCGCAATATTTCCATCGTCTGCTGCGGAGTCGTCTCCTTGATCATAACAGGCTGGAAGCGCCTTTCCAGCGCCGGGTCGGCCTCGATGGTTCTACGATAGTCATCCAGCGTGGTTGCTCCGATACAGCGAAATTCTCCGCGCGCTAACATTGGTTTGAAGAGATTGGCGGCATCAATTGAACCCTCGGCAACACCAGTACCGGTGAGCGCGTGCAGTTCATCGATGACGATAATGATATCCTTGGCGCTCACAACTTCCTGCATGATACGCTTCAAGCGCTCCTCAAAATCACCCCGGAACTTGGTGCCAACGGTCAGCAGGCCCACATCTAAGGTCACAACACGGCAATGCTGCAAATCATCGGGGACACTTCCTTGTATAATGCGCATTGCAAGCCCTTCGGCGATGGCTGTTTTCCCCACTCCCGCCGGTCCAATCAAGACAGGATTATTTTTCGAGCGACGCGAGAGTATCTGTATGGTGCGTTCAAGTTCATTCTCGCGGCCAATCATGGGATCAAGCGTGCCATGCAGAGCCGCCAGCGTCAGATCGCGACTGACCTGGTTAAGCGTGGGGGTCTCATTGCAGCGTATGTGGTATTGAGCGGTTGATGTCGCGTGGTCGCGCCCATAGTTCAGCAGCTTCTCGATCTCTTTACGCACCACATCCAGTGAAAGGCCAAAACTCTCTAAAACCCCAACAGCTACTCCCTCTCCATCAGCCAGCACACCCAGCAAGAGATGTTCAATACCGATCAGTTTTTGTTCTGCCTGTGTGGCCATTGCCTCTGCGCGCAACAGAACAGCCCGCGCCGATTGCCCAATGGTGGGCTGACGGAGGATAGCTTTGTTACCACGACCTACCACAAAGGTTAATGCTTCCCTCAGGCGGACCGCATCTACCTGCAGCCGTAAGAGTGTGCATTCGATTATGGGATCGGCGACTTTCAGAATACCCAGCGCCAGGTGTTCCGGGCCAATGACTCTATGCCTGAGTTGCAGAGCCTCTTCACGAGATGCAAGCAATGCCTGGCGTCCCTCTTCAGTATAACGATCAAGCTGGCTCATGACAATACTCCTCACTTTGCAATAAATATGATTGGCGCTTCCAATCTCTGCCTACGTATATGAAGAGATATCGGGTAAACCGTTGAGTTCAGCGAGGTTAGGGACTTATTGCGGTCACAAATAAAGAGGAACGTCCACACCAATCGCCGTTTCTGCCAGTTACGCCTGTCCAGGCAACTAATGCAAAATGATGTTTTCTGGAACATCGAGCAGCGCGGCCGCCCCTACCAATGGAGCATTTTCACCCAGCGTGGCCAGGCGTAGTGTGAGAGAGGGTTGCTTCAGCATGGCTGTTACTTTTTGTTGCAACAATGGTAAGAGAAATGCCTGGCTGAGCACGATAGCTCCGCTTACTGCCACTACATCGATGCGAGTGAGTTGTGCAAGGTTAACCAGTCCAATGGCAAGCTTGCCGGCAAAGGTATCCCAGAATGCCATATCCCTAATCTCCTCAACGGGCCGCCCGTAACGCAGCTCAAGCTGCCTGCCACCTGTATAGGTCTCCAGGCATCCCACCATACCACACAGGCAATGTAACGAATTGCCGTCGAGTACCTGGTGTCCAATCTCAATCGAGGAAACGAGGCGAGTCGGGCCTTTACCCAGTTGTAACGCGGCTCCCGTGCCTGTGGAAACGGTCAAATAGGCGCATCGTTCAACTGCTTGCAGCGAGCCGAAGCGCGTTTCAGCCAGTAATCCACACACGGTGTCATGCGCAAGCCGTACAGGACGGGCAAAGCGTTCTGACAGGTCTTGTGCAAATGGCTTGCCAATATATTCCGGGAGATTAGGACCAAAAATAACAGATCGTCCATCTTTTGCTATGCGTGCCGCGATGGAAAGTCCAATACCTATAGCAGGGGACATGTTTCGTTCTTGTAATAAAGAGACCAGGTTCTGCAGTTGAAGTTCGTAATTCTGTCGCGTGGGGAATTTCGCAATGAGCGCAAAATTAGGGGAAGCAAGGGATGGAAAGAGGCCAACGCGTGTATTGCTACCGCCGATATCAATTCCAAGATATGACCCTCGCTGCTGTTCTTTAGTTTGCTGGGGCTGCATAGCATACTCCACATTGGTATCGTAAACTTCTGATAAGGCAAACACGATGTCCATTGTAGAGAAGACGGCAATATTACGCAAGACTATCTATCCTGAAATGAGAAACAGTGCTATAGTAGGGGTCAAACACTGGCCTTTTGACCTTTGCAATCTGGAGGACTATTATGCAAGAAGAGAAACTTTCAACACCAGATCACCCGAAACCACAACATTTACACCATTTTCCAGCTCTGTTCCATCACACCATCTTTCCGTATCAGCCGCGCAATGTGAATAAGGTGCATGAGGAGGAGAAAGCAGCGGGAGGCATCAATACGGCTATCGCGATTGGTCTGACCAAACACGTTGGCTCAATGTGGACGGCGTATACCTTCGTGGTACTTGCCATTATCGGATTACTCGCCATTCTTGGGTTGCTCAATCCCATTGTAGCCTTGCTCGTTGCCTGGGCATCGCAGACGTTCATCCAGCTGGTTTTATTACCGGTGATTATGGTTGGGCAAAACGTGCTGGGACGCAAGGCCGAACTGCAAGCGGAAGAGCAATTCAATACGACAGTAAAAACCTACCACGACATCGAGCAGATCATCCAGCACCTCTCCGCGCAGGACGCTGAGATATTGAAGCAGACGCACATGCTCGTTCACCTGCTGCTACATGCGGGCATTACCCCGGAACAACTGCTCGACATACAGAGCAAAGGAGCTATAGCCACTCCTGAAGTGCAGGCACAGGGATAAAAGATTCTCCTCAAATAAAGAAGTGGGGCGTGATAGTTCACGCCCCACTTCTTGGCCACTCGTGCTGCGTCTCGTTTATAGACGACGGGCACGCGAGCCAACGACGAGGTTGTAGATCAACACGATCAACGCTATCACGAGCAGAATGTGAATGAGGCCGCCTGCAACGTGGAAAAGAAATCCTAGCAGCCACAGAACAACAAGTACGACAACTATCGTCCAGAGAAGACTTCCTAACATCGTTTGTACTCCTTTATGATGGTACTATAACTAAGGGTTCACGTCCCTTTCCTCCTCAAACTGGAAAGGTTTATCCCAACTACTTTCATAGCACGAATGAGAAAGGAAAATAGTTTTAGACCAGACAGGGCATTTTGATAATTTTTTAGGATGAAGATCGAAGCTTGCCATCTGAGTACACTTGCTGTACTGTATAAAGAGAATAAGCTCGTGATCAACTTATTTTTATTCAAGGAGAAATACTCAGATATGCACACAACGACGCAGATGGCGCGCGGGCAGGCGCAAGGTGAAGACCGGCCGGGCGAGGAAGCCATTGTCGTTGACAACTTTACGAAAAGCTACGGCTCCCATCGAGTCGTTGATCGGTTAACATTCACTGTATACCGGGGTGAGATTTTCGCTTTGCTTGGACCCAACGGCGCGGGCAAAACGACGACGATTGAAACGCTAGAGGGGTACCGTACAGCAGATCAAGGCAAGGTGCGCATCCTGGGGCTCGACCCAATTCGCGAGGCGCGGTCGCTCAAACCACAGATCGGTGTGATGCTGCAACAGGATGGTCTGTACCCAGGACTAACGGCGCGCGAGGTATTACAGCTATTTGCGGGCTATTACCGGCATCCACAAAACGTCGATAGCTTGTTAGAGCGCGTGGGGCTGCACACTGCCGGTAAAACTCGCTGTCGCAGGCTTTCCGGTGGTCAGAAACGCCGCCTTGCACTGGCGCTAGCGCTGGTGGGCAACCCTTCACTGGTATTCCTGGACGAGCCGACGGCAGGTATGGACCCACAGGCGCGACTGGCAACCTGGGAGATTATTCGCGATTTAAAACGCAATGGGGCAACCGTACTGCTTACCACGCATTTGATGGATGAGGCCGAAAGGCTCTCAGACCGCGTCGCTATTATCGATCATGGACGGCTTATTGCTCTCGATACACCTGGACAATTGACCGGCGTACAAAATGCTACAGTAGTGCGTTTCGTAGCTTCGGCGGGACTGGATTGCTCACAATTGGCCGCGCTGCCCTCAGCAAGCAAAGCCGAGGAGATTCGCGCCGGAAGCTATCTCATCGAAACGGTGGATGCGCCTGCACTTATCGCGGAGCTAGCTATATGGCTGCGCGAGCAAAAGATTCCGCTGACTGAATTGCGTGTTGGGCATGGCTCGCTTGAGGATGTCTTCCTGCGACTGACCGGAACAGAGATGAAAGAATAGAGAGTTATGGCAACAGAGATACTGCATCAATCTTCAGATAAGGCTGCGTCCTTCGGTCACCAGGTGGCAGCGCAGACGCGTGTTGAGTTACTGCTGACATTGCGCAGGGGCGAAAGTGTGCTGATCACGCTGATTGTGCCGGTGGTCCTGCTGGTCTTTTTTGCCTCGCTCAATATTATTCCAGCGTCAACTGGAAAAGCAGTTGATTTTCTCTTGCCGGGCATGCTGGCATTAGCAGTGATGGCGACCGGGATGGTTAGCCTGGGCATCGCTACAGCGTATGAACGTTACTATGGTGTGCTCAAACGGCTAGGCAGTTCACCTTTACCTCGCGGTGGGCTAATTCTTGCCAAACTCATATCGGTGCTGGTCCTCGAGTTGCTGCAAGTCATCATCCTGGTCGGCGTGGCCGTCGCGCTTTACGGCTGGCGGCCAGCAGGCTCACCTCTGCTGGCGTTACTGGTTCTTGCTATAGGAACAGCAACATTTGCGGCTCTGGGCCTGACAATGGCGGGGGCTTTACGCGCCGAGGTCACGCTGGCGGGTGCGAATGCGCTCTACCTCTTGTTCTTGCTCCTGGGTGGAGGCATACTTCCGCTCAGCCATCTTCCGGCAGGGTTGGCAGCTATCGCACAGCTGCTTCCAGCAGCTGCGCTCACGCAGGCGCTTCAGGCCAGTATGTCAAGCGGAGCGGCATTCCCCGGCCCCGCGCTTCTGACGCTTGTTATCTGGGCAGTGATCATTCTGCTGGTGGCGGTACGAACATTCCAATGGGAATGAGTCCGATTGCGTCAGAAGGTATCTACGGATTTCCATCGCCATTGCTGTGGACAGGTAAAGTCCAGTACCGCAATTCCCCCGCCCCGGCTGAGTGAACTTACGATAAATTGAGGCTCGCTTGCGCGCTGAAGCTGATTTTGCTTGTCCGGCAGCATGATCGAGATGCCATCCAGGGCCCTTACATGCGCTATGGTTTCAGTAAAGGTGTTTACCTGGCCCACTATAATGATGACCTTGAAGCTCGCCGTATTCTCAGACGCGTTCCAGTCCATCAGGTAGGGAATGATGGTATCGTCCGTCATGCGAAAGGGATCGTGGAACGTGTAGTCGGTTTTATGTGGCTCATCTGGCGAAGCGTGGGCATACGCAAAAGCCTCTATGCATAAATCATACTTATAGGCGCTGTGAGGAGTACGAGCAAGGTGCGAGGGCGATAGCTGCGATGAACTGGCCAGGCGCTGGCGGAGTACGAGCAAACTGACAGCCAACACGATGATAACCAGAAGCAGAAGTAGAAGCATCCAGCGTTTCATGTATTTCCTCCAGTGGTTTGCAACGGAGAGAAACTGCTGGAGTTTCGAGACAAACAAGGCTCCTGCTCCCCGTTCTCATCTTGGATACATACGAGGTTTGGATACAATTTGCTCAACAAGTTGAGATCGGTTGACACTCTACGAACGACAGTTCAGCGCGTACGAGGGACATGAGCATCACGCGCGGTTCCAAACACTTCGTTTTCTTCTTCTTCAGCTTCAAGCTCAGCAGGTGACTGCGATTGGAGTTGTACTAATGTCACGAGGAAGATCACGAGAATGAGTACATGGAGAGCGGTACACCAGGCACAAATGGTATGCAGCCGCACAATTTCGATATAGACGAGGTAAAGCACGGTCAATATACCCACGAGAGACCATGCAAATTGAGCAAGACGGAGCCAGAGACTTTGCAATCCAGCATATAAACCTGCAGTTGCTAAAGCAGCCATGACTACGCACCAGGCCAACCCTGGGATGGTAATGGGGAGAGAAGTTCCAGGAATCACGGAATAGGGACTGGAGAGGACACGCGTGCAATTGACGAGGCCATTATTCGAACAGGCCAGGGGAACAAGCTGATAATGCTCGAACGTGAGATAGATTGCAATACCAGCGCCAATAAGCGAACATAGCAGCAGGAAAAGCTGGCCTTTTGAACGTCGTATTTGCTCCATTACATCCTCTATCTATTTTGGCAGGATCTGGAAGTAGAAATGGGCCAATGCTAACAGGTAACCAGAGAACGCAAGGCCTAAAACCGCTAACCAGATCAGAACGAGCGAAACGAACGCGGTTATCGCAGCCGCGCCTGGTTTCAGCTTATGCACAGACATGAGGGCGGGAATAGCCAACACGAAGTAATAAATGCTTAAGGGTATTAAGATGTACTCAAAGATTCTCTGGATCCCATCCAGATTTGCAGAAAGCTGTGTGAAGTTGAGTGGATTGTAGACCTGGTATAACACGCCTATGAGCGGGACAACGAAAGGGAATATCACCAGTGGCATCAGTATGATGATTAAGAGGTAGGTATGTTCCATAAATTTTGCCTTCCCTCCCAACTGTTTGGCAAGGAAGTATGGAACACCTATCACCAGGAAGATAAACGCTGGAACTGTCACGCCAAAGATAACCGCCAGGGCAACTAATGCGAAAAGATAAACGGGAGAGAAGGCGGAAATAATATGCGTAATTATTGGCACTGCAGCAATAACCAAAAACATGACAGCATAACCAATAATTTTCCCCCAGATGCCACCCCACGATGCCTCGAATATCTCCTCGTCAAACGTATCCACGCTGGGATGACCCAATACATAAATCGTCTGGCTGGCCGTTTCTGACCTCCTCGGCTTGATTTTTTCCGGTTCGGCTGGTGGAACAGGTGGGAGAACCTCGCCGTCTTTCAACACTTGAACTTGATCGTCAAGTACCTGCACTTTTAAGACTGAGCCATCTTTAAGCGGGATTTCCCGATTTCTTTCACCGTTCTCCTCAGTCAAAACCGAGCCGACGATGACGCGATCGAGGAGAATGGTCAGGTCTCCTCCATCGTATTCCCGGTAAACTTGAACACGGCTTTTCCCTGCCGCATCTGCAGCGTACTCTTGTGTTGGCATATTAGGTATTCCTTTCCCTACAGGTGATGCTTGCGCTTAATCAATGGGAGCGACCCGCTCTGAAAAATGACAGGCGGCATAGTGCTCACGACCCTCTTTAGGCGCAAAAGCCGGTTCAATTTCCCGGCAAATACTCTGTGCGAGAGGACAGCGTGTATGGAAGCGACATCCAGAAGGAATCCTGATGGGACTGGGCAAATCACCGCTCAGGATAATACGCCGGCGGCGTTTCTCGACCTTGGGATCGGGAATGGGAACCGCTGAGAGTAAAGCTCTTGTATAGGGATGCTGAGGAGCAGCATAGATTTCATCGCGGTCTGCTAACTCGACTATTTTTCCCAGGTACATCACGGCAATACGGTCTGCGACATGACGCACAACGCCGAGATCATGGGAAATGAAGAGATAGGTCAGTTGGAACTGCTGTTGTAGCTGCTGCATCAAGTTGAGTACCTGGGCGCGAATTGAGACATCGAGCGCGGATACTGGCTCGTCGGCAATGACAAATTCGGGATTAATGGAGAGCGCGCGAGCCACCGCGATACGCTGGCGCTGTCCACCGCTAAACTCGTGCGGATAGCGATCGATGTACTCAGCACGCAGGCCTACCACACGCAAGAGTTCTGCGGTGCGCTCCCGTATCTCCTTGCGTGATGCAACATTATAGATAAACATGGGCTCGGCGATCAGTGAGCCGATGGTGAAACGAGGGTTCAGTGAAGCATAGGGGTCCTGGAAGATCATCTGTACACGCTGGCGCAACTGGCGCAATTCCTCACGAGGCAGCTTCGCCATATCTCTGCCATCAAAGAGCATCTGTCCAGCAGTGGGCCGGTACAGCCGCACTATAGTTCGCCCGATGGTCGTTTTACCAGAGCCGCTCTCACCAACAAGGCCCATTGTCTGACCACGCCGGATAGAAAAGCTGATACCGTCAACCGCGCGCACATACCCGATCAGGCGTTGAAATATGACGCCCCTTGTCAGAGGAAAATACATCTTGAGGTCGCGTATATCGACCAGTGGCCTATTCGTTACCGCTGTATCTGGGGCTTCATTTGCTACAGTCGTATCCAGCATCTATTTCTCCTCCGACGTTTGTAGGGCAGATTCTTTGATGACAGCCAGCATTCTTTCGTTCCTTGCCTGGCGGCGTTTTTCCGCGTAGGCCTGCTCTTTCGGATCGGTGACATCTACCCAGCAGGCTTTGTAGTGATTCGAATTCTCCCCAATAGGATCGAGCGGCGGCATAGTGCGGCAGATCGCGCGGGCAAAGGCGCAGCGAGGCATAAATGGGCAACCCGTGGGCGGATTGATGAGATTAGGAGGAGCGCCCTCAATCGTTTTGAGCTGTGCGTGACGCTGTTCATCCAGGCGGGGAACCGACGCCAGCAGTCCGAGCGTGTAGGGATGGCGAGGATTGGCAAATAACTCATCGGTTGGCGCGGTTTCTACGATTTTCCCGGCGTACATCACCACTACGCGGTCTGTCACACCGGCAACCACGCCGAGATCGTGCGTAATCAGGATGACGGCTGTACCAAATTCGGTGCAGACACCGTTAATCAACTCTAGAATCTGTGCCTGCACGGTCACGTCAAGGGCGGTAGTGGGCTCATCGGCAATCAGTAGTTTGGGATTACAGGCCAGGGCAATGGCGATCATAACGCGCTGGCGCATGCCGCCGCTAAACTGGTGGGGATACGAGTTGACGCGCTCGGCAGCGGCTGGGATGCCGACCTGTTCCAGCAGCGAAACCGCGCGCTTCAGCGCCTCATCTTTGCTCAATTTGAGGTGAATGCGCAGCGCTTCGCCGATCTGTTTGCCAATGGTCATAGTCGGGTTAAGGCAGGTCATCGGGTCCTGGAAGATCATGCCGATCTTGCCGCCCCGGATCTTGCGCATCTCCTTCTCAGGGAGATCGAGCAGGTCCTGGTCGTTAAACAAGACGCTGCCACCTGCGTACTCCCCGGCAGGTTGGGGAAGCAGACGCATAATCGAGAGGGCAGTGACACTTTTGCCACAGCCGCTCTCACCTACTACACCTACCTTCTCGCCCGGTTTGACCGCAAAACTCACTCCATCGACGGCACGCACGCGACCGGCCTTGACCTTAAAGTAGGTTTTCAGGTCTTGCACCTCTAACAGATTCTCTCCCAAGGTAGTTGCTCCTTGAAACGCACTAATTTAACGTTCAGTCATATAGGGGTCGAGCGCATCGCGTAATCCATCACCGACAAGGTTCAGGCACAGCACCGTGAAGAAGATGGCCAGAGCGGGCCAGAGTACCAGCCAGCCATCGAGCGCGAAGATGCTCTGCCCATCGGCAATCATATTGCCCCAGCTTGCGAACGGTATCTTAATGCCAAAGCCGAAGTAGCTCAAGACAGATTCCAGAATGATATTAGTGCCAGTCAACAGCGTGGCGTTGACGATGATAGGCCCGGCCGCGTTCGGTAAGATGTGCCGGAACATGAGGCGGAAATCTTTGG
>Ga0209577_10003605_pt1 | contig 14595 bp, 17 predicted proteins | sample GraSoiAngelo_109_FD_185874 | JGI IMG/M metagenome (GOLD analysis project Ga0209577, IMG submission 185874) | Grasslands soil microbial communities from the Angelo Coastal Reserve, California, USA - 14_0903_12_20cm (SPAdes) (version 2) | ecosystem: Environmental > Terrestrial > Soil > Grasslands...
GCCGGCACGGCCGACGTCCTGGCCGCCGGCCTGGCCATGGATGAACCGGATCGCGCCACCCACGCCGCCGACCTCCGCAAGCTGGCGGCGGCCCGCACCCCGCGCGACTGGTTCGACGACCAGCTGGCCGCCGCCCGCGCCGCCCGCTAAAGGGCGGCTCTGAAAGGGGTGACTCCGTTTGGCCGCACGTTTTGGCCGTGATTTCGGGAGATTCGTCCGATTTCAACGACCAAAACGTGCGGCCAAATTGGTGAAGGGGTTCACGAGAGGGCGCTCACCACGCCGGCGCGGCGCCGTCGTCTCCTTCTTTGCGCTGTTGAGCGTTACGGCAACAAGGCCCGAAGTAGTTCAAGGGCGCCTTCGGGCCCGTCGACGACGATGTCCGCTCGGCGCTCGAGCTCCTCCGGCATCTCCGAGCTGCGCACGGCGATGCGCGTCACGTGTACGCCGTCGCCGGCCAGACGGTCGAGGGCGTCGAAGGCGGCCAGGTCGCCCCGGTCGTCGCCAAGGAAGCAGGCGGCGCCGAGACCAGCCGCCGCTGTCGCGAGCGCCGTTCCCTTGTCCCGGCGCAGCGGCGGCCGCAGCTCGACGGCCTTGCGCGCGGGCAGCACTTCGAGCCCGGTCCGCGCCGCCTCGTCGGCGACCCACGACCGCACCGCCGCCTCCCGCTGCGGATCGCCGCGCCAGTGCAGCGTGACCGACAAGCTCTTGCGCTCGACGCGCTCGGCAATGCCATCGGCTTGGGCCCGGGAAGCCACGTCCTCGACGACGCCGCGCCATGACTCGGCGCCGTCGGCGGCCCGGATCTCTCCGTCGATCACGCGCTCGAGGCCGTACTCGCCCCACAGGTCGACGCCCGGGGCGGCAATGTTGTCGAGCAGGAAACGCACCGGTCGACCCGAGATCACACCGACGCGCGCGTAGCGGCCCGTCAAGGCAGCGAGCGCCGCCGCTGTGCCGTCGAGTGCTCGGGCCGCGGCCGGATCCTCGACGATCGGGGCGAGCGTGCCGTCGAAGTCGGTGTACACGCCCGACCGGTCTGGTTGCGCGACAAAAACTGCGAGGGACGCCGGCAACTCCATGAACGACCGACGGTAGCCTCGGCCGGTGCGTCGCCCTCCTCCGAGCGCGCGCCGTCTGGCCGGTCTGTTTGTGCTGGGTGCGCTGGGCTGCGGCGTCCTCGTCGCCTGCCGTCCCGACACCGTGCAGGTCGCGTTCCGGCCCCCGGTTGGCGCCCGCTATCGCTACCAGGTCGACGTGACCAAGGTGCGCACCATCCAGCTGGGCTCCGAAGCGCCGCAGCGCACCGTCGACGGTGCGCGCATCGAAGCGGACGAGACGGTGCTCACATCGAACCCGCAGGGCATCCGGGTGCGCGTCGAGCTCCACCGCTCGGGGTCGGCGCCCCGCTTGTTCGTCGTGCGCTTCGACCGCGCCGCCCAACTGACGGCGGTCGAGTCCATCGAGGGTTTGCCCGCGTCGATCCTCGAGCCGTTCGGGTTGTCGGAGATCTTCCCAGCCGCGGCCGGCGCGCCCCCGGCCCGGCCCCTCGCGGCAGGGGAGCAATGGACGATCGACGACGGCCTCACCCTCGCCGGCTCGGCGCCGGCGCGCCTGCAGGGATCGGGGCGCCTCGTCTCGTTCGGTGTGGTCGGCGGCCGAAAGGTGGCGTCGATCCGGTCGTCGACGAAGCTTCCGGTCGCCACCGAGAGCACGCTGCAAGGCGGGCAGCTGGCCCTCCACGGCATCGAGAGGACGGTGAGCACCGCCAGCCGAGAGCTCGCGGACGGCGCCGTCGAGAAGGCGTCGTCGACGACCGGTGGCAACTACCGAGTGGTGTTGACGCCGGACGGCGGGGCGGGCACGCCGGTGACGGGAACGCTCACCATCGAGGTGGTGTCCCAGACCAAGCGTCTTCGCTAGGCGCGCCTAGTGCTTGACGGTCGTGGGCGTCGCCGGCTTCGCGGTGGTCGCCGTGTGCGCCGTGGTCGGCGTGACTGCGTGCGCCGTTGTCGGCGGCGTGCGGTGGATGGTCGTCGCCGGCGACGTCGCCGGTGTGGGGTTGCCCTGCTTGGCCAGGTCGGGTCCGACGACGACGATCACATCGGCGCCTCGAGTGTCGCTCACCGGCGGGGGCGTGGGCATGGCCTGGACGGCGGAGTCAGGAAGACCGAGCAGCTGGGCAACCACCCGTGCTTCCCGGTCGAACCCTGGGTTGAAGTAGACGTTGGACGCGGTGGCGGCGTTGGTGGTGTTCGACGCGGCCAGCACGTTGTAGCCGGCCTGCTTCAGGCGGTTGAAGGTGGCGAGGCCGGCACCGTTGATCGTCGTGCCGTTGACGGGCAGGACCTTGACGTCGCTCGGCGAACGGACGGGAACGGTGATCGTCGTGGCCGTCGGCGGGCGCACGGTGATCTCGGGCGAGGGCGACGCCACCGTGCGGAGGGCTCTCGAGTACGGATCACCGCCGCCGTTGCGCAGGAGGACGATTCCGAGGATCACGGCGATGGCGAGCAGGCCGGCGCCGCGCAGGGCCGCCCCGCCCGCCGACCGGCCGAAGGAACCGTCGGTGGCCGCGTGCCGGGCCGCCATGTCAGCGGGGCTGGTCGGCTGAGCGTCCCTCGAAGCGAGCGCGCCGGCGCCGGTCGCGCAGTCTGCGCAGCCGGCGTACGACCAAAGGGTCGTACTCGATGGCGTCGGGCGACTCGAGGAGGGAGTTCAGGACCTGGTAGTAGCGGGTGGCCGAGAGCTGGAAGCGCTCGCGTATCGCGAGTTCCTTTGGCCCCGGCTCCGCCCACCAGGTCCGTTCGAAGTCGAGAATCGCTCGCTCTCGGTCGGAGAGTGCCATCCCAGGCAGCCTGCCCTCCGCGGCAGGGAGGGTCAAGCATCCCCCTCGGCCGCGGCTCGTACGCTGGGGCGCACGCCCGAGTAGCTCAACCGGCAAGAGCACCCGCCTTGTAAGCGGGAGGTCGCGAGTTCGAGTCTCGCCTCGGGCTCTTCGACTCGCCAACAAAGTTGTCCACAGTTATCCCCAGGAGATTTCCCCAGGCTGTGGAAATCAGACGGGCAGGGCCGTCACACCAGAAGTGCTTCGCCCTCGTTCTCAGCGGCGTCGCGCTCGGCCAGGTGGACCTCGAGCTTGCGCTTGATGCGCTGAAGGGCATTGTCGATCGACTTCACGTGGCGGCCCAGCTCCTCGCCGATCTCCTGGTAGGAGCGGCCTTCCACGTACAACCGGAGCACATCGACCTCGAGGCCGGACAGCAGGGTGGCCATGGAGTCCCGCATGGCGCCCATGCGCTCGCTGGAGACGACCTCGTCGGCCGGATCGGCCACGTTGTGGTCGTCGAGGAGACGCTCGACGCTGCGCTCGCTCGGATCGTCGCCGCCCCGGACGCCCGAGATCGAGACGTACTGGTTGAGGGCCTGGTGCTTCTGGCGGGTCGCCGTCTTGATGGCGGTGATGATCTGGCGGGTGATGCAGAGCTCGGCGAAGGCTCGGAACGAGGCCTGCCGGTCGTCACGGAAGTCGCGCACGGCCTTGTACAGGCCGATCATGCCCTCCTGCTCGATGTCGTCGAAGTCGGCGCCGACCAGGAAGTAGCCGCGGGCCTTGGACCGGACGAAGCGCCGGTAGCGCTCGAGGAGGGTGTCCAGAGCCTCAACGTCGCCGAGGCGGTAGCGCCCGACCAGGGTGTCGTCGCTGAGGTCGGCGGGAGAGTCCAGGCAGAGCGGCATTCCTACTCCTGTGGCTGCGTCGGTGGGGTGCGGTCTGGCTCGGTGGTGGTGCGGAATCCCTGCGTTCCAAGGACTAGTCCGTTGTAACCATCTTGACCACGGAGTGTCAATGGTCAGTCTGCGCCATACCACTGACTATCCCCTGGCCACAATGGCTAAAGAACAGCCGTGTAAATCCGTCTAAAGGCCGCGTAATAGGCCTTGAGTGTGACGAAATGGTCAGCGGCGACGACTGACCTCGAATACCGCGAGTGCGCCAGCTGCGGCCACGTTGAGTGACGGAATCGACCCTTTCAGCGGTATCCGAGCGAGCACGTCGCAGCGCTGGCGCACCAGGCGGGACAGCCCGGTCCCCTCGGCTCCCAGGACGAGGAGCAACGGCTCGGTAGCCACCTGGAGCTCGAACAGGCTCTCGGGGCCCCGCTCGTCCAGGCCCACGACCCACACGTTGAGGTCACGGGCCCGGGCCAGGGCGGCGGGCAGACCACCCACCACGGAGAGCCGCACCCGCTCGACGGCGCCGGCGGCCGCCTTGGTGACCGCCGGGGTGACGTGGGCGGTGCGGTGGCGGGGCAGGACGGCCCCGGTCACGCCCGCCCCGTCGGCGCTCCTGAGCAGGGCTCCGAGGTTCTGGGGGTCGGTGACGCCGTCGAAGGCGAGCAGGAACGGCGTCCGGGCCCGATCCCGGCACAGCTCGTCGAAGTCCCACTCGGGCAGGGGCTGGGCGTGGGCGAGCACGCCTTGGGGTCCCTCGGTCCGGGCCTCGGCCTCCAGGGCCCGCCTGCCGACGTAACGGACCGGGACCCGGGCCCGTTTGGCGAGCTCGTTGATCTCCCGCAGGACCGCCGCCGGGTCGAGCCCCTCGGCCATCCAGACATCGCGAACGGGGCGGGTGCGGGCCGCCAGCAACTCGCGCACCGCTCGGCGACCCTCGACCTGCTCACCGCCGAGCGCACGCTTCGGCCCGGGGCGCGGCGGGCGCCCTTGCCGATCGCTCCTTACGCCTCGACGAGCGCGACCGCCCAGCAGGCCACCCCCTCGCCTCGGCCGATGGCACCGAGCCCCTCGGCGGTGGTCGCCTTCACACTCACCGGCGCGCCGACGACCGCCCCGAGGCGCTCCTGCATGGGCGCGCGGTGCGGTGCTACGCGTAGCACGTCGAGGACGACGGTGCAGTCGACGTTCGCCGGCCGCCACCCCGCCGCTCTGACCTTGTCGACCACGCGGGTCAGCAGGTCGAGGCTGTCGGCGCTCGCCCAGGCCGGGTCGCTGTCGGGGAAGTGGTCGCCGATGTCGCCGAAGCCCACGGCGCCGAGCAAGGCGTCGGCAACGGCGTGAGCCACCACGTCGGCGTCGCTGTGGCCGGCGAGACCGCGCTGCCCCTCGAACCGCACCCCGCCGAGCACCAGCGGGCGGCCGGGATCGTCGCTGAAGGCGTGCACGTCGAAGCCCATGCCTACGCGAACCGCCACGGCAACGAAGCTAGGCGAGGAGGTCGATCATCGAGCGGGCGACCACCAGGTCGTGCTGGGTGGTGATCTTGGCGTTGGCCTCCTCGCCGGGAACGACGACGACCCGTCCGCCGATGGCTTCCACGAGGGCGGCGTCGTCGGTGCCCTCGGCGTCTCCTTCGTGGGCCCGGCGCAGCGTCGCCGCCGCGAAGGCCTGGGGCGTCTGCACGGCGACCAGACGCGCTCGGTCGAGGGTCTCGATCACCGTGCCGTCGTCCACGACCTTGACCGTGTCGGCAAGCGGGACCCCGGGGATCGCCCCATCGGCGCCGGCGCGGACTCTGTCGACGACGCGCTGGAACAGTTCGACCGATGCGAGCGGCCGGGCGGCGTCGTGCACGACGACAACCTCGGCATCGTGGGGGACGGCGGCCAGACCGGCGCGCACCGACCCGGCACGGGTGTCGCTTCCGGCGACGACGGCATCGACGCCGGGCTCCGACTCCCCGGCCCGCTCCGGTGGCACCACGAGCACGACGCCGTCCGTCACCGCACGCGTGCGTTCCAGTGCCCAGTCGAGCACGCGGCGGCCGCCCAGATGCTCGTACTGCTTGAGCGTGCCGAAGCGAACGCCCGTCCCGGCGGCGACGACGACGGCCCAGACAGACATGTGCTGCCTGTCTACTGTCTATTCGGCGGGGACCACCTGCGGGTCGGCGGGGACCTCCGGGTCCAACGAGGCGAACAGCATGCGCCCCACCGAGGTCTGAACATTCGACGTCACGCGGGGGGCGATCTCCTGGCCGATGAGGTGGGCGGCGCCGGAGACGACGACCATGGTGCCGTCGTCGAGAAAGCCGACACCTTGGCCGGGCTCGCGCCCGGTGCGACTCACGGTGAAGCGGACCAGCTCCCCGGGCACGTGAACGGGGCGCAGGCTCTCGGCCAGACGGTTGAGGTTCAGGCACGTCACTCCCTGCAGCTCGGCCACCCGCTGCAGGTTGAAGTCGGTGGTGAGCAGACCCACGTCCAGACGGCGGGCGAGGGCCACCAGCTTGGCGTCGACCTCGTCGAACTCGGGCACCTCGTCGTCGACGATGTGGAGACTGACACGCGGATCGCCCTGCAGGCTGTCGAGGATCTCGAGGCCGCGGCGGCCCCGGCGGCGACGGGCCGGCTCGGCGGCGTCGGCAATGCCCTGCAGCTCGTCGAGCACGAAGCGGGGGACGAGCAGGGCGCCCCGGAGGAAGCCGGCGGTGGTCACCGCCCGCAGCCGGCCGTCGATGGCGGCGCTGCTGTCCACGAGCAGGGCGTCGGGAGCGACGTTGCCGCCGTAGCGGGAGGCGCGCACGAGCGGCCGAGTGGAGAGGCCGGCCATGGCCAGAAGCTCCTCGCTCTTACGGGCCCCGATGCGGAAGCCCTCGTAGAGCCCGATCCACACCACCAGGCCCAGGATCGGCCATCCCGACAAGCCGGGCATGAGCACCACGGCGGGAATCCCCAGGAGGAGCGAGAGGCCCCCCAGAAGGGCGGCCCCGAAGCCGCCGCCAAGCAGCTGGGCGGGCGACGTGCGCTCGACGGTCGCCTCGACCCGGCCCATGCCTCGGCGCAGCAAGCGGGCCGCCACGCCGCCGACGACGTACCCGAGCAGGGCGCCCAGGGCGGCGCCCACTACCACGGTCGTGCTGCCGTCGGGCGCCATCGACCGGGCCACGCCGTAGCCGGCGCCGGTGGCCAGGAGCACGATCAGGAGGCGAGCGATCTCGACGAACATGGGTCCTCCCCGTGAATGTCGGCGTCCCGGGCACGCGCCCTTAACGCGCAAAGACCCCCGCCTGCACGGGGGCCTTCAAAAACCGGCCGATCGGCCTACGGCAGGGCGGCGTCGAGCTTCTTCTCGGCCTCCTCCTCGCTCACCCCGATGGCGAACGTCAGCTCGGAGACGAGGATCTGGCGGGCCTTGGTCAGCATGCGCTTCTCGCCCGCCGAGAGCCCCTTGTCCTTGTCACGGATGGACAGGTTCCGCACGACCTCCGCGACCTGGTAGATGTCGCCCGACTTGAGCTTCTCGACGTGGTTCTTGAAGCGTCGCGACCAGTTGGTGGGCATGCGCGCCTCCTTCTTGCGAAGGACGGCGAACACCTCCTCGACCTCTTCGTCGTTGATGACCTCCCGGAGCCCTACCTCCTCGGTGTTGTCGCACGGCACCATCAGCGTGAGGTCGCCGTACGCCAGCTTCAGCACGAGGTATTCACGGTTCTCGCCGAAGGCATTGCGCTTCTCCCGGCGCTCGATGATCGCTGCGCCGTGATGGGGATAAACGACTTTGTCTCCGACGTCGAAGGACATACCTCTCCCAGGGATGAGTCAGTGGGGACGACTTCCAGAGTGCCAGGAAACGACTCTTAGGACAACTTGGTTCTTGGGTTTCGCCAGCTATCGTCAGCCGCGTGGTGGACGCCGCGCTGCTGGCTCACACGCCATTCTTCGCAGGCCTCGATGCCGCGGCCGTGGACACGGTCGCCGGCGTCTGTGAACGCCGCGACTTGAAGCGCAACGACATCCTGTTCCGGGAGGGCGAGGAGGCCAAGGAGCTCTTCGTGGTCGAACGCGGCCGCGTCGCCATTGCCAACCGGTCCGACGACGGGCGGGAGTCGCTCGTCGCCCTCATGGAGGCGGGCGACCTGTTCGGGGAGATGGGGCTGTTCGACGGCATTCGCTCGGCCGACGCCCGGGCACTCGAGACGTCAACGGTCGTCACCGTGCCGTATGGGCCCTTGCGGGAAGCGCTCGACCAACAGCCCAAGGCCCTGTGGAGCGTTGTCGAGCTCCTCGCCCGCCGCATCCGCGCCGTCGACGAGGCCTTGGCCGACACCGTGTTCCTCGACGTTCCCGGGCGCACGGCCAAGCGCCTCCTGGAGCTGGCGGGCGACGGCGACCAGTTCCAGCTCCCGGTCACCCAGGAGGAGCTGGCGTCGATGGTCGGGGCGTCGCGCGAGCGCGTGAACAAGGCCATCTCCCAGTTCGTCCGCCTCGGATGGCTCGAGCAACAGGACCGCGTCTACCGAATCACCAACCGCGAGCAGCTCACGCGCCGAGCCCGCTAGCTCAGGAAGAACTCCGTGGCCCGGCGCCACGCGTCCGCCGCGTCGTCGGGGCGGTGGCTCGGACGTTCGGGGGCGTGGGCGAAGCCGTGCTCGGCCTCCGGATAGATCGCGGTCTCCACATTGGAGAGCGCACGGAGCTTCTCGATGTCGTCCGGCGGCGTGTAGGGATCCTTGCCGCCGAGGATCGCAAGGGTGCGGCAGGTCTCCGGCTTCGCCAGCATGTCGAGGGGATCGCGCCCGGGGACGCGCCACGGCTCCGGCGGATCGATCATCCCGTAGAAGGCGACCGCACGGTGGAAGCGTCCGGTTCCCGCGGCGCGGAACGCCTGCATGCCGCCCATGCAGAAGCCGAGCACGCCGACGCGCTCGCAATCGGTCGCGTCGGCCGCCGCCTGCAGGTCGCCCAGTACACGGTCGAGATCGAAGGATGCCTGCATCCGCTTCTCGAGCGGGAGGTCGTCCTGGCCCGGCCACGGCTCGATCGCACAGGTCGGGAAGCCTCGCGAGGCGAGACGCGCCACATGGTCGTCGAACAGTGGTCGCAACCCCATGATGTCGGGATGCATGGCGATGCCGACGCCGTTGCTGTTCTCGGCGCGGGCCAGTTCGGCGGGAGTTCCAGACGGCAACGTGATGCGCACAGAGCCGAACTTAATGAAGCGGGTCGCGACCTCCGGCCGCGTCGGTCGCCAAGGCGAAGCGGTAGAGGCCGTAGGCGACGGCCAGAGAAGCGGCGACGCCCGCCACGATCATCCCCCACCCCAGGCCCGCGAAACCTCCGAGGAAGCCGGCCGGCCGCGTCGGTCGCGCGTGCACGGCGCGCGTCGCGGCTACCGCGGGAGACGAGAAGGACGAGCCCGCGACCGCCGGCAAGCTCACGCCTGGCGTTCCACTCGTCGTGATCGACGTGAATACCTCGGGCGACGAGGCCGATGGGCTGCCCACGTCCGCCGTCGTGAACGCCGGGGACGCGTCGGCGGCAACCGCGGCTCCGCCGAGCGAGAGCGTCACCTTGGCTTGGGGCCCGAGAGCGAGCGGTTGCAGGGATCCGGTCACCTGCTGGAGCGACCCCGTGACGAGCTTCTGGCCGAAAGCCGTCGCTGCCGCTTCGAGGGCGTTCTGGTCGTCGCGGTATGCGATCTCCAGCAACGGAGCGGTGAACGATCCCTTGGCACCGTCGTTGACGACATCAGGCGCGGTGAGCTTGATATGGAGGCCGAGGGTTTGCAGCGCCTGGTTGGCAGCCGCCGACAGCGAGCCGATGCGGAGCCCGCTGCTGTCCACAGACGCGGGAACGCCGCCGATGCGCAGCCCGCTCACCACCGTGGAGCCGGTGCCCGTCGCGTTCTGGGCGTCCGTCGCCTCTTTCGCCGTGCTCTTGATGTGGTCGATGGTGACGAGGCCGCCGGCCACGGCCACGTTGAACAGCTCGCTCGTGGCTTCACTCGCCGCCGTGCTGTCGTCGATGCGGGCAACGCTGTGCGAGGTCACGGCCCCGAGCGCGCCGAGGCCGGGGGCAGCGAACGAGGCGAAGCCCGCGGTGGACTCGACCTTGTTGGCGTCGGCATGGGAGGACATGGTGATGCCCCGGATCGGTGGCGTGAACGTGTACTGGTCATCGGCAGGACCACCGGGAAAGAACGCTCCGCCTTCACCGGGTCGTTGAGGGCGTTGGCGTTGTCCTTCAGGGCCTGCGGCAGGGGTGTGCACTGCTGCGGCACATTGGGCACGGCGACCGGGAGCGTCGACGTGCACAGCTGGCCCAACTGCTGCAGGGCCGAGCCGGCGTGGCCGCCGAGGTCGCCGGGCCAGAGCAGGGACGCCAGACCGTGGCCCAGGCCGTTGTCGAGGGTGGACGCGGTCTCGGGCACGGTCGCGGCCACCACGGGATGGGCCGGCACAGGCACGGCATCACTGTCGAGCACGAGCTCGAGGGCCGGGGCCCGGGCCGCGAGCTCGTAGCCACCGAGGTCGCCGGCCGCTCTCGCGGCGTGTGACCCGGTGCCGAACGCCGCTCCGAGGACAAGGGCGACTCCGACGAGCCGACCTGTCCGTCCCAGCACGATCTACACCGTTACCGCGAAGGGGACGGTGCACAATGGCCCGCGCGGGCTATTCGACGGATGCCCGATCGGACTAGTTATCCGGCGGCCACACGCGCGCCGAAGGCGCCGCTCTGGATGCCGGAAACAAGAAGCGGCGGAGGGCGAGCGGCTTCGCCGGGAGCCCGCAGCACGATTAGCTCGCCGAGCAAGCTCCGCTTGCGAGCGCGAAATTCTCAGGAGTAGCGGTCGAGGATGCTCGTCTCGGCGAGACGCGAGAGACCGTCCTTGATGGCCCGGGCCCTGGTGCTGCCGACGCCCTCGACGTCGTCGAGGTCGTCGATGGTGGCGCGCATGATCTTCTGCAGATTGCCGAAGCGCTGCACGATGCGCTCGATGACGGCGTCGGGAAGGCGAGGGATCTTCGACAGCAGGCGGTAGCCACGCGGCTGGAGGCTCATGTCCAGCTCACCCGCTTCGGCCGGCAGGTGGAGCACGCTCATCACCGACTTGAGGTCGAGCAGGTCCTCGGTGCTCAGGTCGGCAAGGGCGCTCATGGCATTGCTCAGCTGCCACGTGTCGTCGGCCTGCGAGTAGTCCTTGATGACGAGCCGGCGGTCGTCCTCCACACCGCCCATGAGCTCTTCCAGCTGCAGCAGCACGAGGCGTCCGTCGGTGCCGAGCTCGACGATGTAGCCCTCGATCTCCTCGGCGATGCGGCGCACCATCTCGGCCCGCTGCAACACAGTCGCCACATCGCGCACGGTGACGAGGTCTTCCACCTCGAGAGCGCTCAGCGAGCCCGACACCGTGTCGAGACGGTTCTTGTAGCGCTCGAGGGTCTGGAGGGCCTGGTTGGCGCGGTTCAGCAAGCGCTGGATCGGTTCGAGGGGATGCTTCAGGTCGCCGACGTAGACGGCGATCATCGACATGTCCTCCGACACCGAGATCACCGGCACAGGAATGGAGCGGGCGACGCGCTCGGCGGTGCGGTGCCGGGTGCCTGTCTCCGACGTCGGGACGTGGGGGTTGGGGACCAGGTGCACGTTGGCGCGCGCGATGCGGCTGGCGTCCGACGCCAGGATGATGGCGCCGTCCATCTTGGCCAGCTCGGACAGGCGCTGGGGGGTGAACTCGGCGTCGAGGAGGAAGCCGCCGCTGCAAATCGCGAGCACCTCGGGGCCGTCGCCGACCACGATGAGCGCGCCCATGTTCGCTTGGAGGATCCGATCGAGGCCCTCGCGCAGCGGTCGCCCCGGCGCCACGCCCGCCAGAGCCTCGGTCATGGCGACGCTTCGCCAGGGAGGCACGTAGGGATTCTAGTGGTCGGAAGGGCGTTTCAAACCGGTGACGTTGATGGCGTCGACCACCGAACTCACCTTCAGAAGCTCGATGCCGCGCACGCTGTCGGGCGTCGACTCGGGCACGACGGCTCGTGTGAAGCCCAGACGCGCGGCCTCCTGGAGACGGCGCGCCATCTGCGGCACCTGGCGGACCTCGCCGGCCAGACCCACCTCGCCACAGACGACGACATCGTCGCCGACCGGTCGATTGCGATCGGTTGAAACCAGGGCCAGCGCGATGGCGAGATCGGTGGCTGGTTCGCTGACCCGCACGCCGCCGACGGCCGATGCGTACACGTGCGCGCCGTAGAGGTTCACCTTGGCGCGCGCGTCGAGCACGGCCAGGATGACGGCTAGCCGCTTGGGGTCGAGGCCCTGCGCCGACCGCACAGGGTTGACCTTGACCTCGGCGGGAATCCTCGACACCAGACCCTGCACCTCGACGAGGAGCGGTCGCTGGCCCTCGAGCACTGGCGTCACCACGCAGCCGGCCACGCCGTGCTGGCGATCGGCCAGAAGCAGGCCGGCGGGGTCGGTGACTGTAGTCAGGCCGGCCTCGCTCATCTCGAACAGACCGATCTCACCTGTCGCACCGAAGCGGTGCTTGACGGCTCGCAGGAGGCGTAGCGCGTGGTGGCGGTCGCCGTCGAAGGAGAGCACGGTGTCGACGACGTGCTCGAGGACGCGCGGGCCGGCGAGCGCACCGTCCTTGGTGACGTGACCGACGAGGACGGTTGCCATCGACCGCTCCTTGGCCAGGCGCACGAGGCGGTGCGTGCACTCGGTGACCTGGCTGACCGAGCCGGGAGCGGCCGGGATGTCGACGTCGGCCAACGTCTGCACCGAGTCGACGGCGAGAACGTCGGGCTCGAGCTCCTGCACGTGGGCCACAACGCCTTGGACCTCGGGATCGGCGACCAGCCACAGGTTGGGGACGATGGCCTGCAACCGTTCGGCGCGCAGGCGGACCTGGGCCGCCGACTCCTCGCCGCAGACGAGCAGACAGCGGGCGCCGCTCCGCGCGAGTGACGTCAGGGTTTGCAGCAGAAGGGTGGACTTGCCGACTCCTGGCTCGCCGCCGAGGAGCGTAACCGAGCCCGGTATGACGCCGCCGCCCAGCACCCGGTCGAGCTCGTCCACACCGGTGGGCCGGGTTGAGCCCGCTGCCAGCGGCACGTCGGCGACAGGGACGGGACGCGAGGACGGTTCGTAGTGCGGTCTGTGCTGACGTCGCGCCTCTTCGACCAGCGTGTTCCAGTCGCCGCACGCGTGGCACTTCCCCTCCCACCGCGGCGCTGTAGCGCCACACTCCCGGCACCGGTACGCCGTCCTCTCCTTGGCCATCGAGACGACTCTACGAAGGGGGAGTGACAGGAACTCGTTCTCCGGCTCGCCGGGAGCGGCGCCAGACGATCACGGCCGCGATGGCCAAGACGATGGCGACGGCACCGAAGATGATCGGGCGCAGGTTCCACGCCGTCGAGGACGCCACCAGGCGCGCCTGCTCGCCGGCCTTGGGGTGCCAGACGACGCCGCCGGAAACCGCGGTCGGGGCGTTGGACGAGATCGACCCCGGCAGCTGGGCGACCACCTCCGTGCGGACGCTGCGGTCGATGACCTGATTCAGCTGCTGCTCGAGCACCTTCGGGTCGACACCCGAGCCGCCAAGTTGCTGCTGCAGCTTGGGATCGGCCAAGCCCTGGGCGCCGACCCGGTCGACGGTGCCGGCGAACGACGTCTTCGTTCGCAAGAACGAATGCTTGCTGGCCAAGCGGAAGTTCTTGAACGGGCCGTTGGGCCCGTTGAGCTCACCGATGGACTTGGCCGCACCCGCAGATGTCGAGAACGGCTTGCTGGCGCGGACCCACGTGCGGTTGTCGCTCTCCTTGCGGGGACCGACGACCGTCCAGCCCGCTCGTTTGAGGTCGTCGACTCGCAGCTGGTGGGCCAGGTCGGGGATCTGACGAACGGCGTCGTCGTCGAGGCCGACTCCGGCGCGTACGACGCCGCTCCCGTTCTGCCTGGCGTCGACGCCGACGGCGATGGTCACCTGGCACGCGCTGCAGACGAGCAGCGCCAGCGCGGCGGCCGCCAGTACGAGCTGGTTACGTCGTGCGGACAATCAGCAGGGAGCGCTGCACGTGGTGGCTGACCTTGTTGGGCACGGACCCGAGGAAGAAGCGGCTGGCCCCCGTCATGCCCTTGTTGCCGACGACCAGCAGGTCGTAGTCGCCCTCGTCGGCCACCTCGACGAGGGCGGTCGACGCGTCGCGGTCGTCCACCCGAGTGTCGATCTTCACTCCCGCGTCGCCGTGGCGGGCGGCCTCCCGGTCCACGATCTCCTTGGCCTGCTCGCCGATGCCCGCGGTGAGGATGGTCAGCGCCGCCCCTGACGCCTGCGCCAGCTCGACGGCCCGGTCGACCGCCTTGGCTGCGGTAGTCGACCCGTCCGTGCCCACGAGGATCCGCTTGTACATCGGCAGCAGACGCTACTGCCCGACGGCCTGCAGCGTTTGCGCGATCTGTTGTGCCATCACCAACGGATCGCGCAAACACCCGGCCCGAAGGCCGGGTGTTGAGCGTGTCGGTTATTCCGTCGGGCCGGCCTCGGCCAGCTCGACGGGCGGGGGCTCGATGCCCTCGATGGAGCGGAAGACGATCTCGTCGTTCTCGGCGTCGACGATGATCGTGACCCCGGCCCGGAACTCCTTGAAGAGGATGCGTTCGGAGAGGGGGTCCTCCACCATGCGCTGGATCGCCCGGCGCAGCGGCCGGGCGCCGAGCGTGGGGTCGTAGCCCTTGTCGGCCAGCAGTTCCTTGGCGCTGTCGGTGAGCTCGAGCCCGAGGCCCTGGCTCTCCAGCTGGGTGCGCACCCGGCGGATCATCAGGTCGACGATCTGGGTGACCTCGGCCT
>Ga0209577_10003607_pt1 | contig 14591 bp, 16 predicted proteins | sample GraSoiAngelo_109_FD_185874 | JGI IMG/M metagenome (GOLD analysis project Ga0209577, IMG submission 185874) | Grasslands soil microbial communities from the Angelo Coastal Reserve, California, USA - 14_0903_12_20cm (SPAdes) (version 2) | ecosystem: Environmental > Terrestrial > Soil > Grasslands...
GTCGCGCCGCCGAGGGAGGCGGGCTGCGCCAAGGCGGGCGCGGCCTGGGTGGCCCGTGCCGAGGCAGGCTTCTCTCTCCCCGTGCAACCTAGGGCGAGCGCCGCCAGCCCGGCGGCGAGTGCGGTACGTGTAGGCATGGCCCCTCCTGGGATGTTGGTTCCCCGGTTACCGACTCGCGACGACCGGTTGAATCCGCAGCTGACCCCGGATCTCGGCCCCCGGATGCGCGCGCGTGTGCACGGTGACGTAGGCGTTGTCCTGCCGGAGCGCCCGGACGAGCTGGTGCAGCGTCGCCCCGTGGAGGGCGGTTCGCTCGAGCGTCCCGCGCGCCAGCACCCCCGAGACCGGGCCCGCTTTCACGCCATCGAACAGATCGGCGACGGCCGGCGCCGTTTCCCCGGCGCGACCGATATGGACGTAGGCGCCGGTGACGTCGCGAAGCGAGTCGACGTGGAGCTGGTAGTGTAGCCGCGAGCCGATCAGGCGCAGCTCGGCGGTGCCGGTGGCTCGGGTATCGACCTCGGGAACCGCGTAGGCGCCCGTCAAGACGGCCACGAAGGTCTCGGGCGACGAGGACCGTGTCGGCTGGCGTGGGGTCTGCGCGGTGGCGGGTGCACCCATGGCGAGCCCGGCGACTAAGGCAGTGAGTGGAGCAGTTCGCATTTGGTTGCCTCCTTGGGTCACGAATACTCCCGGGATACCGAACGGTGGCGCCTCGGTACCTGGGGGCTGTGGATTCGACATGGTCCGCGCGCAGGCTGCCACGAGGAGCAGCGCCAGCATGGGAAGGCTGCGTGGTACGATCGGCCTGGGGGCGGGAACGTCTGCCGTGCCGCGGGTACGATAATACATATTGACATCAATATAGACACCAACATATTGGCGAGGTTCCCCGGGAGATGATCCTTGGCACAGCGAGCGCGGGCGACCAAGCGCACCGACACGACCGAGATCGTCCAGGGCCTGCGTCGCATTGTGAAGGCGTTGCACACCTACTCGCAGGACGTGCGCAACGCCTACGGCCTGACGGGGCCGCAATTGTGGGCGCTCAAGACGCTCCGCCACACCGGCCGCATGTCGACCGGTCGGCTCGCCGCCGCCCTCGCCGTGCATCAAAGCAGCGTGTCCATCCTCGTCGACCGCCTCGACAAGCGCGGATTGGTCCGTCGCATCCGCGGACAGCTCGATCACCGCTTCGTGGACATCGAGCTCACCAAGCGGGGGACGGCGCTCGCGGAGGATGCACCGGAAGCCGCGCAAGGCCGCCTGCTCCATGCGCTGGAAGCGATGCCGCCGCGGGAGGTCCACAACATCCGCCGTGCGGTGGACCGCCTGGTCGAAGCGATGGAGGCGACCGACCTCCACGCGCGCTTCTTCTTTGCCGATGGGTAATCCCCACCTAACCAAGAGTCGAGGAGGAGATGCTATGCGTACCACGCCGTTGATCGTTTCCATGGTCCTCGCCTTCGTGGCGAACGCGTGCCACCATGCTGCCGCACCACAGGTCGCGGTGCAGCCGCAGGTCGATTCCGCCGCCCTGGAGCGGGCGCGTCAGGATTCGATCGCCCGGGCCGAGGCGGAAGCGCGAGCCCGCGAGGCGGCCGCGCGGCGGGCAGCCCAGCGCCGCGCCGACTCGCTCGCCGCGCTCGAGCGCCGCTCCGACGACCTCAAGGGGATGCTCGCCGCTATGATCCATTTCGACTTCGACAAGTCCACCATTCGGTCCGGCGATGCGGCGGCGCTGGACCAGAAGATCCCGATTCTGAGGGCCAACTCGCAGGTCCGCATCCAGATCGCCGGCAACTGTGACGAGCGCGGCTCGGACGAATACAACCTGGCGCTCGGTAACCGTCGCGCCATGGCGGCACGGCAATACCTGGTGGCGCACGGCATCGACGCGAGCCGGATCGAAACGGTGTCCTACGGAGAAGAGCGGCCGCTCGATCCCGGACACACCGAGGAGGCATGGGCCAAGAACCGCAACGATCAGTTCGACCTGCTGACGGCGAACGTCGTCCTGCGGTAACCGCCGGGGGCGGCCTTACGGCTCCCCTGCGTCGGTCGCAACGAGAAAGCGCTCGATGCGCGGCCACTGGGCCCGGACGTCGTCGTATCCCAGCTCGATCAGCGCGTTCGTGTAGGCCGGGTCGAACAGGAGATAGCTCAGGAAGTCCACGGCCGTGGCGCGTTGGCCGCCCATCCCGCGCACCAGCCACCGGACGAGCGGCGGCAGCGTCACGCCGCAGCCGGCGGCGAGGGCGCCGAGATCCCGCGAGGGCCGCAGCATGAGGAGGCGGACGGGTCGCAGCCCGTCGGGCCGCTGCGCCTCTGGGAGCGCCGTCACCACGCGGTTCACGCGCTCGAGCCGCTCGGCATCTGCTTCCAGGGCATCGAGGAAGATCGCGTGCAACAGGAGGCCGATCACCTCGGCCAGGGCCGGATATGTGGGCGCCGCCGGCCGCCCGGGCCCGGGCGCGGGCGGGTGGAGCTCTTGGGGATCGTTTCGCTGCGTGACCACCACGATGGCCCGTGCACCCAGGTGGATGGCCGGAGCCAGCGGGGCGGTCTGACGCACGCTGCCATCACCGTAAAAGGCGTCGCCGATGCGGACCGCGGGGAACAGGATCGGCAGGGCGGCGGACGCCATGACATGGTCCAGCGTCAACTGCGTCGCGACGGCGTAGCGCAAGGCGCGACGCCACGTCGGCACGTCGGGCGGCCCGTGCACGAAGGTGACGGTCTCCCCCGTGGCGTACGAGGTCGTGCTCAGGGCCGCCGCGCGCAGTCGGCGCGCCGCGATGTTGGCAGCGAGCTGGGTGAAGTCGATGTTCGCGCCGAGAAATTCGCGCAACGGGCTCATGTCCACGAGACCGTGCACGGCGGCCGCGGCGCCGCCGCGGCCGAGCGCCGTGTGCGCGGTCCCGAGCAGCAGGCCCCGCGCCAGGCGCCCGGCTCGAATGCGATAGACCCGCTCCACCACCAGCCGGCTCCACTGCGCCCGCAGTGCCGCGACCGCCGTGGCCAGCGGGCCCGGATGCGCCGCGAGATAGACCGCATTGATCGCTCCCGCCGACACGCCCGTCACGATGGGAAACTCGAGACCGGGGGCCCGCGCCGCGATCGCGGCGAGCACACCGACTTCGTACGCGGCCCGCGCACCGCCCCCCGCGAGCACCAGCGCGCGCGGCAAGGCCTTCATCGGGTCGCCGCCTCCTGACCCTCGGAGCTACTGCGGCGTGTCCAGGGGATGCTTGCTGCGCTCGTAGAACTCATTTTGCAGCCGCAGGCTCTCCTGATCCGCCTTGACCGCGCGGATCGCCTGCGCGATGCCGTTGATCCACGTCTTCGCCTCGAACTCGCCGAGCTCACGTGTCGCCGCGGCGCCTTCGCCCGCGTAGTGATTGGGGAAGCGCGCGTACCACCAGATGCCGGTGTAGAGCCCTTCGGGCAGCTTCACGCGCGCCTGATCCGCACCCGATTCCTGCGCGGCGCGGTCCAGATGCACGAGATCGGGCCGGGCGATCATGCTCATGGACGTCTCGCTTTCGCCGGCATGCATATCCGTCGCGGGGTTGGATTTGTGCTTCGGCTCGCCCGGCCCGCCGCGCATGATGCCCAACACGTAGACGACATAATCGTGCGGCGTGTCGAGCTGGGTTTGTGCAAAGTACGGCAGCAGGCTGTTGTTGCCGCCGTGACCGTTCACGATGATGATTTTCTTACAGCCATTCCGCGCCATCTCGTCGGTCGTTTCCTGCAGCAATTGGAGCTCGAGTCCCCGGCTGTACGCGACGGTGCCTGGCTGATGCTTCGCTTCGAAGATTTGTCCAAAGTAGTACTCGGGAAAGACGATCGCGTATTCCTGCTGGGCGGCGTTGAGCGCGGCATAGCGCACGTTGAGCAGATCGTTGCCCAGCGGCAGATGCGGCCCGTGCTTCTCGAGAATGCCGAAGGGGAGCAGGCAGGTGCCCTGGGCACGCGCGATGGCGTCCTTGAAGTCGGCGGCCGTCAGCTCTTCCCAATGGACCGACGGCTTGTTTTGTGGGGAAGGGGACTGCGCCCGCATGGTCGAGACGCAGAGTACGCTGACGGAAAGCAGCAATGATTGGCGCACGTGTCCTCCGCTGATGGTTTTGGGGCCACAGCTCTCGACAAACAGTTCTGGCGTGCGGAACGTAGGCGCGGTGAGTGGGCGCGGCAAGTAATGGGGGAGGCATGAAAGTCGCCACGTGGAATGTGAACGGCATTCGGGCGCGCGCTTCCCAGGTCCGAGCGTGGCTGGAGCGCGAGCGACCGGACGTCGTGTGCCTGCAGGAACTGAAGGCCGAGGCGGCTCAGATCCCGGACGAGTGCAAGCTCGCCGAGTATCACGCGTACTGGCACGGCCGTAAGGGCTATTCGGGCGTGGCGCTGCAGATACGCCGGGAGCTCGTCGCCGGCGATCCGGTATTCGGGCATCCGCCGTTCGACATCGAATCCCGCATCGTGCAGGCGGAGCTCGGCGATCTGATCATCGCCTCGGTCTACGTCCCGAACGGCGGGAAGGACTATGCCGCGAAGCTGCAGTTCCTAGAGCGGCTCACGGACTGGGCGCGCCAGCTCTCCGCCGAGGGACGCGAGCTGTTGGTGTGCGGCGACATCAATATCGCGCGGACGGAGCTCGACGTTCACCCGAAGGAGCGCAAGCTCAATGCGATCGGCCAGCGGCCCGAGGAGCGGGCGCTGTTCGAGACGCTGCTCGGCACGGGCCTCGCCGACCTGGGGCGGTCGTTCGATCCCGACAATCCCGGTCTGTTCACGTGGTGGGCTCCGTGGCGCAACCTCCGCGCGCGCAACATCGGCTGGCGTCTCGACTACGTGCTGGCGTCACGCACGGTGGCAGCCCGCGCCACCGGTTGCGTGGTCGAGGCGGAGATCGGCACCAGCGATCATGCACCGGTGGTGATGACGACGGGTTGAGGTTGTCAGGGCGTCACGCGGTACAAGTCCCCCGCCAGGTACTTAAACCCGCTGTCCACGGCCACGGTGACCACGGTGTGGCCGGAGCCGATCTCCCTGGCGATTTGGAGCGCCCCGGCCACGTTGAGTCCGGTGCTCGTCCCCGCGAAGATGCCTTCGCGCCGCGCGAGCTCCCACGCCGTCCGCCGTGCCTCGGTCTCGCTGACGCCGCGTGCCTCGCTCACCAGGGCACGGTCGAATTGCGGCGGCACGAACCCGGGCGCCACGCCCTCGACGCCGTGCGTGCCCGCCTTGCCACCCGTCAGCACCGACGAGGTCGCCGGCTCGAACGCCACGATTCGCGGCCTGGGCTCCTTCCGCCGCAGCACCCGCGACGTCCCCACCAGCATCCCCGACGTGCCGACTGCGGCGCAGAACGTATGAATGGGCCGGTCCACCTGCCTGAGCAGCTCCTCGCCGAGCGATTCGTAGCCGGCCACCATGTCCGGGTTGTGCATCTGGTCGGTCGCGTAGCTGGGCTCTTGCGACGCGATCTCCCGCGCCCGCTCCATCATCCGCGGCACCAGATCCGCCGTCAGTTTCCCGCCCGCGCTCTTCAACACCTCGAGCTCGGCCCCGAAGATCTCCATGCTGCGCCGCTTCTCCGGCGCCACCGCGTCGTTGGTCACGATGCGACAGCGGTAGCCCTTCACCGCGCACACGAACGCCAGCGAAATACCGGTGCTGCCGCCCGTGTACTCGACCACGGTCATCCCCGGTTTAAGGGTGCCCCGCTGCTCGGCCCGCTCGATCATCGACAGGGCCATCCGGTCCTTGTACGATCCGGTCGGATTGTAGTACTCGAGCTTGACCAGCACCTCAGCCGCGCCGTCCGGGACGATCCTCCGGAGCCTGACCAACGGTGTGTTGCCGATGGCTTCGAGCATCACAGACGCAGAGTCTCGATGAGCGCCGCGAGTGCCGCGGGCAGCTGCCGTTGACGAGGATAATAGAGGAAGAAGCCGGGGAACGGCGGGCACCAATCCTCGAGCACGCGCACGAGCTCCCCCTTTGCGAGATGCGGCGCCGCGCGCTCCTCCGACATGAACGCCAGTCCCACGCCATCGAGCGCCGCGCGAACCATGAGCTCCACGTCATCGACGATCAACGGGCCGTTCACCGCGACGGTGAGGGACTGCTTGCCCTTATCGAACTCCCAGCGGTACACGCCGGCGGATCCGTGTCGAAAGTTGACGCAGCGGTGGCTTGTCAGGTCACGGGGGTGTACCGGCTTCTCGTGCGACTCGAAGTAGCGGGGCGAGCCCACGATGGCCGGCCGGTGGTCCTTGGAGACACGGAAGGTGATCATGTCCCGCTCGATGAATTCCCCGAAGTGAATGCCGGCGCCAAAGCCCGCGGCGACGAGATCGACGCGGCTCTCATCGGTGGTCACGTCGAGCACGACATCGGGGTATTCGCGCGCGAATTGTGCCAGCTTCGGTGCGAGCACGGTCGTCGCGGCAATGGGCGACACCACCAGGCGCACACGTCCCGCCGGCCGGTCCCGCAGCCCCGTAAGCAAGTCCAGGGCTCCGCGAATGTCGCCGAGCGCCGGTCGCAGACGTGCGATGAGCTGTTCTCCGGCGTCTGTCGGGGCAACGCTGCGCGTCGTGCGGGCGAGTAGGGGTACGCCAAACCGCTCTTCCAGCCCCTTGATCGCGTGGCTGAGCGCCGAGGGAGTCACACCAAGACGGTTGGCCGCCCGGGTGAAGCTCCGTTCCTCGGCTATGGCAAGGAACGCGGATAGGACGCTCAGCTCGTCGCGCACCATTTGTGAGTTATGTTCAATAACCCTTCTCGATTGTTCCCGCTACTCGGGCCCGGACGGTTCCCCTCCATGAAGGCCGCACTGATCGAGCGTTACGGGAGCAATGACTTGGTGAAGGTGGCGGACATTGCCGTCCCCGTGATGGGCCCGATGGATTTGTTGGTTCAAGTAAAGGCCGCCAGCGTGAATCCGGTGGATGTCAAGACGCGCGCTGGACAGCTGAAAGCGCTGTTGAAATACCGGTTCCCACTGGTGCTGGGCAATGACCTCTCGGGCGTGGTTGCGGACGTCGGCGCACAGGTGGGGCGCTTCAAGAAAGGCGATGCGATTTACGCGCGTCTGGACAAAGACCGCATTGGAACGTTTGCGGAATTTGCCGTGGTCCGCGAAGGCGCCGCCGCCCTCAAACCCGGCAACGTGACGTTTGAAGAGGCCGCCTCACTTCCGTTGGTTGCGCTGACGGCGTGGCAGGCCTTAGTGGAGACTGGAACGCTGGCCGCCCACCAACGGGTGTTGATTCATGCGGGCAGCGGTGGCGTCGGAAGCGTGGCGATCCAGTTGGCCCGTCATTTGGGCGCAACTGTTTTCACTACGGTTGGCCAACGTAATGTAGAGCTGGTGAAGCGCCTGGGCGCGGACGTCGCCATTGATTATCGCAGCGCGCGTTTTGAAGACGTGGCCAAGGATTGTGACGTAGTGCTGGACAGCGCGGGGGGTGACACGCTGGTGAGGTGTTTCGAGTGCGTGAAACCTGGTGGGGTGGTGGTGAGCATCGGCAGCACGCCGTCGGCAACGTTTGCGCGGAGCTGGCGACTCAACCCGATCATTGTCCTGGCGATCAGCGTGATGTCCCGAAAGGCGACGGCCGCAGCGCGCCGCCATAATGCCCGCTACGAGTACCTTTTCGTGCGTGCCGACGGGGAGCAGCTGAGAGAAATCACGCAGCTGGTTGAAAGCGGCGCCATCCAACCGCTGGTCGACAAGATGTTTCCGCTAGAGCACGTGCGTGACGCGCTCGCATATTCCGAGTCCGGCCGGGCCACGGGAAAAGTGGTGATCCAGGTGGCGTGAGTCCCGCACCATTTGTGAATAATATTCAATAGCCCTTCTCCATTTTTCCCGCTACTCCGACGCGCACGGTCCCGCTACGATTGCCCGCATGGACATCAAGCGCAGTGGCTCACAACCCTCGGGCAAAGGACCCGTGGAGTGGTTCACGGGCACCGTACGTATCGACCCTCTGTTCGAGGCCCCCGATCCGGCCCGCGTGTCCGGCGCAAGTGTGACGTTCGAGCCTGGCGCCCGGACGACATGGCACACGCACCCGCTGGGCCAGACCCTGATCGTGACCGCCGGCTGCGGCCGCGCGCAGCGCTGGGGAGGGCCGATCGAGCAGATCCGGCCCGGTGACGTGATCTGGATCCCGCCCGGTGAGAAGCATTGGCACGGCGCCGCGCCAACCACCGCCATGACGCACATCGCCATTCAGGAACGGCTCAACGGCAGGGCCGTGGACTGGATGGAAAAGGTCAGCGACGAGGAGGTACCATGACTGAAAAGACCGAGAAGAAGGTTTGGTTTGTTACCGGAGCCAGTCGTGGCATGGGCGTCGATTTCGCCAAAGCCGCCCTGGCCGCCGGCCACGTAGTCGTGGCCACCGGCCGGGACCCCGACGCCGTGGCCAAGGCTGTGGGTAGGTCGGACGACCTGCTGGTCGTCAAGCTGGACGTCACCAGCCGCACCGATGCCGCGGCGGCCGTGCGGGCCGCTGTCAACCGGTTCGGCCGCATCGACGTGCTGGTCAACAATGCCGGTAACTTCTTCGCCGGCTACTTCGAGGAGCTGACGCCGGAGCAGATCGAACGGCAGTTGGGGACGCTCCTCATCGGCCCGATGAATGTCACCCGCGCCGTCCTCCCGGTGATGCGCAAGCAGCGCTCTGGGCACATTCTCTCGATCTCGTCGACCGCCGGTCTCGTCGGGTTTGCCTTCTGTTCGGCATACGCCGCGGCGAAGTTCGGCCTCGAGGGCTGGATGGAGTCGTTGCAGCAAGAGGTCGCGCCGTTCGGCATCACCACCACGATCGTCAACCCGGGGTTCTTCCGCACCGAGCTCCTGGAGCCGGCGTCCGTGACCTACGCCGAACCGTCCATCGAGGACTACGCCGACCGTACCGTGGAGCAGCTGAAGTGGTGGCAAGCCCAGAGCGGCAAACAAGGTGGCGACCCGGCGAAGCTCGCGCGAGCGCTGGTCACGATCGCGAGCGAAGCGCAGCCGCCGCGCCGCTTCATCGCCGGCGCCGATGCCATCGCCCTCGCCGAGCAACACGTGGCCGATCTCCAGGCGCAGATCGACGCCTACCGCGAGCTGTCCGCCTCGCTCGCTCTCGACGAACTCGCGCCCACCGGAAACGCGAGGTGATAGGCAATGCAAAAGCGCAAACTTGGGAAGAGCAATCTCCAGGTCTCGGCCCTCGGGCTCGGCTGCATGGGCATGAGCCAGAGCTACGGTGTCCCGCCGGACAAGCAGGCGATGATCTCGCTCATCCGCACAGCCGTTGAACGCGGCGTCACATTCTTCGATACCGCCGAAATCTACGGTCCGTACACCAACGAAGAGCTGGTTGGCGAGGCGTTGGCGCCCGTGCGCGCGCAGGTGGTGATCGCCACGAAGTTCGGGATCGGACGTGATGCCGGCGGGCAGCAGGTGCAGGACAGCCGGCCCGAGCGCATCAAACAAAGCGTTGAGGGTTCGCTGAAACGACTCCGGACCGACGTCTTGGATCTCTATTATCAGCACCGTGTCGACCCAAACGTGCCGATCGAAGACGTGGCGGGCACGGTCAAGGAATTGATTGCGCAAGGCAAGGTGAAGCACTTCGGGATGTCCGAAGCAGGAGTGCGCACGATCCGCCGCGCACACGCCGTCCAACAGGTCACTGCGGTCCAGAGCGAGTACTCACTGTGGTGGCGGCGCCCCGAAGAAGAGCTGCTGCCCACCCTGGAGGAGCTCGGCATCGGGTTTGTGCCATTCAGCCCCCTCGGCAAGGGTTTCCTGACGGGCACGATCGACGAGAAGACGACGTTCGTGAGCTCCGATTTCCGCAACCTCGTGCCGCGCTTCACGCCCGAGGCTCGGAGGTCGAACCTGGCGCTGGTGGATGTACTGCGCACCATCGCGCAACGGAAAAAGGCGACGCCCGCGCAGATCGCGCTCGCGTGGCTGCTGGCCCCGAAGCCGTGGATTGTGCCGATCCCCGGCACGACAAAGCTGGCGCGCCTGGACGAGAACATCGCAGCAGCGGCGATCGAGCTGAGTGCTGAGGATCTGCGCTCAATCGAGAGCGCCGCCTCACGGATCACGATTCAAGGGGCGCGCTATCCTGACGCGTTGGAGCGCAGGACGGGTCTATAGGCGAGCGGCAACGAGTTCCGGCGGCCGGGCGCCCTTGATCACGAGCCACAGCATGATTGCCAGCTCTCCGAAGAGGGCCGGCTGGGAGTAGAGGAACACCTTGTCCTGGTACTCCGGAAAGAATAGTCCGGTGAGGCTCAGGACTACGTACGCGACGCCGTTGACGATCAACCAAACGCCGATGAACCGTGGCAGGAAACCCGACTTGTATGCGAGGGCCCCCATTGGGAACAGCCACAGCCCCCACAGGATCTCGGCGGCGACGATTTGATGGTGATGCAAGCGGACGAACAGCATGACCAGCGCGTCCCGCTGCGGCTTGTCGAAAGTGGACAGGAAGTCGGGGCCCTGCGCGACCATGAGCGCGCCCGCGTCGGTAACGACGTTCACGAAATTGATCAGGGCCGGCATTATGCCGCCCGAGATGACGAGCAGCACCGCGAGCTGCTGATCCACCCCCTTGAACAGTCGGTAGAACGCCAGCACCAGGAAGATCAGCACCACCGCGCCGAGCAGATCGCTCGCCATGCCGAAGCGGAACAGCAACGGGTGCGCGGCGATGTTCGCGGCGGTCGCGGCCGCGTCCCCGTGCACGAACAACTTGTTGGGGATATAGATGAGGCGCAGCGGGCCGCCCAGCACGAGGAGCAGGTACCAGAGTCCGGCCACTCGGCCGGGATTGCGGACCGCGTTCATGTCGCCTCCGTCGGTAACGGGTGGGCTGCTCCGGGTTCCCGGGAAATACGCCGAGTGCGGCAGGGAAAGTTTCGGCGACCGTCGTATCTTGGGCAGGCGACCAAGGCCGGATGAGAAAGGGAGCAGCAACCATGCGCATCGGCATTCTCGGCTCTGGATTGATGGGCGGCAAGCTCGGGACGATCTGGGCGCGTGCCGGACATGAGGTGGTATTCAGCTACGCCCGCAGCGAGCAGAAGCTGAAGAAGCTCGCGCGGGATGCCAAAGGGAAAGCGCGGTCAGGCACACCGCGCGAGGCCGCCCAGGATGCGGACGCGCTGCTGCTCGCGGTGCACTGGTCGCGAGTCGAGGACGTCTTGAAGCAGGCCGGCGACCTCTCGGGCAAGGTCATCGTCACGTGCTCGCTCCCGATGAACGCGGACGACACTGGGCTCGTGATCGCTCACACCTCGTCGGGCGCGGAGGCGCTCGCAAAGCGGGTTCCCAAGGCTCGGGTCGTATCCGCGTTCGGCACGGTGCCGAGCGAGGTGCTGTTTGGGGTGTTCGAGGCGCGGCGCAAGGCCAGGAGACCCAGCCTCGTCTACTGCGGCGACGACGCGGGCGGCAAGAAGACTGCCGCCCAGCTGATCCGTGACGTGGGGTTCGATCCCGTGGACGCCGGACCCTTGCGGATCGCCCGTTACACCGAGCCGTTCACGCTGCTCATCGCGCAACTCGCGTACGCGGGCGACGAAGGTCCGGAGCTCGCGTACCGCTTCGAGCGGTTCGGGAAGACACATTAGCGTCTTCACCGCCGATACTGCCGCAGGCGTTCCTCGCGGCGTGCCACCACCGCCGTCGCGAGCAGACAGCCGATACCGCCGCTCACCACGGAGGCGACCGCGCCGAAGAGTTGAGCCGCAACCCCGGCTTCCAGCTCGCCGAGCTGCGGTCCGCCCATGAAGAAGATCATGTTGACCCCGGTCATCCTGCCGCGCAGCTCGTCGGGCGTTTCGAGCTGTCGGACGATGTTGCGAATCACGGTGCTGACGGTGTCCGCGGCGCCCACGGCCGCGAGGCAGAGCAGCGTGAGCCAGAAGCTCCGCGAGATCCCGAACACGACCGTCGCGGCGCCGTAGGCCGCCACGGCCCATAAGAGTATCGCGCCGCGGCGCTCGATCCGGTCGATCGCGTACGCCATCACGAGCCCCGCCAGGGCGGCGCCGACGGACGGCGCCGCGTACAGCCATCCGTAGCCGCGTGCGCCGACGTGCAGGATGTCCTGCGCGAAGATCGGGAGCAGCGCGGTGGCCGAGGCGAAGAACGTGGCGACGAAGTCCAGCAACATGGTCGAGCGCACGATCGGCTGCGCGAACACGAACCGCAGGCCTTCGCGGGCGGCGGCCCAGGTGATGCGCGCGGCCGGGGCCCCCCCTCCCCCTCCCGACGCGCGCGGCCGCGCGCGCATGAGGAGCAGAGCCGCGATCACCATCAGAAAGGAGACGGCGTTGACGGCATACACCCACGCGATGCCGGGCCCCGCGATCACGAGGCCAGCGAGGGTTGGCCCTGCCACGGAGGCGAACTGGAACATCAGGGTGTTGAGCCCAATCGCGCTGGCGAGGTGCTCGCGCGGCACCAGGTTGGGGATGAGCGCCTGGCGGGCGGGACCGTCGAAGGAGGCGGCGGCCGACGACAACGCCGCGAGCACGTAGATCGGCCAGACGGTGTGCAGCCCGGCGAAGGTGAGCGCGGCGAGCGCGGCGGCGAGCAGCGCCATGACGGTCTGGGTGGCGAGCATCACCTTGCGGCGATCCAGCGCGTCGGCCACGACGCCGCTCAACATCGAGAACGCGATGATCGGCACCACCTGGACGGCGCCCACCAGCCCGAGCGCGATGCCTTTGCGCTCGGGCGCGGCGAGGAGCGACACGTGCCACAGGATGGCCGCGGTCTGCATCCGCGATCCCGCGAAGGAGAGGAGCTGGCCGATCCAGAGCAGCGTGAAGTCGCGATGCCGCAGGGCGGGGAAGGAGACCGTGATGCGGCGCGCGAGCGGCAGACTCATCGCTGCCAAGCTACTCGGGCCGATACACCTGAGCCAGCCACGCGACCATCACTTGACGTGGAGGTCGGCTGGATCACATTCAAGGCAATCGCCATGATGCATTCACGAGGACGGTTTCGGTTCCTCGGCAGCGTGATCATCGCCTGTGCCGCGGCCATGAGCGCTCGGCAGGCGCCGGCGCAGGTTCCCGCGCGCCCGACACCGGCGACACCAGCCGGCCGCGGTGAGCGCGCTCCGGACTATCCGGAGCGTCCTCCTGCTCCTCCCGAACAGCTCGCGCGTGGGCAGCAGCTCTTCCAGAGCAACTGCAGCTTCTGCCACGGCTCGGACGCCAGGGGTGGAGAGACGGGACCGAACCTCGTTCGTGACCAGGTAGTGCTCGCCGATCAACACGGCGAGCTCATTGCGCCGGTCGTCCAAAACGGCATACCCAGCCGCATGCCGAAGCTCACGTTGAGTGCGACGGAGATCGCCGACATCGCTGCCTGGTTGCACAGCCAGCCGCTGTCCGATCGCGGCGCCCCCACCACGCTCGATATCCTGGTAGGTAGCGCCAAGGAAGGGGAAACCTATTTCAACGGCGCGGGACACTGCACGCAATGTCACTCGGCGAGCGGAGACCTCGCCGCCATCGGCGCGAAGTACGATCCCAAGACGATTCAGAACCTGATCGTGTCCGGTGGCGGCGGCAGGAGCTTTGGTCGCCGGTCGGCCGGGCCTGCACCGGCGAAACGGCCGGCGACGACGGTAACGGTGACGTTGCCCTCGGGGCAGGCCGTTACGGGAGATCTCGATCACATCTCCGCCTTCGTCGTCGCGCTGAGAGAGCCGGACGGTACGTACAAGAGCTTCGCCAGACACGATTCGATCCCCAAGGTCGTCGTCACCAATCCACTGCAGTGGCATATCGACATGCTCCCGCAGTGGCGGGATTCCGATATCCATAACCTCACCGCGTATCTCGTCACGTTGAAATGACCCGAACCGCCAAGCTGCTGCTCTTGATTCCGTTCTGCGTGCCGGGCGGGTCGCTCGTGGGCCAGGGGCTGGATCCCGCGTTGCTGACCAGGCCCGCGATCGACTCATGGCCCACGTACGCGGGCGACTATTCGCAGCGTCGGTACAGCGCGCTCAGGCAAGTCGACACGAGCAACGTTCGGCACCTCTCGCTCGCATGGGTCAGCCGCTTGACGGCTGGAGCCGGCGGCGGCGAGGGGGGATTCTTTGGGCCACCGGGAACGCCGCCGATCACCGGGGGTGTGGCGGAAAATCCGGTCAATATTCCCGGATCGACCAGCGGCTCGCCCCGCTTATCCGGATCGATTCTGCAGGTGAACGGCATCCTGTACGTCACATCGCCCGACAACGCGTGGGCGATGGACGCGCTGGACGGGCACATCCTCTGGCACTACTGGTGGAAGTCGCGCGGGGGCACGCACATCGGCAATCGCGGCATGGCGATGTACGGCGACTGGCTGTTCTTCGAGACCCCGGACGACTACCTCGTGTCGCTCGACGCGAAGACGGGCCAGGAGCGCTGGCACAAAGAGATCGCGGACTTCACCCAGCAGTATTTCTCGACCATGGCACCGGTGGTGGTCGGCGATCATGTGCTGGTGGGGACGGGTGACGATCTCGACGCGCCGGGGTTTCTGCAGTCCTTCGATC
>Ga0209577_10003608_pt1 | contig 14583 bp, 12 predicted proteins | sample GraSoiAngelo_109_FD_185874 | JGI IMG/M metagenome (GOLD analysis project Ga0209577, IMG submission 185874) | Grasslands soil microbial communities from the Angelo Coastal Reserve, California, USA - 14_0903_12_20cm (SPAdes) (version 2) | ecosystem: Environmental > Terrestrial > Soil > Grasslands...
CGAGGTCGAGGGCCTGGGCCAGCGGCGGCGGCGCCGGGTCGGGGAAGAGAAGCAGCGGTTCCATCAGCTCAGTCCGTCCCCATCACAGGATAGGGAGATAGCGCTTGATCTCGTATGGAGTGACGTAGGTCTTGTAGTCGTCCCACTCGGTGCGCTTGTTGCGGATGAACCACTCGAAGACGTGCTCGCCGAGCGCCTCGGCCACCAGTTCTGACTGCTCCATCTCGATGACCGCTTCTTCGAGCGAGCCCGGCAAGGCGGTGACGCCCTCGGCCAGCCTCTCCTCGGCGGTCATCTCGTACAGGTTGGCGGTGAGCTCCGGCGACAGGTCGTACCCCTCTTCGACACCCTCGAGGCCGGCAGACAGCACGCACGCGAAGGCGAGGTACGGGTTGCAGGCGGGGTCGGGTGAACGGAACTCGATGCGCGTCGACGACTCCTTGCCCTTTCGTCCGCCGGGCACTCGCACCAGGGCGGAACGGTTGTTGCGGGCCCACGCCACATACACGGGCGCCTCGTTGCCGGGCGCGACCACCAAACGTTTGTAGGAGTTCACCCACTGGTTGGTCACGGCCGTGATCTCCCGTGCGTGCCGCAGCAGCCCGGCGATGAAGCTCTTGGCCACCTTCGAGAGTTGGAACTCGTCGCCGGGGTCGTAAAAGGCGTTCACGTCGCCTTCGAACAGCGAGAAGTGGGTGTGCATACCCGACCCCTGCACGTGCGACAACGGCTTGGGCATGAAGGTGGCGTGCACGCCGCGCTCCAGCGCCACCTCCTTGACGATGAGCTTGAACGTCATGATGTTGTCCGCCATCGTCAGCGCGTCGGTGTAGCGGAGGTCGATCTCGTGCTGGCTGGGGCTGTCCTCGTGATGGCTGTAGCGGACGGGGATGCCCATCTGCTCGAGCGTCAGGATCGTGCGCTTGCGCAGGTCGCCGGCGACGTCTGAGGCAACGAGGTCGAAGTACGAGCCCTGATCGAGAGGCTCTGGCTCCTGCCCGTCGGACTGAGCGCTGTCGAAGTAGAAGTACTCCATGTCGGGCCCGGCGTAGAAGGTGAAGCCCCGTTCCCGGGCCCGGTCGAGGTTGCGACGGAGGACGTGGCGTGGGTCGCCCGCGAACGGCGTGCCGTCGAGATCGGTGACGTCGCAGAACATCCGGGCGACGGGCGCGTCCTCGCCCCGCCACGGCAACACGTCGAACGTGTTGGCGTCGGGGATGGCGAGCATGTCGCTCTCCTGCACCCGGCTGAAGCCGTCGATCGCCGATCCGTCGAACGTCATCCCCTCGGCGAAGGCGTTCTCGAGCTCGGCGGGGGTGATGGCGAAGGACTTGAGCTGGCCGAGAACATCGGTGAACCAGAGGCGGATGAACCGTACGCCCCGCTCTTCGACGGTCCGGAGCACATAGTCCTGCTGGCGTTCCACGCGTTTCCCTTCGATACGACGGCGGCTGTTCCCCACGACTATCTTCGCAGCCGTTTGGCGGGCCCCCTGCCGATTTCACATCCCGTTAACACATGGGCTCGCCCCGGCGGAGAACCCCCCAGTACTTTCCGGAGCCACTGAGGGGCAAGACAGGAGGAAACCCGTGCCCGAACGCAGTCCGGCAGACGTCGTCCGCATGCTCTCGGACGAGGACATTGCCATTGTCGACATCCGCTTCTGTGACCTGCCCGGGCTCATGCAGCATTTCTCGATCCCGGCTCACGAGCTGACCGAAGACGTGTTCGATGAGGGCTTGGGCTTCGACGGGTCCTCGATCCGCGGCTTCCAGGAGATCCAGGAGTCGGACATGATCCTCCTCCCCGATGCCAACACGGCGGTCGTCGACCCCTTCCGTCGTCATCCGACGCTGAACATCAACTGCTTCGTGCGCGATCCCGTCACGGGCGAGCCATACACGCGCGACCCGCGCTATGTCGCCAAGAAGGCCGAGGACTACCTCACGTCGACGGGCATCGCCGACACCTGCTACTTCGGCCCCGAGGCCGAGTTCTACATCTTCGACGACATCCGTTTCGACCAGAACCAGTTCTCCGGCTACTACTACGTCGACTCCGTCGAGGGCGTGTGGAACTCGGGCAAGGACGAGGGCCCCAACCTCGGGTTCAAGCCCCGCTACAAGGAGGGCTACTTCCCGGTCCCGCCCATGGACCACTACCAGGATCTTCGCTCGGAGATGATCCTCACCATGGAGAACATGGGCATCGAGATCGAGGTCCAGCACCACGAGGTCGGCACCGCCGGCCAAGCCGAGATCGACATGCGCTTCGACACCCTGCTGTCGATGGCCGACAAGCTGATGCTCTACAAGTACGTCGTCAAGAGCGTCGCCCGGGCCCACAACAAGACGGCCACGTTCATGCCCAAGCCCATCTTCATGGACAACGGCTCGGGCATGCACTGCCACCAGTCGCTCTGGAAGGCCGGCGAGCCCCTGATGTTCTCCGAGACCGGCTACGCCGGGCTCTCCGACCTGGCCCGCTGGTACATCGGGGGTCTGCTCACTCACGCCCCGTCGATCCTCGCCTTCGCGGCGCCGACGACCAACTCCTACAAGCGCCTGGTGCCGGGCTACGAGGCGCCTGTCAACCTCGTGTACTCACAGCGCAACCGCTCGGCGTGCTGCCGCATCCCGCTGTACTCGAAGAGCCCCAAAGCCAAGCGCATCGAGTTCCGCTGCCCCGACCCGTCCTGCAACCCGTACCTGGCCTTCCCCGCCATGCTCATGGCCGGCCTCGACGGCGTGCAGAACCGCATCGAGCCGCCGTCCCCCGTGGACAAGGACCTGTACGACCTGCCGCCCGAGGAGCTGGCGCTGGTGCCCCAGGTGCCGGGCTCACTCGAGGCCGCCCTCAACGCCCTCGAGTCCGACCACGAGTACCTGCTGGCGGGCGGCGTCTTCACGCCCGACCTCATCGAGACCTGGGTCTCCTACAAGCGTGAGCGCGAGATCGACGAAGTCCGCCTCCGCCCCCACCCGTGGGAGTTCTACCTGTACTACGACATTTGAGCTGCAGCGACATCTAGAGACCGGCCTACTGCCACATTCGAACTACTGCCACATTCGAACTACTGCCAGTTGTAGAAGGTGAAGCCCCGCCTCTTCAGGTCGTCGATGAGCTGCCTGAGCATGGAGACGGTCTGGGATCGGTCGCCTCCGCCGTCGTGCATCAGGATCACGGCCCCGGGACCGACCTTGGCCTCGATGCGGGCGAGGATCACCGGCGCCGGTGGCTTGGTGTAGTCCTTGGGGTCGACGCCCCACTTCAAGACCCGCAGGCCGCGCTGGTGGGCGGTGTCGATGATGTCCTGGTTCAGGTTGCCCCCCGGCGGGCGGTAGAAGAGCGGGTTCTCACCGCTGATGTTGCGGATGACGTCGGCCGCCTGGTCGACCTCGTCGATGATCTGCGGGTGCGGCCGCGCCGGCAGGTTCAGGATGTGGTGCATCGAGTGGTCGCACAGCGTGTGGCCGGCGTCGAACTCGGCCTTGACCAGCTCAGGATGGCGCTGGGCCAGATAGCCGATCGTGCAGAACGTGGCCTTCACGTTCTCGTCCTTGAGGATCTGCAGGATCGTCGGCGTCCACCGCGGGTCGGGGCCGTCGTCGAAGGAGAGGGCAACCACCATGCCGGTCTCGAAGTGGGCCGCCTCGGCGGCCGCTGACGTCCCCGAGCGCGACACGATCTCCCCGCTGCGCTCGCCGACCTGTGCTTCTTCGGTACCACCCGCCGAGATCCAGATGCGATCCTCGACGGGCGGCAGGCCCGGCCCGAGACCTTGCACCCGCCGGGAGACGATCTTCTCGGTGGCGTCCGGACCGTCCTTGACGACGATGCGATCGCCGGCTCGCACGCGCTGGCCGACCTGTGTGGGCGCGTCGTCGAGGAAGACCTCTGCGGGCGACGCATGCACGTCGATCACCCGGTGGGTCACGACCGACAAGAGGACGCCGTCGCGCGGACGCACCCGCGCCGCCGCGAGGGCGGTTCCGACAGTGGGCCGGCGGCCGCCGACCCAGACCGTGCGGCCGTCGACGCCCACCTTGGTCGTGGGCCGATCCCCGCCCGAGACCAGCCAGAAGCCGGCGAGGAGGACGACGACGAGCCCGAGCGCGGTCATCCGCACGCGCCACCGCCGTCGGGAGCGCGCCTCGTCGGGCCACAGGACGCGGTGAACCGGCGCCGGGGCGTCAACGGAGGTCGGCAGCCGTGTTCTCACTTGCCGTAGAAGAGGTGCTCGACCACATGGCGAGCGCGACGAGTGACGCGACGATACTGCTCGCGCAACTCACCTCCCGTTGTGCCCAGCGAGCGCGCCAGCCGGCCCAGTTGGTCTCCCTGCGTGGGCAGCGCGTCACCCGGCGAGCCCTTCACCAGGTACCAACGGTTCCGCGCGTGTTCGCAGAACCGGTAGGCAGCGGCGAGCGTGGCGTGGTCCGCCGGATCGAGGGCACCTGCGGCGGCGAGGGCGTCCAGAGCCGCCATGGTGCCCGTCGCCGGAATGCGGTGCTGGAGCTGCAGGAGTTGGGCGGTGAACTCGATGTCGGACAGCGAGCCCCGGCCCAGTTTGAGGTGGAACTGCGGGTCCTCACCGGCCGGGATCCGCTCGCGCTCGATGCGCGCCTTCATGCGCCTGACCTCGCGCACGTCGTCGTCGGTGAGCGGCCGCCAGACGTGGGGCTCGACGATCTCCATGAAGCGGCGCCCGACATCGGGATCGCCGGCCACGTGCCGGGCCCGCAGCAGCGCCTGCCGCTCCCACATGAGCGCCCATCGGGCGTAGTACGTCCGATAGCCCTCGAGGCTCCGAGCGAGGGGCCCCTGCTTGCCTTCGGGGCGGAGCCCGAGGTCGACGGGGTAGATGGGCGGCGTCTGGCCGCCGAGGAACTCGAGCAGCCTCTCGGCGGTCTCCTCGGCGGCCGAGAAGTCGGCGGCCGTCGAACCTTCGTAGACGAGCAGCAAATCGAGATCACTCGCGTAGGAGAGCTCGGCGCCCCCGAACCGGCCCATGGCCACCGCCGCGAACGGCACCGGCGGATCGACGGTCTCGAGGGCGGCCGCGAGTGACGCTTCGGCGAGGGCCGTGAGCTCGGACCCGGTGACGGCGACCGCCGCCTCTTCGTCGTCCAGCCCGAGCACGTCGCGCGCCGCGATGCGGAGCTCCTCGCGCTGCCGGAAGCGGTACAGCCCGCGACGCCGCTCCGCCTGGCCGGTCCGCCACCGCAGCGCCGCCGACGCGCCCTTGGCCAGATCGTCCGCCGAGCGCACGCCGAGGCCTTCGGGGTCGCCGAGGCTGAGGAGCTCGTCGGGGTTGTGTTCGAAGGTCTCGGCGAACAGGCGGCTGGTCCCGAGCAGAACACAGAGTCGCCGGGCCACCTCGGGCGACTCGCGAAACGCCGTCACCAGCTCGGTCGTGCGCTGGTCTCCGGAGGACAGCCGCCGCAGGCCCAGCAGACCGAGATCGGGATCGGGTGACTCCGACAGCCACCCCAGCAGCAGCGGCAGCAGCTGCTGCATGAGCCGCGACGAACGGGTCAGACCGCCGGCCAGCTCGCGGAGGGCGACACGCGTGCGCTCGATGTCGGTGAAGCCGAAAGCCGTCAGCCGGGCCTCGGCCGCCTCGACCGAAAGTCCGCCATCACCGGTGCCGGGCACGACGGCGAAGGCCTCGAGCAGAGGGCGGAAGTAGAGGCGCTCGTAGATCGAGCGCACCGTTGCCTGATGCTGGCGCAGGTCGGCGATGAGGAGTGACGGTGCCTCGCCCTCCCGGCTGTCTCGATACCCGAGGACGCGCGCCAACCTGGTCAGCGCATTGCGATCAGTGGGGATGGCGTGAACCTGCTGCTCGTCGACCAGCTGGAGGCGGTGCTCGACGGCCCGCAGGAAGCGGTACGACGCGGCGAGGGACGCGGCGTCGTCGGCGCCCACGTAGCCGGCGTCCGCCAGATCGGCCAGTGCCGTCAGTGTCGTCGGCGATCTGATGCCGTCGTCGTGGCGCCCGTGCACGAGCTGCAGGAGCTGCACGGCGAACTCGATGTCGCGGATCCCGCCCCGGCCCCGCTTCACCTCGCGCTCGGTGAGTTGGCGGCGGGCCAGCTCGTCCTCGGCGCGCGCCTTCATGGCGCGCAGTGACCGGAGGTCGTCGGCGTCGAAGGTGCGTCCCCATACCCGTTCTCCAGCCGCCGCCGCGAAGGCGGCGCCGAGGCCGGTGTCGCCGACCACCGGCCGAGCCTTGAGCAGGGCCTGGAACTCCCACGGCTCGGCCCAGCGGTCCCAGTAGGAGCGGTACGAGTCGAGGGATCGGGCTAACGGGCCGTCCCGCCCTTCGGGGCGCAGGTCAGCGTCGACGCGGAACGACATGCGGGCGATGTCCATCACGACGCGGGACTGGCGTATGCCCGCCTCGGCATCCGACGCCACGAACAGGACGTCGATGTCGCTCGCGTAGTTGAGCTCGTTACCCCCCAGCTTTCCCATGCCGATCACCGCCAGGTCGGCGGCGTCGGCGAAGCGGCACGACCCCAGCAGCACGGCATCGGCCATCGCCGCCAGGCCCCGCCCGACGATGACCAGGTCGTCCATACCGAGCAAGTCGCGGGCCGCGATGCGGAGCAGCTCGAGCCGCTTCCAGCGGCGAAGCGCGTCGACGTCAGTCACACTCGCCGGCACGGGCCGGTCGAGGTTTGCCAGCACGTCGAGGGCGGCCGGGTCGGAGAGGCACAGCTCGGTCAATGCTCGGCTCGCGGAGGTGATTGTGACGAACGCCTCTGCCATCGCCGGGTCCTCGCGGAAGCGCTCGGCGACGCCGGGGTCGGCTTCGCCGAGGCGCTCGGCAGCGATGGCCGCCCATGCGGGCGCGGCCGATCGCTCGATCAGCTGCGCCAGTGCCCGGTCGGCCATGATCCAAGTGTCGCGTAGCGTTGTTGCGTGACTCGCGTGCGTGTGGCTCTGTGCCAGATCAACACGGTCGTCGGCGATCTGGACGGCAACCTGGCCGCCATCCTGCGGGCGCTCGAAGACGCGGAGGCGGCGGGCTGCGACATGGCCGCCTTCCCGGAGCTGGCGTTGACCGGGTACCCACCCGAGGACCTGGTGCTCAAGCCCGGCTTCGTCAGCCACAACCTCGAGGCGCTCGAGAAGCTGGCAGCCCGTACCGGTCGTTGCGCGGCGATCGTCGGATTCGTCGACGTGGGACGTGACCTCTACAACGCGGCCGCCGTGTGCGCTCAGGGGTCGGTGCAAGGCGTCTACCACAAGCGTCTCCTGCCGAACTACGCGGTATTCGACGAACAGCGGTACTTCACGCCGGGCGCCGAAGCGCTGTCGCTGTTCCGCATCGCTGGCGTCCGAGTGGGCGTGTCGATCTGTGAGGACGCCTGGAGCCCGAGCGGTCCGATCGCGGCGTTGGCCGACGGCGGCGCCGAGCTGGTCGTCAACATCAACGCGTCGCCTCACTACGTGGGTCGTCTTCCCGAGCGGGAGCGCATGCTGGCCACGCGGGCCGCCGACGCGTCGAGTGCGCTCGTCTACGTGAACCAGGTCGGCGGGCAGGACGAGCTGGTCTTCGACGGCGCATCGCTCGTCTTCGACGCGCGAGGAGAACTGCTGGCGCGAGGCCCGCAGTTCGTCGAGAGCCACCAGATCGTCGACGTCGACGTGCAGCCCGTGTTCCGCAAGCGGTTGCTCGACCCGCGCGGCCGAGGGGCCGCCGCCGCCCTCTCTGAGGTACTCGTCAGTAGCGAGGCCAACGCCCACGACGGCGTTCGTCCCGGCACGCTCGTCGAGCCGCTGCCGCGCGTCGCCGAGATGTACGAGGCCCTCGTGCTGGGCACCCGGGACTATGTCCGCAAGAACGGCTTCACCGACGTCGTCATCGGCCTCTCCGGCGGCATCGACTCGTCGCTCGTGACCGTCATCGCCGCGGATGCCCTCGGCCCCGAGCACGTGCATTGCGTCTCCATGCCGTCTCGCTACTCGAGCGAAGGGTCCAAAGATGACGCGCGCGAATTGGCGGACGCCCTGGGCGTCGACTACCGGGTGATCCAGATCGAGCCGGCCCACGCCGCGTTCCTCGAGATGCTGCAGCGCTCCTTCGAGGGCCTGAGCGAGGACCTCACCGAGGAGAACATCCAGTCGCGGGCGCGGGGCGTCACGCTGATGGCTCTCTCCAACAAGTTCGGCTGGCTGGTGCTCGCTACCGGCAACAAGAGCGAGATGGCCACCGGGTTCTCGACGATCTACGGCGACATGGTCGGTGGCTTCGCCGTGATCAAGGACGTGACCAAGACTCGGGTGTACGAGCTGTGCCGGGAACGCAATCGGCGCTCGCCCGTGATCCCCGAGGTCGTGCTGACCAAGCCGCCATCGGCCGAGCTCAGGCCCGGCCAGCGTGACGACCAGTCGCTCCCGCCCTACGACGAGCTCGACCCCATCCTCGAGGCCTACATCGAGGACGATATGACTGCCGGCGAGCTGGTTGCCGCCGGCTACGACGAAGCTCTCGTGCGCCGGGTCGTCACGCTGGTCGACCGGGCCGAGTACAAGCGCCGCCAGGCCCCTCCAGGTGTGCGGGTGACGCCCAAGGCCTTCGGCAAGGACCGCCGCCTTCCGATCACCAACCGGTACACGGGCTGACGCGTCCACCGGTCGTTACGATCCCCGAACATGTCTGACGTGTCTGACGCCACCATGCCTCGCCCGCCGTTCGCCCCGTGGGACCGGCGTCAGCTGCCGGGGCTCTTCAGCGTCGAGGAGTCGGCTCGCCGCGTCGGCAACTACAAGTGGGTGGAGATGCGCCTCTTCGAGGCCCTCGGCGGATGGGTGGCGACCGTGCCCGAGATGGACGTCAAGATCCGTCTCGGGACCCACTGCTACAAGCACGCGTGGCACGCCGACCTCTGGCACAAGCGCCTTCCTGAGCTCCGCGAGATGAACCCCGACCGCCTCACCCAGCCGGCGAACGACGCCATGGTGCAGTTCATGGAGGCGATGACAGCGCCGGAGGCGCCGGGCGAGACCATCGAGAAGCTGGTCGGCGTCTACCGGGTGCTGATCCCCCACAAGGTGGCGGCGTACACGTTCCACCTCAACGCCACGAGCACGATCACCGACGCCCCCACCATCCGCTGGCTGAAGTTCATCCTCCAGGACGAGATGGACGACTGGCGGGACGGCGAGATGATGTTGCAGTCGCTCATCCGAACGCCGGCGGAGGTCGAACGGGCGGCCATGCGAGCTCGCGAGCTCGAGGCACTCATGGTCGAGGCGGGCGGCATCGCCGGACCGGGCACGCTCGGCGAACCGGAGCCGGCTGTCGACGGCCAGGGCGCCTGAAGCGGTGAGCGACATCACTGTCTCGCCCGAGGAGTTCCAGCTCGTCAAGTACGACGCGGCCGAGATCGCGGCGATCGTCGGCGAACTGGCGGAAAAGGTCGGCATCGGTGACCGCGCCATCCACGTCGAGGTCGACGAGAAGACGCCGCTGGGGTCGAGCGCCGTCGTCTCCCTCGACCCGATCACCATCACCGTCGAGAGCGGAGGGTTCGAGGACGCCAAGAGGCTCCGGCACTTGAGCCGGGAGAGCGTCGAGGGCGTCATCGGCCGCCACCTGATGCGGACCAAGGACCGCCTGAACCCTGGCTTCGGCGAACCACCCGCCGACGACGACATCCCCATCGAGCAGTACGTGGCGTGGGACATCTACGCCGTCGGCCGCCTGGAGCGCCTCGGCTTCCCGAGCCAGCGCGAGCGGCGCCGCTACCACTTCCGCATTCGCCACGGCTTCACCGATGTGGCCGACCGGGTCTTCGACCGCCTGTGGGCGGGCGAGAACCTCATGTGGGCCGACCTCCAGGCCGCGTCGGCCGAAGCCATGGCGGCCAAGCCCGCGCCCCCCGGCAAGGCCCGGGCCAAGGCCGCGCAGGGCCGTAGCGCCTGAGCCAGGCCCTCACACTCCTATCGCAAGTCGTGGGCCGAGACGCCCTCGAACAGATCGATGTCGGGAGGGGCGTTCAGCAGCCCCCGGCAGCTCTCGGCCATCTCGACCATCTCCGCCGAGTCGAAGTGGGCCCGCTGGGCCTCGGGCGACGCCCATTTCTCGATGACCAGGTAGCGGTCGTCCCGGGTAGCCGAGGCGCACAGGTCGATGTTCCGGCACCCGGGGGCACCCCTGCTGACCACGACGTACTTGGCCAAGGCGGCGAGGAGGCGCTCGGGGTCCGAGGCGTGAAAAACCATGGTGACCACGGTTAGTGCCACCTCTCCACCCACGACCGCACGCTAGCCAGCACTGGGCGTGAGCAGGAAGAAGGGTCCCTTGACCGAATAGGTAAGGTAATGGCTGGACCCCCCCGTGTCGCGTCCCCCGCCGGAGGGAATGCTCGCGTCTGACGGAGACGTTCATTAAAGACCGACTCGCAGCGACACGAAGAGGACAAGCGTGCCTAAGGAGCGTGTCGAGCGGGACGAGGAAGACCTTGTCCGGCTCTATCTGACGGATATCGGGCAGTACCCACTGCTCACCAAGGACGACGAAGTTCGTCTGGCCAAGGCCATTGAGGCCGGCAACGAGGCGCGCTCGATTCTCGACCGGGCCACCGACCTGCAGCCCGCTCGCCGCCGCGAGTTCCGGCGCCAGGCCTCGGACGGCGAGAACGCCCAGCGCACGTTCGTCCAGTCCAACCTGCGTCTGGTCGTCTCGATCGCCAAGAAGTACCAGGCATCGGGCCTTCCCCTCCTCGACCTCATCCAGGAGGGCAACCTCGGTCTGATGCACGCCGTCGAGAAGTTCGACTGGCGCAAGGGGTTCAAGTTCTCGACCTACGCCACGTGGTGGATCCGGCAGGCCATCACGCGTGGCATCGCCAACACGGGGCGCACAATCCGCCTCCCCGTCCATGCCGGTGACACCTTGGCCCGCCTCCAGAAGGCCCGGGCCCGCCTGGAGCTCAAGCTGGGCCGCCCGGCCACGCTCTCAGAGCTGGCCGCCGAGGTCGAGATGCCCGAGGACAAGGTCACCGAGGCCCTCCGCTTCGCAGCCGAGCCCCTCTCGCTCTCCGAGCCCCTGCGCGAGGACGGCGATGCCGAGCTCGGCGATGTCGTCGAGGACCGCTCGGCCGAGTCGCCGTTCGAGGTGGCGGCCACTGCCCTCCTGCCCGAGGAGATCTCCAAGCTGCTCGGCCCGCTCGACGAGCGGGAGCGGGAGATCCTCCGCCTTCGCTTCGGCCTCGACCGCGGCGAGCCCCGCACGCTCGAAGAGGTCGGCGAGCACTTCAACCTCACCCGCGAGCGCATCCGCCAGATCGAAGCCCGGGCCATGTCCAAGCTCCGCCACCCGAGCTCGGACACGGGTGCCCGCGACCTCCTCGCCGTCTAACCCCTTCCCGCTCCCGCTCCCGCTTCCCCTCGTCTCGAGGAAATGCCTGTCGAGTTTCGACAGGCATTTCCTCCGGAGTTCACCTGAGTCGGGAGGTGCGGCGTGCTCGCCGCGATCACGAAGCTCTCAAGCCGTCAGTACGGCCTGTTCAGCCGCGGCCAAGCCGCGGATCTCGGCATCGACGACTGCATGCTTTGGCGTGCGTTGACGTCTGGTCGCATCACAAGTGAAGCCGGGGGCGTGTACGGGTTCCCTGGCTGGCCCGATTCGTGGTACCGACGATTGTGGCGGGCATACCTCGCCACCGGACCGCACGCCGTCGTGTCATTCGAGACAGCGGCGGCTATTCATCAGCTCACGGGCTTCCCGCGCGGTCGCATTGTCCTCACAACGCCACATGGCGACCATCACTGGCACGGACTCTGTGAGATGCGCCAGCGGACCGACCTTTCGCCGGGCCACATCACCGTTATCGAGGGCCTGCGGGTAACCACCCCTGTTCGCACGCTCTTCGACATAAGCGCCATGGCCGGCCCTCAACGACTGGCCGTGGCCGTCGAGGACGCCCACATCACTGGACAGTGTCCGCTCGAGGTCCTGCAACAGTTCTATGACGAGCTGCGCCGGCCCGGTAAGCGCGGAATGAAGAAACTGGGCCATATTCTCGCCGAGCGCGGTCCGGGCTATGTGCCGCCGCAGAGCTGGCTCCAGCGGCGTCTGGTGAACGTGCTTGTGGCCGGCGGCTTGCCGAAGCCCAAGCTCGAAGTCCAACTGCCGTGGCGAGCTGAACGGGAGAGCCGGGCCGACGCTTTGTACGACGACTACAGCCGGATTCTCATCGAGTCGGACGGGCGACGCTGGCACGTTCGGGTCGACCAGATGGCAGAGGACCGCCGGCGCGACCGGGAGGCGCAGAACCACGGGTACCGCCCTTACCGGTTCGTCTACCAAGAGCTTCGGTACGACCCGGAAATCGTCGTCGAGACCATCCGGGACGCCCGCGCCGCCTAACTCGTTGCACTCCCGAGGAAATAGCTGTTGAAAGTCGACAGCTATTTCCTCGGGACCGTGCCGGAAGTGGCGGAGGTGGACGGGAATCGAACCCGCCGTCGCAGGATCGCTGCGACCAGCCGCTTTGAAGGCGGTGGGTGCCACCAGGTCACCTGACACCTCCGGGACGGACGCTACTGAAAGCGCATGGCACGAGTGTCAGGTGACCAGGTCACCTACTGTCTCCCTCGGGGACGGACGCTACTGAAAGCGCATGGCACGAGTGTCAGGTGACCAGGTCACCTACCGTCTCCCTCGGGCGCGGACGCTAGCGAGCGGCTACGTTGCGGGCCATGAAGAAGCTGATCCTGCTGCTGATCCTCATCGCACTCGGAGCCGTCGCGGCCAAGAAGCTGCGAGCCGCCTGACACCGTCCACTCTCGACGGTGGAGGCAGCGCGTGGCGCCGCTTCCACCACAACGCAGCAACGCCACCGGCGACGAGCGCAGTGGCGCCGACGGCGGTGGGCGCGGGGGGCGGCGTGGGTACGCGGTCCCGGAGCCGAACGGGCCGCTCGAACTTGCGCACCTCCCACCCGCGCTCGCGAGCGACGCGCGCCAATTCGCGGTCGGGGTTGACGACGACGGGGTGGCCGACGGCCTCGAGCATCGGCAGGTCGGTGGCCGAGTCCGAGTAGGCCCACGAGGCCGAGAGGTCGATGCCCTCGCGCTCGGCGACCTCGCCCATGGCGACGGCCTTGTTCGCCCCATAGGCATAGAAGGCCATCTCGCCCGTGTAGCAGCCCTCGTCGTCGATGCGCGCCTGGCTGGCGATGGCCTCGTCGACCTCCAAGTAGTCGGCGAGCGGTTCGACAATCTCGGAGGGCGACGCCGAAACGATGAATACCCGGCGCCCGGCGACGCGATGTTCCTCGATGAGCTCGAGGGCCTCGGCGTAGATGATCGGCGTCACCACGTCGGTGAGCGCCTCGCGGACGATGCGGCGCACCTGGGATTGCTGCCACCCCTTCGTCAGGGTCAGCACCGACTCGCGCATCCGCGCCAGCCGCTCCTCGTCGGCCCCGAGGTAGAGGTACACGAGCTGGCCCCACAGGCCGCGCACCAACAGCCGGCGGGAGATCAGTCCGTGCCGGTAGAAGGGCCGCCCGAAGGCGACCATCGACGCCCGGGCGATCACCGTCTTGTCGAGGTCGAAGAACGCCGCCTCCATCGCATTCGAGCATAAAGAGGGCCTTGTCCGGACCGGGGTGAGGCCCGTATCTTCCAGCCGTCCCTTCCCCGAGACCTTGCACTCGCGCGGAAGGGGAGCACCGATGTTCGTCGCCTGCTGGTCGGTGAAGGGTGGCAGCGGCACCACCGTGGTCAGCGCCGCGCTCGCGCTGGCAGTCGCGGCCGGCGGCCACGACGTCCTGCTCGTCGACTTGGCGGGCGATCTGCCCGCGACCCTCGGCCTTCCCGAGCCTGACGGCGCTGGTGTGGGCGACTGGCTGGGTGCCGGCGCCGACGTTCCCGGCGACGCGTTGGCGCGTCTGGAAGTCGACGCCGGACCGAACCTCGCCCTGCTGCCGACGGGCGCGGCGATTCACGACGAGCCGACGCGCGCCGAGGAGCTCGCCGCCCTGCTCGCCGTCGACGGCCGCGTCGTTGTGGCCGATTGCGGGTCGTCGGCGTCGGCGACGTCATCGGCCCTGGCCGCCGGCGCCGGGCTGTCGCTCCTCGTGCTCCGGCCCTGCTACCTCGCGCTTCGGCGGGCCTTGAAGGCGCCCATCGAAGCGTCGGGTGTGGTGCTGGTCGGCGAGCCCCAGCGGGCGCTGCAGCAGGCCGATGTGGAGGACGTCCTCGGCCTGCGCGCGCGCGCCGCCATCCCGTGGAAGGCAGCCATCGCCACCGCCGTCGACGCCGGCCTGCTGGGCCGGCGCCTGCCGCCCGCCCTCGAGCGCGGCCTCCGCGACCTGACCGACACGATCGCGGCGTGAGCACGGCCGACCTCACGACGCGGGTTCGCGATCGTCTCGTCGGCGCGACCGTCGACGGTCACCTGGAGCAGCGGGTCAGCGCCCTCGTACGCGTTGAAGCACCCCTGCTCACCGACGACGCCCATGTCGCCGCGGTCGCCGCAGTCGTGGCCGACATCGCGGGTCTCGGCGCCCTCGACCCGCTGCTGGCCGACGACCGGGTCACCGAGGTCATGGTCAA